>Ga0214479_101092_pt1 | contig 12282 bp, 10 predicted proteins | sample M1_20Mar14CPVII9_5_FD_165054 | JGI IMG/M metagenome (GOLD analysis project Ga0214479, IMG submission 165054) | Marine eukaryotic communities from Monterey Bay, California, United States - M1_20Mar14CPVII9sort6BwellE14 | ecosystem: Environmental > Aquatic > Marine > Unclassified | place: USA...
AACCAGCTGAACGTGATAATAAGGTGTCAATTGAGTAGTGATATTCAGTGTATGTGTGTTTGTTAGAAAGACGATGATACGGATGGAGATGATAGAGGTATGGGAGATGAGACTGCAGACGAAAATAGAGGCGGGGATAGCTCGAATAACAATATGAACGGTGGCTCCGGCAGCACAGATACAAATAGCAAGAGCAGTGGACAACAGTCTGGGAACAAAGGAAACTCCTACTCATCCAAGCATTCAACCAATCACAACGAACAAGCTATAATACGAGAATACAAAGTCAAAGTACAACAACTAACACAACAGAATGAAGTACTATTACTCAAAGTGAATCAACTAGAAGTTGAGAATGAACAATTAGATAATGAAATGGAACATATGATGGATGAAATGTGCAATATTGACGAGAAGAATGAGGATAAGGATTCACATGATGGGAAAGAGATTGATATTAGTGGATCCTATAGTGATACGATTGTTGAATCATTAACTGACGATGAGGATGATGAGGATACTCTACTTCAAGAATTGGAAGATGCAAAAGTTAACATCTCAACTCTTACCAAGGAACATCAAGTAGCTAAAAAAGAGGTACAACATCTCACGATGGAAGTTGCCAAGTTGACAAATGATAAGGAAGACCTCGAACAAAGACTTAAGACCGAGGAAGTAAAAGGATACCAATTACATGCCGAACGGGATGTATTGAATGATACATTGGTGGACATTAACAAGTCTATACAAGATGCTCTTGATATTGTATCGGATCTGGTAGGAGATAATATTGAGCAGGATGATACAAGTCTAGAAGAAGAGGATACCAAGACGACGCATGAAAAGGCAAGGCATTCTTCATCAAGATTACTTAGTCAGTTATCTCATATCAAGGCAAATGGTGAACTACTTCCACCGCCGTCACCACCGGCAAGTCCACCACTATCACCAACAAGTCCAACGGATCAAGCATCATTTGATCGATTGGAAATGGGAAGAAGGTCACACAAGAAGATAGAAACGAATGTGGTATCGTCTACTGTATCAAGTCCAGCCGCAGGAGATCTATGCCTAATCGAATTATCATCTCCACAACGGCAAGTAGACCCTACAAGACGGGAACTCTTTCCTTCACAAGGACAGGTTAAAGAAGTAGTTCTTCTTCCAAAGATACTTCCACCACAACCAATTGTCAAAGATTATACAATAATGGCAGTGGATTCACAACACACACAAGATTCAACCAAGGGTTCATCCTCAAGTTCAAGTAGCGGTGAAGAATCCTCTGAAAGGGATGGAGAGTGGCCTTCCACTGCCAACAATAGCGATAATGTCATTGATGATAGTCTTGATCAACAATCGATTAGCTATGGTATGAACGAAACATACTGCTCGGATGATGAGTACGATGGTTATGATAATGATTTGATTGTCAGGTTCAAGGGCAGTATTCTCAATCTGTCAAAGGCAGCTTCTAGGGATGTAGATGCTATTCAAAGATCAAGGGGTTTATCGAAACTAGTACGTATTTGGAGTAAAAGGAGTGAACGATCTAAATGGTAGAGAGTGCTGTTGGTTCGGCCTAATGATTAGTACTATACTATCTGTCTAATGGTACCTAAGTATTACCGACTAAGTTGTTTCATGATAACCGTCTTCTTTTCTTGAATCAACTGATGCTCTGCTTCTAGTTCAAGTAATTCCTCTTCCAGTTTTTGTTGTTTCTCTTCCATTTGTGATTCTTTGGCTTTTATATCTTCAAGTTCCTTCTTGAGGTGTGTCTCCACAAACAAAAGAGGCATACCTTTGACAAATTGGTAGATTGATGAGAGTTTCCGTGGACCGATGTTAGGCTCAAGGTCCTCTGGCATATCAATAGTGGACGCCTTCTCAAACCAATCAATCATGAGAGGCAAGACTTTGAACTCCCATCTAGTACGTATTTGGAGTAAAAGGAGTGAACGATCTAAATGGTAGAGAGTGCTGTTGGTTCGGCCTAATGATTAGTACTATACTATCTGTCTAATGGTACCTAAGTATTACCGACTAAGTTGTTTCATGATAACCGTCTTCTTTTCTTGAATCAACTGATGCTCTGCTTCTAGTTCAAGTAATTCCTCTTCCAGTTTTTGTTGTTTCTCTTCCATTTGTGATTCTTTGGCTTTTATATCTTCAAGTTCCTTCTTGAGGTGTGTCTCCACAAACAAAAGAGGCATACCTTTGACAAATTGGTAGATTGATGAGAGTTTCCGTGGACCGATGTTAGGCTCAAGGTCCTCTGGCATATCAATAGTGGACGCCTTCTCAAACCAATCAATCATGAGAGGCAAGACTTTGAACTCCCATTCAAAGAACGGTGTCATGTTGATATCATTATGAACTTTTAGTATCTTGATTTTTGAAACTTCTTTCTTATCATCTCTTAGGTTCAATCCAAGTAATGGTTTTAGTGGATTTGCATCTGATAATACAGGCCCCCCTAAATAGTTAAGGGTGTGGTTGGAAAGAAAAGTCGAGTTGGCATTTGATGTGTCACAAAGTAATTCCGAAATTGCCTTCCGCCCTTCATCAGTAATGGATGGATTAGAAGGATTCCCATAATCCCATATGCCTAATGTCGTCAACGTACGATTGTTTTCCAGTGCACGTGTCAAAGTAGTCACTACTTCATCATCAACATTGTTCCCCGAAATATGAAGATTTTTCAAACCGCTGCAGTTGGGAGATTCCAATATAGTTGCTAGGCACCGCCACCCTCTCATTGATATAGCTGAGTTGTTCTTAAACACCAGATATTGCAAATGACTACAATTATTTAACACAGGGACCAAAGCATCAATTCCTTCATCATCAATTTCATTCTCGCCGAGATCAAGATCCCGTAACTCGGTAGCGGAGCATCGTAAGAGAGTTGCCATAGCAGTACATCCTTTAGTACTAAGGCGATTTCCACTCAACCAAAGAGTCTGTAGATTAGGATGCATACTCAATGATGTAATAATATCCACCATTCCCTCGTCAGATATATTGCAGGCCCCTAATGACAGCTTTTGTAATATTTTGCTACCAATACTTCCAATTGCTAATGCTAACAAACGCCACCCATCTTCTCCCAAGTGACAATCGTTTATTGTTAGATTAGAAAGGGACAGGCAATTTTCAAAGAATGGACCCATCACTGTGAATACTCTGCCGCCCAATAGATCTATACTACAAAAATCTAATAAAGTGATTGATCTGTTGTTATTTACACCCAATAAAAATGGTTCGAGTACTTCTTCAAAGCTTCCTGAAGAAGATGGCGTAAAAGCTGAAATGTAGAGGTTTATTAAATTCTTATTCTTTCCAATAAAATACCCCAACCATCCCATATCATTTACACCCTCAGGAACATAGTCGAGACAATCTTGTCCATCATCATCATGTTGATTTTGGATGTATAAACATTCATTATTTTCATCATATTTACTGTTTCGTTTGATACGTCGAAGCACAATCCTGTTATTACTATTGGTAGTAATATCCCTTGTCCTAATACTACCCGCATTATCATTATATAGTTGAAAGTTCATGCTCTCAAACCAATATTATAGTCCTATACCTGTATACTTTTATCTCAAGAGTTTAGAGTATTGTATTGTAACAATGATTATTATACGTGCAGATTATAAAATATGTTATGTCATACATCCACGATATACAAGTACGCACAATCCTAATAATCGAAGATTGTTATACTGTTATCCAAGAAGCACTATCTAATAGATCTACTACTATCCCGCCCCTTGGTTATCGCATCGCTCGACGATTTGTAAAAAAGTTAACTATGGCGATCCAACGTGCTTATATTAGTATGAAGTTAGTACATACAGGCTGGGCAAATAGGTCAATACTACACGGTGAGTGAAGCATATTAGAATGAGTAGTGATACCTAAGTATATGGCTTTGTATGTGTGTAAATATGAGCTCAAAATTTAGAAGAAGAAAGGAGATATGAGGTCGATTGAGTACTTGTACTTATATGTATAGGTTACAAAGCATTATACTCACTAGTGTATACATTTGTGTACACTTCATTTACCGCAAATGTATATCCGCCCTAACCTCTTTTTCTTTATTTATATACCTTTGTCGCACAGCATTCTCTAAAATTTAGGCACGATATAGAAAGAAATTAATTTACAAACACAATCAAATATGAATGATATACAGTATGAAACACTGGCAGATGGTGTCAAACTAGAAGATATTGCAACTGATATTAATAATAGAATTGTACTTCGACGTATTATGAGAAATGATATTAATTCCTTGTACATCCAAAATCGACATGATGATGATAGTGATGATGATGATAGTGATAATGAAGAAGATGGCATGTATTATCCAGAGGGTACTAAGGATATGGGATGGTTGGGATACTTCAGTGGTAAAAATGATCAATTAAAGGAGCTGTGCTTTAAACATTTCACATTGCCCTCTGGGATAAGTATTGCAGAAGTACTCGAGCCATTTTTCAAAGGGGTAATCAACAACAAATCAATTCACACATTAAACTTCGATGGTATGGATTTATTGGATGGCAGAGTATTTACCTTGATGGATCCATTTTTAAAAAGCAATACCAATCTTGACGTATTCCATATTGAGAACTGTCTTTTAGCGGCTGAAGGATCACGTCTACTTGCATTGGCAATTGGTAGTTGTACTAACTTGAGAGAAATTTCAATAATAAGCACCGATATCTCCGATGAGGGATTGGTTGATATCATTACATCATTGAGTATGCATCCTCATCTGCATTATCTTGATTTGGATGGCAACCAGCTACAGACAAATGGTTGTAAGGCACTATCAACTCTGTTGAAATGCTCAGTTACCAAGTTAGAAACACTTGATCTTTGCAGAAATGAAATCAACGATGAAGGGATAGATGCTTTAGTCCCTGCTTTAAAAAGTTGCTATCATTTGAAAAGTCTGGTGTTAAACACTAATCAATCAATTACATCCAGAGGATGGCAACAGCTTGCAACTATATTAGAAACTCCGAACTCAAGCTTGACGGATCTTCCCATGATGGGAAACTTAAAGAACAATACTGATGATGAAACATTGGCCATATTTGCAAGATCTTTGATAACCAACCACACAATGAAACGACTATCCTTTAGTGGTTTGACCCCTTCGAAGCAGGGCATCTTTTCAAAACTCATTTGTGACACATCAAGTGTCAATGCGACCTTCCTGTCAAACCACACTCTTTCAAACTTAGGGTATATTCCGAATATGTCAAATAGAGATCCGATGCAAATCTTGCTTGATTTGAATCATAGAAAGAATAAGGAAGAAGTGGCAATAATCAAGATTCTACAACATCATAATGACTTTGATATGACGCCTTTCTTTGAATGGGAGTTCAAGGTTTTGCCTCTCATGATTGATTGGTTTACAAGAGCATCTTCGATTACAATTATGCCAGTAGGTAACTGGCATATCAGACGAGTAGAGCTATCATCCATCTATCAATTTGTTAGGGGTATGCCTCTTCTATATGTGGAAACTCGCCTTAGAAAGGAACTTGAGGATATCAAAGCCTCACGGGCACAAATGAAGGAGGAGCGGATCTCGCTTGATCACCGTGAACGGGGCTTGGGCGTAATGCCTAACCTGTCTACTTTTCTTTAGGTGGATAAAGTAGCTAAAGTTTATACAATCATCCGCTAAAGGTCTTGGCAACAGTTACTACTTTACGACCTTTTGTCAATACCTTCTTGTATCTAGAAATATAATACTATAATTCCGACATACTCTACACTCCATGAGGAACATCTGGCAACGGCAGAATCTCATCATCTTCCAACTTCTTACCATGCACAACCTCCTTATATCCACCCTCCACCGGACCCTCCTCATGTGCCAATATCTTTGCACTAATAACAGTCACAGGATACATCAACTCATCCGATCGTTGACCATGACTACCATCACTATTATCAATCGATTTATATGGAATCAAATCAATATCTTGTAAGATTAAATGTCCATCATTAATGATTTTGGCAAAGCATGGATCGGCCTCGTTGTGCATATCATCTTCGTTTGGTTGACCACCTGGTCCGTGATTGTGTGTATTGTCAATCTTGTTAATGTAAAAGTCAGGCCCGGCTGGTCTGCCGGCCATGCCAACTGTCCACTGACCATGGGGATACTCCTTGCTATACTCTTGAAACGACACCTTATCCAAACCCATCTTATAAAAGTTATCATAATGGGGATACAACTCATTCTCTTCATGATAACTTGGACCAATTTGAAAGATATGTCTCGGATTGTAATGGATACGACTTCCATCCCATAACTCATGATGTACTTGTTGTAAGAAGAGATTGACAGTGTGTGGCATTTGATCTAATGGTGCCATTTCAAGAGTTAGGGTACGTCGGATACGTGACCATGTAGATGGGTCAGCCTTGGGATCATTACCTGGTGCCTTGGGATATTCCAATTCAATTTCAACATGATGCGGCCCGGGTCCGAACCTGAAATAGATAGATGGATATGATACAGTTAGACGCATCCATATACACAACTGGCACATACACAACTATACAAACAAAATTAAAACATAACACGTACCATTCCTCAGCCTCCCTACGACTATTACCACCAATCTTACTTTCCAACACTTCCACTCGATTAAACAACGCCCCCTCGCGTTTCTTCATATATGCCTCCATTTCCGGCACGCCATCTACCATTGCCTTATACTTGGCAGCATCCTCTTTAGCATCTTCGATTAAATACTGAGTGTGATCAATTTGTTTTAATAAATCTTGTTTTGTAGATTGTAATGATTCTAATTCTTGAGCTGTATTGGTATATTGTGAGGATAAGTCAGAATGTTGATTGGATTGTTTGGCTTTTAGTTCGGATTTGACTTGTGCTATTTGTTGATGGAGCTTTTCACGTTGAGCTGCTATATCATGATTTTTATTCTTCTTCTTCTTCTTTTTCTTTTTATTATTGTTACTATTTCCATAATTGTTATATCCACCGCCGCGTCCTTTATTATTAGCACGTTTTTCTGCTGCATTTGCTTTATCTAACCTAACTCTTGCTAGATTTAGTTCCGATTGTTTAGTAATCATTACATTACGATAGTAGAATGTAGTACCTGTTAATACAATTACAGTAATTGTAAATAGTGATAGTAGGATATGCTTGAATGTAAATCCCGAGTTGGATGTAGGCTTTTGATAAGATGAGAATGAGTTTGATGCGCCCATGTTAGTGCTACTGCCAGAGTTGTAGCCACCATAACTACCCGAGCTATCATTACGCTGATATCCCGCTGCATGTAAATTAATACCAACACTACCTTGATTAGCATTGCCATATGATCCATTGGAGTTTTGCTGATGATAAGCTGGCGGTGCAGTTTGACTCAAGTAGGATGGTGCACCTTGTGTTTGTTGAGGTGTTGCAACATTGCTATTAGTGTAGGCTGCATATCCCGTACTTGGCGTGGCAGGCGTATTGCTACTGCCGTAATATCCACCACCGCCGCCACTTGGTGTACTTTGATAACTACTACTACTTGGTGTAGCTTGTTGTTGTTGATATCCGCTGTTTGGTGGTGGAGGTGAGTATTGTTGAGATTGTTGTGGAGTTGTACCAGTATTGTACGACGATGCACCCTGACCACCACCGACGCCACTGGCATAATATCCGCCCTCGTTTGTGGCCTCACTTGGCCTTTGGCCGCGTTGCCGTAATGACATAGTATCGTTTTACCGCCCTATGGTTGCCTAATAGCAGCAGCTAATAGCCTCTAATAGCCTTTATGTACTAACTGTTTACTGTTTGCAAAAGGGGAGTTCTATCAGTTTATGAGAGTTTACGTATCGACCTCATTGTAAGTCTTAGTTGAATAAAAAAATTGCCTGAAGGTTGTTGGTGTTGAGTAACGAACTAATAGTGGTGGTGGTTGTTGTGCTGGCGCCCGGCGGCTGCCATAGTACAACAGCGAAGTGAACATAGTAGGTGGTGGCTGAGATTCACCCATTTGCAAATGTCTAGCAGCTTCTAGCAGTTATTGCAAAACAAAAGATGTCGAGATATCGTCCAGCATTAATTTGAAAGGAGCAGACATTCGCATTACGACAATTCAAGTCTTTATGTTGTGTTGTTGTTTGTTGTTGCTGCTATCTTTCAAATAGGCCTAGGTTGGCAAAGTGAACTGGCGGTGGTAGATTCATCCCTTAGCAATGCTCCGTAGTTATTTGAAGTATTACTGAAGATAATAATAAGGACTAGAAAAGGGCTACATAGAGCGAGGAACAACAGAGCAATGCAATACTTATAAATAGGTAGAATATCTTGACGATCATAGTTTAACATGACAACGGCAAAAGGAGACAAAGTAGTTAGTTTAGAGCAGTCTCGAGAAATGGAAGATACTGTTAACGGGCTGCCTGCTCAACCATCAACGCCTACTCAAAGTTTATCTCAGTCGCAAGCAAAATATGAACGAGAGATTGATTCAGATTCAGACTATACCGACCATGATACACTCGGCTTACACTACGACGATGAAGCAAATAAAGGCGGGGTATTGCCAAATGCAACATTCAGTATCGGCGGTATAAGTGCCATAACCACGCCCACCACAGTTCCCTTCCAATCAATAAAAATACCCAAACCAATATCGGTATTTGAGATCCAAACATGCCCTCGAACCTTCATTGGGATCCATCACGACCTGGTACGAGGAATATTGTATTAGGGGGTAGTCAAGGTTCTGTTAGTAGTGGAAAATCCCCTACATTGCCCTCGACATGCACCACATAACCTGCAGATTTTAATATGAGTTTCAATACATTAAGTAGTACAAATCCAACGGATGAAGAACGGATAGATGTGGCCACTTCGAATCTAATAGCGGGTATGAAAGCGTTAGATAATGCTGCATTTGATGCAGCCGCAGTCTTTTTCTTAACCGGTAGAGAACAATTAGGTGAACATGGTTGGGATATTGATTTTAAAACAATGTTAAAGTTAACTAGTGAGGCTGCAAATGCGGCATATATTACCGGTGATTTCGATAATATGAATACATTGATTAATGAAGTGTTAAATATTAAAGGTATATCGGTTAAGGATAAGTTTCGTGTGTATGAAGTGAAGATATTGGCTGAGCAGGGTAAGAAGATATGTGTTTGGTGTATTTTGATCACATCTTATGCACTTTTTATATTCTCGTTGCTTATACCCTCATAACCTTCATCTATCTATCCTAACCACTAATATAGGAGCAGGTAATTATCATGAATCTATAGCACTGGGAATTGACGTACGGAAACAACTTGGATTGAAAACACCCAAGGATAAGAAGACATCCGTATTTGCAATACTCAAGGGGTATTTGAAAACTAAATGGTTGCTTGGAAATAGAAGTGCTGAGGAGTTAGAAAAGTTGCCTGAATTAAAGAATGAACGATTCATTATGGGACAGAGGGTATTAGAGCTTATGGAAATATCGTGTTATCAGGCCCAGCCTACCATGTTTGCTCTTCTTGTCTTCCTCTTGATGGATACGAGTCTAATATACGGTATTAATGCGTCAACTTGTGACGCCTTCACGGGTTTTGGTGTCATCTTATGCGGTGGATTTGGGAAGATACACCAGGGAAGAGAAATGGCAAAGGCGGCAGAGCTTATAATGTCGAAACCAGAAATGAAACGATGCAAATCTCGGTCTATCTTTGTATGTGAAGGGTTAATCAATCATTGGTCAAAATCGCTTCGGGAGACGCTTGATCCACTGCTTGAAGGGTATAGAGTAGGCCTTGAGAGTGGGGATGGCCAGAGTGCCGGGATATGTCAGAGCATGCATGTTACCCATACCTTCTATTGTGGAATGCCGCTAGAAGGTGATAAAGAAGCAGAAATGATTGCGTCGATTGTGGGGTTACAAAATGATACAACGACGGTTGATTCAAGTGCTGTCATTCATACACAGGAAGAGCTAGACATTCATGTTATATACCTCTTGGGCTCAAAGCGACTTCGAGGCAAGGAGGTTGAACCCGAGGAACAAAACTTTGATGAGATTCTTAAGGTTGCAATCAAAACAGATAATCAGTCTCTTTGTGGCTATATTTATGCCGGACATATGGAACTAAAAGTGATATTCGGAGAATGGGAAGGTGCTCTTAAGCTTGCCGATCAAGCTGGTAGTAAACCTCGGGCTGCTCTTGTGGCAACGTTTACGGGAATACGGTTCACCTTCTTGGTAGCACTCATCTATGTCAAAGCGGCACAACTGATAAAGACAGATACTATCACTAGATCAAAGTGTAAGATGAAGGCAATGAAAGAGATACGAACAATCCGGAAATGGGTAAAGCGTGGCAACCCAAACGTCGTGCACTCCTTGCACCTTCTTGAGGCAGAACTTGCTGTATTGAATGGAAAGAACAAGAAGGCAGAACAACACTTCATATCTGCCATAGACACGGCAGAGAAGAACGGATTCCTTCAAGATCAGGCACTATCAAATGAAATGGCAAGTACATATTACAAACGAAGAGGAGATGAATCAAATAGAGACTACCACTTGAAACAGGCAATAGAATGCTACTCGAGATGGGGAGCCACCGCTAAAGCTGATCAACTATCTGGTAATAAGGCGAGTGGAAATGGAAACAATCAACCACTGCAAGCCATTGCTGAAGTAGAGAAAGATAGTACATAGAGCCACAGGCTAGCACGAATGTAGATTAGTTAGTTAGAACACAATTACTAAGCTACACGAACCACTCCTTTCACTCCATATATGTGCTATTTTCAATCACTCAAATCACTGCTGTCGCCCGAGTCTATCCATGATATTTCTCTTCCGCTTTTCTAGTAACAACATAGCCTGTTCCATTTGAGTCTGTGCAGCTTTGACATCTTCCAGTTCCTTCCTAAGACGAGTCTCAACATACAATAAAGGCATACCTCTAACAAATTGATAGATTGATGAGAGCTTCCTTGGACCGATATTAGGGTCGAAGCCCTCAGGCATATCGCTTGGCTTCCTTATTCTAACGCCTGGTAACCCTGATACTTCATTCCAATTATTCCTTGGTATTGAGATATCTGATGCTCTCTCAAACCAGTCGATCATGAGAGGCAACACTTTGAACTCCCATTCAAAGAACGGCGTCATATCAAAATCATTATGATGCTGTAGAATCTTTATCATTGCCACTTCTTCCTTGTTTTTTCTTCTATTCAAATCTAATAATGGTTTGAGTGGAGTCACTCTTCGTAGGTAATCTTGTCCCAAATATTGAAGATTGTGGTTTGATAGGAAGGTTGAATTAATACTTGATGTGTCACAAAGAAGATTGGAGAAGGCCAACTGCCCTTGAGTAGATAGTGGAATGCCATCCAATTCTAGAATCATTAACGAACGGTTGTTTACCAGAGCATTTGCAAATGTAGCTACCGCCTCATCATCGATAGTAATAATATTGTCTTCCAATACCACTTACTTCTTTAACTTATGCCCGCTTTGGCAGGGGGCAGTTTACCCATGTTAGAAACACCATTTGATGGTAGTAGTTTTTCAGCTATTAGCGATAAGTTACTGTAGAATACGCTTAGTACTAGAAATCAAAGAAACAAATTATCATAGGGTACGAACGACACCATTACCATACCATAACAGATAACAGAACCTCTTGTTTGCCTTTTGATGCTGAGTAGTTTAGTATAGAATATGGCTGGACCAACAAATAACACTTCTTCTTCTCCATGCAGCCAGACTTTGATATCAATGTTTGAGGGAGCTAGATTACTAACAAAAGAGGAAAGATAATCACCACAAAACATTCTTCTTATATCTTATTCATGTTCTAAGTTAACTACCTCTCGTCTTATCCGTCTACATGACAACAACAACAACAACAACAACAACAACAACAACAACAACAACAACAACAACAACAACATACCATATCTTCTCTAAAACATCATTTTATAGTCCATATTTCATCCTTTTGGCACGAAGTTGAGCGCCATATGAGGATGGAAGCATACGCTTTGGTTTGTATTGCTGCCAACGAAGTTCTGCGTCCGATGCATGCAACTTGTAATACGAATAGATATTCCAGGTCATCTGGACACAAACAGAAGCAATATACACATCAATACCAGTCTTCTGGTCACCACCAATGTAATCATGCAACCTTGAGATATGAACTCCAAATTTCATATTTTCGAGATGACTT
>Ga0214479_101095_pt1 | contig 12218 bp, 16 predicted proteins | sample M1_20Mar14CPVII9_5_FD_165054 | JGI IMG/M metagenome (GOLD analysis project Ga0214479, IMG submission 165054) | Marine eukaryotic communities from Monterey Bay, California, United States - M1_20Mar14CPVII9sort6BwellE14 | ecosystem: Environmental > Aquatic > Marine > Unclassified | place: USA...
GGTTATTGGGGTCCTAAACCATGCAAAGCAATGGTCACCATCCTTAAAGAAGAAGAGCTTGAGCAAGAAACTGCAGAAAGTATTGGTACTCACATTGCGTCTGTCTTGAATGAGGGATACACATGGCAAGGTAGCCAATATGCGAATCATAAGACTGATAATGTTACTTATCGGAGTGGTGTGGTATCCGATCAAGCTGAGCTATTGCCACTTAGCCACTACCTTCTTGGTCCCGATTTGGTAAGAGTATTTATGACAATGTATGATAAGGAAGCAAATGAAGACGTAGATCTATTGCAACAAGATGATCTTCTTCGGTCTTTCTTTGGTACAGCCGAGCGAGGACGTTCACTTCTTCAAGACAAATACATACATGCGAGTCCTACTGCAAGCTCAGATGCTATGGAAGTCGATCGACCCGTGAGGTATACTTATCAAGACCAAGTACTAATCGACGACCTGAACTCGATGCGGTGCCCCAACCCCAACGCTACTCATCAGATTGACGTAGTTCAAACAGCAGTACCAAACGTATATGTTTCTTGGTCGACTCAACTCCATTCATTGAATGGAAGAGTAGTTCATGAGCTGCCTTCTAACTTAACCCGATTCAAAGATCACTTTGATTTCTACGCTGAAGATCATGATCTTATGACCAAATGGGGAATCCAAGGCTTCTTGTATCGAAGAGTATATGATGAAATCAACCCAACAAAGAGGAGCAACCAAGAGCTCGCTCCCTATTCTTACAGCGAGGCACACAAGGTTGATCCCAAAGTCCGCCAAGCGAAACGTTATGCTTGGGATGCTATGATAACAATTACCCAAGAGGAGAGTACGCCTAACAAGGTTGGCACTTTCATTGCAAAAGCATTAACCGATTTTACCAACAAGAAGTTCAACTTGCAATCAAAGAAGCGTCAGTTTCAATATGTATTTCGTAAGAATGTAACGGATGATAAGCCATCTCCTTTATCCAAGTATCTTACCGATGATGGCGTGGTTGGAGTGTTGGGGAGTATGTATGGTTCAAATGACAAGAAGGAGATCATGCAAAATGATCAACTGCTAGCTGCCTTCTTTGGTGATGCCGATCGGGGCCGCCGAATGTTGAAGAGTCTAGCATCGTATCCCGATCCTCTGAGTGAAAGTATCCTTGAATCTACTTCCACGAATGGCGAGGAACAAACGACATCTGACTCCACAGCACCACAATCCAATACAGACCATGATGATAATGCAAAGATGATGATTGACAACCTTCAAGTTTCACACCCCCAAAGTGTTATACCGAAAAAAGGTATCTATGTTACAGATGATGAATTTAGTATAGGCGAGGAATCCGGCAGTGATGATGATACCTTCGGAGATGATACTGATTTAGTATTAGAGCAGTTGGATGAGTTGGGCTTTGATTTGAATGAAGTATGTGACGATGAATTGAATTATGTATAGGTGATAAATGTGGTGTGTCATGAAGAACGTGATAAATAAATATTTCAGACTTAATACTAATGATTAGTCTATAACTAAACACCTTTAAATACAAAACCACCGCATTCATATAGTTTCATCACACGCGTAGCTATATTGTTGTGGATGTACAACCTGACCAATGAACACCAACAAGAGCTCACAAAAGTGCTAATCGACTTGGACTACAACTCATCAACTCTCATTCGTTATTGTATACTGTACCTTGTCTGTCACGAAAGAAGCATGCTAGAGATTGAGATAGTTGAGCATTGCATTAAAACTATCGATACACGTATCTAGATCTGTACTGAATACCCATTACTTAAATTTTTGTACATATACTACTTCTTCTTCCTGAAGTACTCCTTTGCAACTGCTCTATATATTGCTTTATCAGTGTAGCTTAGTTTTTGATATCTTTCCACGGCTTCTTGTTGAATTCCGGATTGTTTCTTTGTCTGTTTTTTCATATACATGGGTTCTAGTCTACTACTCTCTTGACGATTGTTATACTCATGAAACCAATACTTTAAGAAATCATTTAAAGTGTTAAATGTTCGATTTATACGATGCTCTTCACTAACTTGAAATCTAAAAACATCCCAGCCATCAGAAGCTGAGTACTCCTTCTTCTTATTATTATTATTATTAATGATCCACTCACGGTGATTCTCCTTCATGATATGAAAATTAATTACATCAGTGTAGTAACGGTGCCACAAAGCAACATTCTTATAACTAATCGTCTCAAAGTCATGACGCCATACAGCAACATTACTTAGCAAATGTAACCCTTCAGATGACAACACCATCAATTAAAGAATGTATTATTGTAACCCAATTTGTATCATTCTATAGCATCGTATCATATGATGCATACACGGTGCGTCTAAATTATCTATTTTGATTTTGAACTTAATGAATGATGCACTATCTGAATCTTGTAGTAGGTAGTAATAGTATGTATTCTTTACTTGATATAACCACATGTGATATGCAGCATCAACACTATCTCTAATACTTGATTGTTTCGAGAGAACAAACGTATGAGCAGCAAAGTTTTGCCGTTACTGTAGTGCCTGCGGCCTGCAATTAATACTAAGGCCGGTCCATACACCTAACACGGGTAAACTGCTCCCGCCTAAGCGGACTACTGTCTACACTACGTGAAACTGATTGTCAGGATATCGAATGAAGTAAATCCCCGAACCCTCAAACCAAAATTGCATTACAATAGCCTCCAATATTTACTGGCCTAAAATTGTGAGAACAAAGTTGGACAATACCTACTAAACTAAAATTGGCCGCTGAATCCACTTTTGTGATTATCCATTTGCAATAAAAATGTACATAGGAACTAGTATTCATGCAATTAAAACATGTGAAATTTCTACAAATTTATTGCAATGATCACCAACCATAGATTTACTCTTCATATACTGCACTATTTAATTCAGCATAGATAATGTATATATTGATTAGGGTAGATAACAACTTTTTCCAAGTAAAGTAATGAAACTTAATTTTCAGTCTGAGTTACCTTTAGTATCTGTTAGATTACGGATGTCGGATGTGTAATGTACGCAAAGAGCGTTGTTGTAAATGATAATTTGTTCTTTATATTTAGATATTGTGAGACCAACTAAGGCTGGGCCCTTTTTCTTAAGTAAGAGGTAACGTGTTATTGTCACTATTGATGTTGTTAAACAAACAAGTAAAAGGTAAAAATTAAAATATACGGTCAAAAGACCTTTTCTACAAAATTGAGTACATACATACAGCGTACGCAGTACTCGAATGCGTATCCAATTGACACCTCCCCAGCCAAATCTCCAGTGTTACCGTACCAGAAAAGAATTGGCTTCAACATGTTCCAAACATTTCAATAACCCCAATGCTTGCTAAAAGGATGTCGGCAGGATTGATCTTGCCAGGAATGTGCACATAATCATACGTACCAGTGGCAATGGCTTGATGTACATAGTGCCAAGAAAGAATCAAGTGACGTTTATTCAATTTCCTGTGTGGAATAGTCGCTCCCCCAACAGACTCATTAGATGGTCCATCAATTGGAACTCCGAGGTACATAAAGGTCAATCTGTTGGCACGGCTCTGCTATATAGCGGTCCTTGTAGCTAATTCTTCAGCACCGTAAGTGGCTGTTTCAGCAGTTGCTTGTTTCTTCGAGTACCAATCAAAGGGAGTCAGTTTTCACTTGGAAACTCATTTTGGATCCACCCTTTGGTTCAACTATCTGTCTGTTGCTTGCTTTGTATGTTTTGCTGCATGGTATCCGGTATCTTTTGGTATCCTATTTTAGTGTCTCGTGGATCATAGCCATGATATCGTTATGATATTGTCATGATATTGCCAAGATATCATCTGTGATGTCATGCCATGATATCGGTGTGGTTGTCATGCCATGATATCGGTTTGGTTGTCATGCCATGATATCAGCTATGGTTGTCATGCCATGATATTGGGATGTCGGCAATGTGATATCATGGCATGAAATCGGCATATGTATGTAGTGATACGACATATCATCATCAAGTCGTTGTCATGCTGTTGTCATGCACGATGTCATGCCATGATATCATTGCAATGTCTTTTTAATTTTTCATATATCGTTATCAAATTTATACAGTTGATTGTTGATTGTAGTGCCTTCTATTGAGATCAATAGTCAATAGAGCTTAAAGAGCATATCATTATTTTTATTAGTAAGTACCGCACTCTAATCATTTTGCAGTAGTCTTCCCTATTGTCTCAATTTATATTATCATTAGCACATCAGCTAATCCATCTAACGTCTAATCATCAAGATGTATGATTGATACGGTTCATTGTTGAATGAGGTGTTTTCTATTGCAATAGACTATCATAATAACTCTATCATCCCCCCACGCTCTATTAAACTGATTGCCTGATAGATTCATATGCAGCACCCGGCTGTGCATCATTAATAACATCTAAATTGCCTATTCCGTCTAATCACCGAGAGATGTATATTGTGGAGTGAGTCGTCATACACGTAATGTGCAATAAATTTATTGTGTGGTTGTAATGAATCTTTTGTAATATAATAATCACTATTGTTTGAACATACACGTAACGGCCACCAATACTATTGCAATAATATTATAGGGCATCGATGATCTGTGGCGACGGTGACAGTTGGACTGCGGCAAGCGGGCGGCAAATATCTCACAAGCAATGAGCGTCAGAGCGTTTTATTGGAGGCCGCTTGGTGGTTGTCTGTCTATTGGAAGACATTGGATTTCTCGTGTAAGATTAAAAATCACAAGCCAATAGTCTGTGAAAACTGCTGCCGATAGGCCTTGAAGTCTGATTGACGAAATGTAGAATACCTGTGACAGCCTTCCCATCAAGAATGTTGTGCATAAGGTTAGAATCAGCATAGGTGATAAGCTTGACTGGTTTACCTTTTGGTTCTGGGATGTTGTGAGGTGCTTCCTCCTTAGTGCCGGCATAAACAGTTTTGGACCAATCATATCTATTGATCTCAGCATCTGATACTACATCGGGCATATTGGTACGGATGCAAATAGCTCCACGATCCATCTTTGTTAAATACCCAATCACACGCTTGATACTGTTAAGATGTCCACAACGAGGTTTAGCATGGAAGCTCGAGAGCAGCAATATCAAAACGTCCAAGTTGTATTACCCACTGGGTACAACCAATAAGGGATTGATAAATTCGATTCGTCAAGCTCAGGATTACTAATAATTCTCCTCAAGTGGGGACGAATAATGTTTCGGCTTTACGCCAAAGAGTAATTTGTATTGGTCGCCCATCTTCTTTAGTAGTTCTTGGGGGAATAGCAATGGCGGCCATCACCGTCACGGAAGTAATTGCAACCAAGTAGAACATCAATTTCTCAGGTTCCTTTAAGCTTGAAATTGTTTGGTTTGCCCTCGAGGACGTCAATAATGGCTTGAGGATTGCGCGATGCAATAGTCAAATCATCAACATACGTAGCAATGTACTCATACTGATCACCCATGTCTCTCATCCAGATATCGGGCTCAGCATGACTAGGGACAAACTTCATATCTCGTAGGACTCCAGAAAACCGTTCATGCCATTGAACCGAGCTAGTCTTCAAACCATATAAGGCCCTCCTGATAACAAAGATGTGTCCTTCAAGCTCCCCAAATTCTGGTCCAGTGATGACGTATACCGTTTCATTTGTATACTAGGCTTCAAGATAAGCATTTCCAATGTCAGTTTGCCATACCTTAAGGTTATTCAGTTTGGCAATGAATGTTACAATTTGTATACCGCGCAAGCTCACGACTCCAGAATAAATGCTTTCGACAGGGGTCTCAGTCAGATGTCCACCTGCAACAACACGAGCTTTGAATCAACCATCATGTTTGACATCGTAGACAAAGTGGAGATTAATCTTCTTGTATCCATCAGGCGCTCTATTGGATGATCTATGACCACGGTCATCAAAAGTCTCATACTCAAACAGCTGGTTCTTTTCAAGCTTTTCAGCATCCGCCCACTTGGTGTTGCCATTGATCCAATCCAAGTCCATAGCTTGTTGATGGTTACAAGGTACTTTATGTCCATTTTTATACACTGGGAACGACTTTAGCTTGGCTTGCATCAGATAGAGACCTGGTTGTGGTTAATATCAACTTTTTTTGTCACAATACAAACATTATTTTGTTTTTGTAATCATTTATGTTTACATTAGAACTATTTTTGTTGCATTGTAAGCAGGAATATTGTTGTAAACTTTCTTATATACTAGATAAATTTAGCTTTTTATCTTCCAGGTTAGTAGGATGTATCGTACAGAAAGGGTAAACAATTTTGTTGCACTTTTGATATTTTCGCACCTAAGATACCGTGCACTCTAGTCTCATCGCTCGCATAATTTTCAAACAACAATAATACAACTATGTATATACCAGCCTCCTCTACTCGTCGACGATCGTAGCCGGCATGATACCGACAATGAATACAACTCTTAATTTCTATTAATTAATTACGGGCACGGTCAGATGTTACGTGAGTTTGGTAGTCACATCTCTTACGCTCTTTGTGTATTACAATAATACATTTCGATGATACACCGATCAAAGGCAACTGTCTGCGACGACAAAGAGACAGTATTGATGGTGGCGCCAATCGCCGTATATCGATGGATATATAAAAATAGCGGTAAGAGATGATGCCGTTGTTGACGGTCCCTTGGCACTTAGAAATTTTTAAAATAGGCTATATGAATATTGTACTCTGCACTTTACAACAAATTTCTAGTGACATTAGTAGTTACCTATGAGAATGTTTAGTAACCAAATAGTAAATTTTCATGTTGCTGAGTAAACATACATTTGGTTAGTATCAAAAGTCAATGTTTACATTGCAAAAGAAAATGTCTGCATATAGTGTATGAGGTAAACATTAAAATTTGACAAATATATTTGATATTAAACATAACCAGGTCTCTGATGTGCTTGATCATCCTGAGGAGCATCTTGCTGTTTTTGCTGCTGCTCTAATTTTCATTCGAGGGCTTTCCCACTTGTCAAGTAAACCATGATCTCGAGCATATTCAGCAAGCATGTACTTATCTCCGGCATAGATACTGTTAACTGTTAGTACTTTCCATTTCTCCTTCTTGGTTCTCGGTGCACAATGGTTCAGGATCTTGCGGAAACGCATTTCAAATGCCGTCATCATATTCCTTCTGCTCTTCAATAAGTTCCATAAGATCATTGTATTCAATAAGTTCTTCGAAGTTGCTTCCGCCAATCTTTGCCTTGAACTTAACACGCTGTGGGTCAGAATCGAGCTGACCTAAAAATTCCTCTACCACCACAGTGATTTGCGCACGGCGACGACTTCCATCTGTCTCATCTCCAGTAGCAAAAAGGTTCAATTTAACACTTTCTCGATCCCAAGAATTGGGCTTGGTCCTCCTTGTTCAGGGTTTCCACGTGACTTGACCAGTTCACCAACGGGAACGTCATCGGGCTCCCCATTTGGGCGTGACGGAAAAGGTTCCACTTCATACTTTTCATATAGGTGTTCATCGAGACGGAATAGTAATGCCCTGCTTAAGGGTCTGGCTAGTTGCTTCATTATATACTTTATAACATCCTGCATTTCCAACCGAGTCAAAAAAACCAACGAAGCGAACAAGTATCTTGGTAGAGGTAGAAGGGAATGTGGTGAGATGATTGTGGATTAACACTGGCTCCCAGAATTGAAACTGAGTCATGACACTGATGTCGGGGGTCTGACCATATAGCTTCTCATACGGCGTGCGATGATTGAGTACACTGTGGGTAGTGCGGTTCATGCTGTACATGACATAATGGACGATGAGTACCCAAGATTCAGGAGGAGCACCGCGCTGTAGTCAGCGACATGGTTTCATATTGTTAGATATCTTGAATGGAACGTTCAACAGGATTCTGCTGTTGCTGATAAGGCTCTGATTGATGCGCATCGATCATGTATTTTCTCAATATTTCTTCTACTCTCAGAGAATCGTAATCACGCGGGATGAGGGTTGAGTTAGCGCCAAAGACAGAGATGTTGTTGTGGTTTCGCAATATCTCCGTAGCTGGGAGGAGTGAGTAAAAGTCGGTAAACGCAGCAAACCAATCTTCAACTTCATTGATGGATGGAGCCGAGTCATACTTGCTACTGGGATTCCACGGAACATCTTTAGTCATGTGAACAGGTTCTAAAGTTGCCAATTCTTTGTCTGTGGGACGTCTGAGTTTCAGTGACGCCAGGCCTCGAATAACATTTAATGCCATCGTGAGTCCTCCTGGGGTAATAATCTTCTGAGTTCCACCAAGTTTGGAGGGCAATCATCGACAAAATTACCATTATCTTGCAGTTGAATCTTAGAATGTATGGTGTTGCCATCAGCATGGTAAGCATATTGATTAAAAATACACAAGATAGGTGTTCCATTGGACAAATCATGCACTCCTGCGCATGTACAAATGGGCAGGTTACTGAGTTGGTGCTTGTCAATGCCCATCACATTAGCATCTTCTCCTGTGTAACTAATTGGTTTCAACTCACGTCCTGCAACGCATCCATTTGCACCACCATCGACTGTTGTATTTCCTCCGGCAGATGCTTCCTGTATACTACGGCTAACCTTGATTTCGACATTGGATGATGAAACCGCGATGCAGTGTGGTCAACGTGAACAAATTCAACTGTATCACATTCAAGATCTGGAGGGGGAATCTCATTAAATGGAGATGCAGACGAGTTTAGTAGACAGCCTAATAGACAGACGCACGAGAGAATGGTGACAAATGCATTCATGACAGACGGAATGCCCTTTTTCTTGTTTTTCTTGAAGGATGGCTTCCGCAAAATAGACCTTGTAGACTTTAATTTTGGCGTAGAGGAAGTTGGTACGGTGTCGCCATCACTAGAAGGATGACTGATAGGCACAGGACAGTAAGGAGCAAGCTCCCCATCACCCATCTGCCGAAGCAACTTCACTTGAAGGTGGACGATCTTCCATCAAACGTCTGACATCCAATGGATTACGTGTGACTGGGCTGTTACCGCTACTTGATTTGATGTTATGAATAAAAAGAGTATCGGTTGCAGTCCCTGTTGAGGATGGAGTAGCATTGTTAGTGAACATTGTGGTACCAACATCTAACTCAGTATTAGGTCTTGGGACAATCTCGTCAGTCTCCCTCATCAGTGGTTACTACATCAGATTCTCCGGTAGTATTATATTGATAAACTAATCGCACATCGATATCTTGGTTGTTATCATCACCACCACCAGACTCCCCTGCCAAGTCATAACAGTCTGTCAATCTCACCCGACGACGCTGGTTAGTGCGATGAGATTGTCCATTAAGGGGTCGCTGATCATATGACCTGATACGGGATTGGTGATGTGGCTGAGCATGTTGGCGCACAGCAGATGACATGGGAGATGCTTGATCCTCATTCTGTTGGTTGGAGGAGGGTCCATTAGCAAAACAGCTGAGAATTCGTTTCCGTGTATCTACACTAAAACTTAACCAAATCCTCTTTTCCTCTTGCGTGAAAATCGACCACAACAACTTCGGGAGTTTATGTGATTGTTGCAGCTGTCCCCTAACGTCGCTCCTATACACGGTGATAAAACCGGCACCGTTGTCAAGCGGAAATTTGTCAGGATCATCTGCTGGTAACGGATTAAAATTCGTTATATTGACAGAACGATGTTCACTCATACGACCACCACCTTGGTCTCCATCTTCCATCAGCGCTTGGCTCTCAATGATTTCCATTTGTGTGGCCGTTGAAAGAGTAGTCTTTGTCGCTAATGGATTTAGGTTAGGAATATTTTTCATATCGGGTGCACTGGAACAGAAGTCCTCAAGATATGATAATTTGGCAGCCTCATCCATGCTCTTCCCTAAATATGATTCATATGTCCTCAATAATTCCTTGAATTCCACGATCTGACTTTCACCGTTTTGGTTGGGATTGATTCTGGCATGTAAGATCTCTTGCAAACATTCTCGTTTAGGATGTGTGGCAATGGCAGAGTCAGTTTGATGTTCCTTCAATTCACTAAGAACCTTCTGTGCATTATTATCAAGGATATAGTCACTTAAGATATCCTTACCCTTAGGCGTAAGTAAAATCTTGTTGAGAATGTCGTAGAGATGTTGCTGACGAATATCAAAGACCTCCTTTTCTTCAGGTGCGCTTGGGACATACTTGGGATCCAAGTAATTTTTAAAACCTTGGAGCTTAGCTGTATTGACGAACTTCTTCTCCTATGTTGAGTAAGCATCGTCACTGGTTAGATCGTTGCTTGACGTTGGGGACCTTTGCTTTCTCAAGGGCCTTCAACTCCGCTTTATAAGACATCCGGATTAGTTACACCGCCACCAGACCTCCACTTGAACTGCCACCACTTGGATTGGCGGTAGTTGTTGTTCCTCCAGTAGTGGTCATTGCACTGGCAGTGTATGGGCCGCTAATATCTTCATTTCTCCCTCATGCTTCTTGGCAGCCTGCGCTAACACCTGTTCATATTGAGTCGGATTTTCTGGGTCATATACACTGTTATAGTAGCGCAAGAAATCCTCACGTGAGTACTGTGTAATGTCTACTGGGTTCTTTGAAACCAGGCCTAACTCATTCTACAAATGGTTCTTGAATGGCACAAGAGCCGCGAACTCTTCGAAATCATCATCAGATAGTTTAACCTTAGTGTTCGTACTAGTACTATCAGTATATTCAAGTTTGCGGATGTTTTTCCACTTTGCCTTCAGTTTACGGAGATTAGTAATCCCTTTCTCAAAGCATAATAATTGGACTAGCGTGTCAACTCCAAAGAGTTTTGTTAACGACAGTGGATTATCGTTCATTACCCGACATAGTATGCAGCGTTAGGGACTGCCTAGACTATCGTTGTATATCCCTAGACTGATATACGGCTCTACTTTACAGTATTACTTGGTTCTTTACTAATTATCCAATCTATAAGAGGTTCACTTTCCTCTTTAACAAGCGGTGATTCAACGTAGGATCTTCTTCAATAGGTATCTTCACATAGGTATCTCAATCGGTATCTTCACAAACAATAAACGGGTGTCCGTATCTAAGTGGGATGATCAGAATGGCACTGTTGTTGTCACTCCCCTGTCATTCTAGGTCCTACCAATCTCAAATTCTTCTAATACATCATCGGGACAAACAAATGATGGTCCCACATAATTCATGTTTGACATCTGTCCAAACATATCAATCTCCATAGCAGCAAATCTGTCAGAGTCTCCAAACATAATTCCTTCCGCAATAATCCTTGATCCAAAACCATGGATACGCATAAACTCTACCAGTGTTGGGTGTAGTATTAGTGTATGATCACTGATACGCGTGCTGTCCTGGGTGTAGCCGTGCCATGGTGACTTGATAATCATGGTGAGGTGTTTTACCATGTTGTGTTGGAATGCAAGCTGCCTGATGTGTTGGTTAAGCTTGGTCTTGGGGTTTCCCGCTCTTCCTGTGGATAGCTGGTGAACGTTGAGTTGGTGGGCGATCTCGTCAGATCTAGCCTGGGTGATTAAAGACTCGTTACGCAACAGGAATGTTGTCCAGCTGCCGACGTATGCCGTGTTGCCTCCGGAGGGTAACTGTATGATATTGCCGTTATCATCCCTCAATGGTGCCTGCCGTGGTGGTAATGTCCTGTATTCACCATTTAAATAATTGTCTCCAAAAGCGGCGGCAATCAATCTCCCCTCAATATCTCCCCGCATACTTACCTCCCGTAGCTCCTTGAGTACTGCCTTAAATTGGTGACGCATTGCCTCCTTGTGTGCCTGTAATTCCTCACTTACCTGTCCAGTTGTCTTGGGGGGATGGTCAATGTTGTCGGTGTCTACCGTATCGTCCATGGAGTCACATTCTTCTGTCACTGAAGTGTCGTCTGACTTGTCGTCGCGGGGTGGTAATGCCGTCGGTCCATTCACTGCACTTGATGGTGTGATACAAATGGAGGGGATATTACTTGGGTGGTCATACTTGCTTGGGTTCCATACGTCACTCCCCGTGAGGTAAACACGCCTCATGTTCATTAACTCCGTATCCGTGGGGTACCTTAAGCGTAGTGTGGGTAGGCCGTCGTTGAATATTAGGGGGATAACATCTCCTTCCAGGGTTGTGATGGACGGTGGAGTACCAAATCTTGGGGATCGATCTT
>Ga0214479_101096_pt1 | contig 12201 bp, 8 predicted proteins | sample M1_20Mar14CPVII9_5_FD_165054 | JGI IMG/M metagenome (GOLD analysis project Ga0214479, IMG submission 165054) | Marine eukaryotic communities from Monterey Bay, California, United States - M1_20Mar14CPVII9sort6BwellE14 | ecosystem: Environmental > Aquatic > Marine > Unclassified | place: USA...
GTACAATTGTAGGGAAGGGATGTGGTCCCACTGCCGACCCGATAAGGTAGTGGGTATTACGAACATTGGTTACCCAATCACGCATGGCTTCATTAATGGCATCCTTCAATGTTGCTTGCCCTTCCTTTACGGGGACAACCTTTGCTCCAAGGGTGTTCATACGGAACACATTTAACTTCTGACGCTCACAGTCCACGGCACCCATGTATACAGTACAGTCCAATCCAAGCTTGGCACATACAGTAGCAGTTGCAACACCATGCTGACCTGCTCCAGTTTCGGCAATAATACGTGGCTTACCAATCTTCTTTGCCAGAATGGCCTGTCCAATTGCGTTATTGATTTTGTGTGCTCCCGTGTGTGCCAAATCCTCTCTCTTTAACCAAATTGTTGCACCTCCACACATTTCTGTTAAACGTTCAGCCTTATGCAGTGGCGTGGGCCCTCCCACAAAGTCCTTACGGTAAACTTCCAACTCGGCTAAAAAGTCTGGATCATCCTTAATCTTGGCATACTCCTCTTCAATCTCTCGGAATGCCTCTGATAATGTCTCGGGGATGAACTGTCCACCAAATTTACCAAATCGTTTATTAATATTAAGTTGAGCAATTTGATCGGCAACATCATCTTCTGGTTTGCGTCCTAATATCTTGGCTTGATTTGATACATCACTGCCCTGCTTACATCCTGCACTTAATTCACCAACAATTTTCTTTACAGCCGCGACACGTTCATCGGTACTTTCTCCAGCCTTTTGTACAGCCTTGAGAATAGCACTACCAACCACAACACCATCACCAATATTGGCTACACTTTGTACCATTTCGGGAGTAGAGATACCAAATCCAACAGCCAAGGGTAAGTCAGTCTGTGATCGGACACGTCCAATAAAGTCATTAAGATCAGTGGGCAGCGCAGCTCGTGCACCGGTAACACCCGTGGTAGATACACAGTAAATAAAAGTACTGGCCGTCTTGGCAAGATGTCCAATACGTGCATCGGTAGTAGTAGGTGCAATCAAAGGAATGTTGGACAAACCAAACTTATTACATGATTTGGCCAAACGCGCTCCCTCCTCGGGTGGCAAGTCAACAATAATAAATCCATCGGCACCATACTCCTTGGCTTTTTCACACATGGTTTCAATACCAAATTGAAAGAATGGATTGTAATATCCCATAAGTACTACTGGGACAGTTAATCCCTGTGATCTTGCAACCTTTACCATTTCGAGACATTGTGTTATGTCCGATGTTCCACCCTTGATGGCAATTTGATTCGTTTGTTGAATGGTTAAACCGTCGGCGGTTGGGTCTGTGTATGGTATTCCTAGTTCAATGATGGATGCCCCGCCTTCTTGCATACCCAGGAGAATGGCAGGTGTGTCTATTGGTTTGTGAGGGGAGGAGAAGTGTTTGTTAGTTATGCAAAAAAGCAAATTTGGTATGAAACTCTCGCCTCGTCGCGTCAAGCATAAAAGGAAGCTATCGGCGACAACCTCCATTGCAATCCTCTTTCACACCACACAAACACTTCACCCTCTCTATCGATGCCCCGATATGTTGATACCCCCGATGTTCTTTGCAAACATCAAATATCCATCCACATCATAACATTTCATAACAAATCTCTCTTTCTTACCTTCCTTGGTAGGGAAACCTGCAGTAACAAAGGTAACAAACGCTGCCTCTCCCTTCTCTTTACATTTAGCAAACGCATCCTCGATACGTCCACCATGTCCTCTTTGCATTGATTCTACTGACATTGTTGTTGATATTGAGTTGTATAATTTTTCTTGTGAGTGGAATGAGGGATTAATACTTGTGTGTATCGTACTTTTCTGATATGCGCTGCTACCAATGTGATAGATCTGATGATATTGATGAATATAATCAACTACTAAACGACTGTAAACTATTATTGCATTGAACTCCAAGCACAGCTTCTTTGATAGATATCCAACCGCGTCACAAATTTATGTGGAAGAAAAAATTGAGGCTGCTCCTATCGTATGGTCTATGGTACCTCTCTACTCTACTCTCCTGTGGTATCCTTTTTGACTGAAGTTGTCTTGTACTCGACTCTCCTTGCCCTGTCTGTCTACCTACCCCTTCTTCTATAAAGGTGCCTCATCTAATTAAAGATAAAGATTAAATATACTGATTGATATATGTTGATTCTAGTATGAAGAGTTTGGATACCTCTTATTTTCTACACACAAAGGGAGATATATGATCATAGATCATTTCTACATCACACTTCTCCAGAAAAACAATTGAGGATATATCCAACATATACGATAGAAACAGTCAGGGAAAGAAGATAGGATTCACTTCAGCAGTACAAACAAAACAAATCCCCGCCCCTCTACTTTCTTTCTACTCATTCGAATTTCTCTAAGGCTCTTCACACCACTTGTTCTCCTCCCGAACTTGGGCCTCCTCCTCTGGGCTGAAATCATTGGCAATGTTGAATGTCTTGCGGATTTCCTCGGGTGTCTTTCCCTTGATCATACTTGCCACGGTGGCACATGTCAAATCCAACAATGGCTTGATATCCATGTAATTGGCAGCCAAAATAAGTTCAAATAAAAGAACTTGTTCAACGGCAACAAACTCGGCATACCACTTCTGAACAACCTCGGCCATATTGGCGGACTTGAGAGGCTTCTCAATCTCGGTCATGGGCTCGGATGAGTGGTGGGTGCAGAATTCAATAACCTTACGAAGGACGGCGGCCTTGACGTTGGGAAGGGGGATTTCGGTAACATCCTCATCATCACAGTCCTCTGTGGTTATTAAATATTTGGATATAGGGGTTAAAGGGGTTATAAATTAGTATTATTAATTGGGATTTAATAACCATTTAATATTTCGTAATAATATGTATAAAATATAACACTACTTACCCTCAAGCATACCCTTAACAAGTTCTGACATTCTAGCAACTTCAATATCTACGGTGAAGTCATCTCCCTCCTTGCTAACCTGTAGATTTAATTAATAAAAAGGTGGGATTATATAATGATGTTAGAGATGAAAATACAATCAATTTTGCAATAACAATAACAAATCCCAATTTCTGAACATAATATCCAAATATTTATGAACCAGGATATACCCTGCCCCCTAACACCACCGCCTGAACCAAAAGATACGTATAATATATCATTTAACAAGATAATCCATCCAATACATAATCCCCACCCATAATATAACACAGGGGTTTAGAGAGAAGGCTCAACCAGCCGGAAGGTGCATATCTTTTATATCTTGTGCACGTCTCCACCTCTCGTACCGCACAAGCCGCCAACCAATACCTCCTTAAACAAAACATTCAACCATATAAATCCCATAAGAAATAGAGGCACATCGTTAATTCCACAAATATCACCACGTCCCAATCTTTTAATACAAGATCTTAATATGTGCCCACAGGATTCAATCATGTGCACTAAGAAATCTTTCACCCATACTCTCAATCGGATCGGCACTAATACCACCCATTGCAACAACATTATATAATAAATCTGCATGTACTATATACTGCGGCTGCTGTACCCCGGCATGCATCAATCCTTAAAACCATAACATATTATCTAAACATGTAAAAATGACCAATAAAATCCTTGGCAGAGATGAACTTTTTAACCAATGCCGCCTGCGCGTCAGGCTCAAATGAACCCACCCGAATAACAGACACTTACCAACTTGACGTTTCCAGAATCGACCTCCATGTTTGATTGTGTTGTTTGTTGATGGAATTAGAGAGGCAAAGTTGGTGCTAGTAGATTTCTGTGTAGTGATTTTGAGAGTAGTCCCAGGGGGAATTAAATCGTGATATTGTAAATAACTCCAGTTCTAACAATTCCTCTGTATACTTAGCTAGAAAGGGGGTACCCCAGCCATTGAGTAAGGATACCGAGTATTGTGTACCCAAGGGAACAAGATTAAACGGCAACCGCCCATATCTTTTGTAAATTAGTGGTGCCGCTTACTATCCTTGCCTTCCTATCATCTCTCAATATATCTCCCAATATCTTTCCAGAATTATATCATTGTCGTCTAATAAGTGAATTGGTTGCAAAAAATCTCTTCATATATCGATCATCTTTCACTTGTGCACATAACATTTACTAGATACCAACAATACACCGTAACCTACCACCAACTTTACCTACTTCACTATTTTATATACTTTTTAAACAACAACAATGTCAAAACCAGACTTTACAAACGATGATCGATTCGACGGACTATATGTCAACATTGCAAATCAAACACAGGGCATTGAACCATTATTAGATACTGTCTTTTCATTTTTACGACGTAAGTCTGACTTCTTCAATGGACCACCCGGTAGTGGTGAGAATGGTACCGAGAATGCTATTAATACAGTTAATGCAGTATTACAAAAGCATGCTGATATATACTTGAAGGATAAGAAGAAGAGAGAAGATGAGATTGCAAAGAGAGAGGAGATAAAGCGTAAGGAGAAGGAGAAGGAAGAGGCCGCTGCTGCTAAAAAGAAACAAGAGATGGAAATGAAAAATCAACCTGAAGAGGATGGTATTATTGAATTGGATGCTGATGGAGGATTTGATATATCACAGGTAGCAGAGGATACTAAACCATCTGTAAAAGTGGAGAAAAGTGAAGCAGCATCAAATGATGTCTGTAAACCAGCTCCACCAAACAAAGAAAGTGGTGAAGAGGATGAAGAAGAAGATGATACTCCACCACCAGTGGGTAACGGAGGAACAGTCGATGGAAAGTATGTATGGACACAAACACTTCAAGAACTCATTATTAACATACCTTTACCGGACAATACTCGCGGTAAGGATGTAAATGTTACAATGAAGAAGAATCATCTCAAGGTTGGGCTCAAGAATCAAAAGGATTTAATAGTCAATGATGATCTTACAAACACAATCATTGTGGATGATTCATTCTGGACTATTGAGGATGGGAATCGGTTAGTATTAACATTTACAAAGTTGAACCAAATGGAATGGTGGCCCGCGGTATGCAAGTCCGATCCAAAGATTAATATCCAAAAGGTACAACCAGAAAATTCCCAATTGAGTGATTTAGATGGTGAAACACGTCAGACTGTGGAGAAGATGATGTATGATCAACGACAGAAGGCTATGGGATTACCTACGGCGGATGAACAGAAGAAGAATGATATATTGGAGAAGTTTAAGTCACAGCATCCGGAGATGGATTTTAGTAATTGCAAGGTCAATATGTGAGAGTTGGGAGTGTATACACTACGTGTAGAATCTATTTGAGTATGTTCCTCGGTGCATATTAGCTAAGATACTGAATTGAGTAGGTAGATCAATGTGTTATTTAGTTTAGCCGGCTTAGTATTCTCTTCATACTTCTTTCTGCTAGACAAGCAACAACTTGACAAACATAACAGCTGCAAATGTCCATCTTATATCCAAATAGCAGTAGCAGCTACCAGCAGATCTAGGAGTCCATTGTGATTGTGTAGTACCAAACCATCCATCCTCAAGTATTGTGTCAAAATCTTCATTCTGCACACGAGGCGGTGGCTCGTCTAACCCATCATTTCTAGATGCCAACTCAGATGGATCATACGCTTCGAATGAAGCCCAATCATCCTGGGATGAGTAGTCACCAAAGTAATTATCATTAAATGGTTCATATTCAATAGTTGGTATTTCCAAATCTTGCATTGGTGGTTCATAGCTGTTGAAACTGTTATCAGTATCATCTTTTATAACCAAATCACCATAAATTTCTTCATCTAACAAATTTGTATCTAACACTGCCTCACATTGATCACTATCCAATGCTAGTATACTTTCATACCGTATATCAAACATACGTCGTAATTCATTTGCCGGTATCTTGTATTCACTATCCATATAGGATGTTAATGCCAAGTTGGCACCAAAATTACTAGCACACTCTCGTTGTCGTGGAGTGCCATGATGTGAATTGATCGTTTGTTCACAGTCACCCATTGAATAAGCAGCACGATGGACTTGTAATAGTCTATTGGATGACATTCTTCCACCACTGGAATGTGCATTATAGTAGGAACCAAAGACATCTGCCATTATTTCATGCCGTCGTGTTTCTTGTGACTTTGTCCATCCATTATTTGTATTGACTTTATCCATAACTCCAAGGTCATATTGTAAATGATGTCCAAATTCATGTGCATGTATATAGCTTGGTCCATCGGAATGTAAATTCAACCATTCTAGAAAGTTGAATACACCATCACCTATTAGTATTGAATCTTTTTCACGTTTACTACCGTTTGGATTTCGACTCTGTATTGCCATGGCGTTGGCGGTTAGTATGGGATTGTTATATCGTTCGGGTATTGAATCTATAATGCTTTGTATCTTCTTTGCTAATGTAAATGCTTCACTACCATCCAAGTTGTATACCTGTTGTAATGTTGGTACCAACTTGGTATCATCTTTTAAATCCATACCATGCATGCCTAACAATAAGACATGACTATCTTCGGAACTTGACCAGAATGATGTTATTGAATTGTGATTTGTTTTCATTTCAGTTGTTCGGTCTCCGTATACACCAAAATATTCCGATGTACCGTCTGCAGAGGATACATGATGTTTGTAAAGGTATGATAATGATGTGATGTTGTATGTATTAATTTCATCCCATGTTTCGATACCTATTGATTCGATTAATGATATGAACCACTTTTGTAGTGGTGAGAGACATTTTGTTGTAGTGAGTTGACGATTTTTCTTATTACTTCTTCTATATCTATTTGATGATATAATCTTTGATGCAGATTGCAATTCACGATGCCATCTACTTTGCTGTTGTGCATAAAGTAAAGCTTCATGAGCTTCTTGTGTAGGATTGAGATATCTTGACGAAGTAGAAGATGTTTCGGCGGCTGCAACGATATTACTGAACACAAGTAGAAGGTATATACATAAGCATATCATCTCTAATCAGCACAGTATATGCAACAGCAGCTCCTCTCTCGAGAGTGCCTTTTCAGTAAAGGAAACTCCGGTCTTTGCATCACGTCCAATTTGAATTTCTTTATCGCTTAATGTGATCTCGAAGGAAATTTAGAGCAGCCCTCAATATCTTACAAAAAGTCACTCACCTCAGCCGCCTCTCATTCCTCTACACGTACACCCATACATCCTTCAAACACACCTAACATGCTTATAGGGCAGATAAGGTATAGATACTCCGAATAAAGGCAGTGCTTGTTTCTAATTCTAAGATTTAATTATTTCACATTTGTTGTACGTATCATGTGTCCACATTATTGATTCCTCCATACTACTACATACCCATCTATATCAGATATGTATCAAACCAAAGCTCGTTCTAGAGAGATTTAGAGCAATATTTAATCCTGGTGCTACTCGGCCGAAAGGCAAGTTTTATAGAAAAAAGGATACCTTCTGACCAACTTGCAAAAATCACTTCATTTCCTCCCCTCTATCTATCACATCATCACTCCTCATCCTCCAATCATCAAGGTTACTCAAATTAACCTTGTGCTACTCAAATTAAACATCATGGCGGAGCAATGGCTTGTACACGCTGCCTTGGCAGAAGCGAGGATGTTTCGTCGAGATTTGATATCTTCAGGGTGTGAAGAGACGGTGGCCCGTCGTTTTAGTGTCTTTGTCTGTTGCTTGCTCGAGGATAGCTCAAAACTTAGGACAAGAGCTGATACCGATGAAGATGATGTATTGAAACTAACAGTAGGTTTAGCTACACATATGCCGATTCTCCATTATGATGACCGCCTCCTACCATACTGGAACAGATTCACCGAAGCCTTGTCTTCTGCCATTTTCAGCAAGAGTGCCCGTATCAATCTTAGCCTTATCCAAGTGCAACTGAGCAACGAGGTAATGGAAATGCTCCTTCAATCATTGAAGAATGCTCCAGTAGCCGGGTTATACTTTTACAACAACATCCTCAGTAATGATGCTTACTACAGTTTGGTCAAACTTTTCAATACAAGCACCTCACTCAAGACACTATGCATTGAGAGAAATCCTATTCAATCAGAAGATGTTGCAACCAAGCTTGTCAATGCTGTGATTGATCATCCTAATGTAGACGACGTCATGCTTGAATGTGAAATCGGTCAAAGCAATGAGATCATGAAAGCTGTTCTTCCGCTACTCTGTTTGAAGGAAGTTTATCTTGACGGTAACCATATCGGTTCATACGGGGTTGAGCTCATCTCTGATTGTTTAGCGACTAACCCCACAGTTCAAAGGTTATTTATTTTTACGGAATAACTTGCTGAATGATGCCGATGCCAAGAAGCTTTCTGTATCTCTCAAGACAAATACTAATCTGCTAGTTCTCTTCCTTGCTGGGAATCTTATCACTCAAGATGGTATGATATATCTTTACTTGTCAGTATACGACATCACCAGTTTGAATGCCATGAGTGATTCCAGCCACATCTGCTTCATCAAGTCCACAGATGAAGAGGATGTTTTCAAATTGAATGAGGTCAACAAGTACATTGATCCTGTACTTAATAAGAATGTGAAGATATTCAAATCTTTGATGAGAGATGATCAAAGAAAGAACGGATTGTCTTATCTCAAGGATACTCCTATTGAAGTGATGCCGAGGATTCTTGTATTACTTCATAACACTGCCTTTTATAAGGGGGGTAGATAAATTTTAAAGTACGTGCTTATGGGTCTATTTACAGACTGTTGGAGGACGCGTGCCACCGTGACTAAGATCGCACCCCAAGCCGGAATGTCCATTCTCTACACGAAGAACAACAAACACTCCTTTTTCTGAACCGCTGTCCAGAGGCCAGGCTTTTGGGCAACTGAATCCCGAAGTAAGTTGGTGCTGCCCGCGTCGGGCAACTGCCAAGGGCAGTTGGCGACTATGGACTGCTAAGTCATCATGGTTTCCCATGGTTACAAGCTTCGGTCTCTTATACAATTTTATGTATAAGCGCCGAAACTCGTGTCCTCCTTATGTTATACCATCCGCTATCCTCACCAAATACTGTGTAATGGCATTCTGGCCTCTACTTCTAGTTCTGTTCTCCACCGCAAACGCTTCCCTGATCTTATCCAATTGCTTAACCCAAGCTTTCTTTACTCGGCGTGTCATTCGGTGGATCCTCGAGACGTCTATGTTGGCCATGTGCTGATCGCACCTCGAGAGGACTTCGTGTTTGTGATCTTGGTACCATACGATTCGTTCCGATAAGCCCTTATCATATGCCACAAAGTACTTGCTATCTGGGCCATGGAGGATTCGGTTCCTCGTAGACCAGATCGGCTTGCACCATGTTTCCCAAATCATCTGTTGCAATTTATTCATTTGCCGTTCAGGTTTCTTAACTCCCGCGTCTCGCATGGCTGTCATCCATCCCGTCGCGAGAAACCCTCGTAGCATTAATGAAGTCCCTATTCTAACTTGTTGTTTAATGGCTGTCACTACTTGTGGAGGGAATGTGCGCCGTATGATTGGCGAGTTTCCTTCGGTCTCCGCTTTAATGACATGGCATATGGCCTCCATAATATGTTGCGGTATCCTCTTCTTCTTACCTACTTTCAAGAGTTTCTCTAGGCATTCCTCTCTTGTTCTCCGTGCTTCTCTATTCTTGCACCGGAATAAATGCGCCATAGTTTCATCTTTGCAATTACACCCTGGGCATTGGCTGTTCCCTTCAATGTACTGACGCATGTGCATAACTGGCAGCCATCCATGCATGATCTTACATGTCTGCATCTTCCCCGACCGCTGCAACTTTGCTCTAACAGTCTTAATGGAATGCCAATTCACAGAGTCGTATACCTCACTCGTCCATCCATACTTCTCCATGCAGTAAGACTTCATCTGTTTGGTACGTCTAGCTCGGTAGATTTCTTTCTTGGATGTTATCCAAGTCTTGCCAATGCGTAGCATAACTTTTGATCCTGGATATGGCATCTGAAGAATTGTCTTATCTGGGGGCGATCCGCCTGCTAAGATTGTAGCCGTTGTCTCCGAAGCAATCCTGTCACATTCAATGTTAACCTGTACTTCCACTTTCTTCTGCTCATTGTCCTCCTTCGGAGGAGGGGATGGTGCACAGGATGGCTGTGGGTTAAACATCGAATGAACCTCTGCCTCTGTCTCTGACTCACTACTATCCGGGTCGGACCTGTCCTCCCATTCTTGGAGACGCCTTTCATATTCTTCTTGTCTCCTCTTCTCCTTCTTCTCCGCTTTGGCCTTACCCCTACCATCTTGATGCCCGTATACATGTTTAAGGGTCACTCTATGTTGCATCGAGGTCTTAAGCTCATGTATTGCCAGTACTAAATCAGCATCCGGGTCCAACATTGACTTGGGGTAACACTGCCTTTTATAAACTGAATGCACTATTCGGGTTCATGAAGGAGTGGAACATGCCTCTTTTGTATACAAGTCGTCTTGGCAAGGAGCCGCGTCGGAGCAAACGTATTAGGAAGAAGATGGTTACTGAGTTCATGAGGAAGAAATGAAGCGTAGGGTTTGTTGTTTAGCGGTCCATCGTAGGAGCGTTTGTAGATAGGATGTACTTGTGATGGAGGTCTCCTTGTGTGTAGATCTTATTAATGTGTAAACTGATGTTGTCCTCCGATTCGTACTACATTTTATCTCATCGTTATCTATGATGATGAATCACAACCATAACTAACAACGACACTGATGATATTGAACTAATAGACTGATACCCAGAATTGACTTGAGTTTCATTTGTTGAGGTACTACCATTAGCGTTTGATGTATTACTTTCATTGATATCATCTGATTGTACTTTTGATCTGATTATGTCCAATTGTGATGATTCAACTCCAAGGAAGTCTCCTTTCCCATCATCAGAAAGAGAGTCTACTAAACTGATGAAGGAAATTAAACATTCCATTTCAGTTGATTCGATACAATCATTCTCGTCAAAGTTGTTAGCTGCACAGGTAACTTTCAATTGATCGTAGCAGTTGCCATTGTTGCAGATGAATAAAGCTAACCTATCAAGATCTCTAGAATCGTTCACCTTGTAAACGAATCTTGCCATGGCATCTGTTTTCTGTTTGATAGAGCAACCGTCATGATTATCCATATCAGAAACAATAGTTGTAATACTTGATACACAACCGAGAGGTTCTACACATGATGATTGAATGTTATTCTCGTTGGTAACGAATATCGATTCTTTCGATATGATATCGCCATGAAGTGCACACTTATCTTGTGTTGACAAAGCTCCGGCCTCTTCATTAAGTCGTTCACATTCACATTTACCAGATGATACTTGTAGCGTATCGAGTGTGGTTGTTTCCAGCTTTATTAAATCTTCATATGAGTCGGGTGACATACTGCTAATGATTGATAGGAAGCCTCTCAAACAAGCACAGGATAAGGATTCTAAACACGACGTGACATCACTTTGACATGTTTTCAGTAGAGAATAGCATTCATCTTCATTACTACTGTTGCATGCCAAGTTTGTAATAGCATCAAATGTATCCTTGGCATCACTGAGAGTGTATATGAACTTGCTATTGGCATCTGTTACCGCGCATCCATACTCAATGAACCCATTCACTACAGTTGAAACTTGTTCCGCACATGATTGTGCTCCTGTGCTACTGCATGTATCCGATACTACTTCGTCGTCACCAGCTAGTATATCACCCTCCTTGATTATTTGATTTGCCAGTGCACAAGTTTCACTGTTCTCTAATCTTACCGCTTTTGAATTAAGCTCTTCGCATCTACATGATGTACCTGTCTGTTGTATATTATCAATAATTGCATTATCCAATTGAAGTAGATGATCACCATCTTCATCATCACCATTATTGTTGTTGTGATTAGATTGTTGTAATCTTTCAATAACATCAAGTAAATTTACCATACAATCACATGCAACATATTCAAAACAATCTCCATCGGTTGTTGTAATTGGATTATCATTGCAATATTCTACAGCACTTTGTATATTTGTATAACATTCTCCTTTACATGCCAAGTTTGTTAGTAGAGTTAGTCCTTCTTGACTGTCATTAACTTTGAATATAAAGTTTGATACAGTTAAGCTGAAGGAAGAAGGAAGAAGTATAAGAGAGTAGTGGTGAGAGAATGGCGAGAATATGTTGATTTCAAATAATATCAAACTTACCCTCCGGTA
>Ga0214479_101100_pt1 | contig 12175 bp, 12 predicted proteins | sample M1_20Mar14CPVII9_5_FD_165054 | JGI IMG/M metagenome (GOLD analysis project Ga0214479, IMG submission 165054) | Marine eukaryotic communities from Monterey Bay, California, United States - M1_20Mar14CPVII9sort6BwellE14 | ecosystem: Environmental > Aquatic > Marine > Unclassified | place: USA...
AGTGCTATTGAAAGTGGTCAATTAAATGTTTCACCTGCGGGTAGTGGTGGACGAACATGTACGTTGTATTATGGTGTTAGGACGCCCGATGATATGCCATATGTTAGTAAGTTTAGTGAATGGGAGGCGGCCGGTGTGCAGGTTGTGCCGGTAGTGTCTCAACCTGACTTGCCATGTGAGAGTGGAGCTATTTGGCAAGGTCGTACTGGTTATGTCCAAAACGCATTGGAAGAAGATGGGGTTCCAATTCCACGAAACTCGGGTGCTTTACTTTGTGGTGTTAATGGTATGGTTGATGCTGTAACGAGCATGTTAAGCGATGCCGGGGTGTTTGAAGGACGTATCCTAAAGAACTTTTAGGCTAATAACAGATTTCGAGGGGGAAGAACAGAGCTATGATGAGAGAACTTGAGCTAGGATGTATACTGCAACTTATGCAGTATCACGTTTAACTAACTAATTTGGTAGTAATAAGCATATAGAAGAGATAGTTGATACGCCATTACTTATTTACCAAACTATTCATTACACATATAATGTCACACTTTACATTGAAAAGACGCTACTTCATTTCCTTTTAAGGGAACTCAATGTTTGGGTATCGGTTCTCTTCTCATAACTAGCCATGATAGGCTCATCATCATCGTCGTCCGAGTCATCTTCTTCCACTTTGCCAAATGACACAGTGTAATTCACCCTTTTTAATGCCATGTACCATTTCAATGCTCCGCACCATTTAGAAAAAGAGGCACTCTCTTCCGGGGTACGTTCTGTATACTCCTTTAGGCAAAACGAATTTCCCATGATCGGCACTAAGAAGTCTTTCATACTAAACCTTCCCGAATCAACACCTGATGTTGCTGGATCTCCTTTGACATCTAATCCAGTCTCAACTGAACACCTTTCTAGTTCTTCCCATTCATTTTTGGTAGGGGGTGTATCTGATGTTGATAATCGATGTATATCAACTGCTCGTCCTTGTTCTAATGCTTGGAGTAAATGTCCAACAACAGTGGCAACCTGAATAGGCTTGCCACTTGTCTGTGTCATGGCAATTGTCTGTGGATGTTCACCATTGACGAAACGATCATATGATACTTCCCATGTTGCCTTGCCTGTCTTCTTTTGAGGTTTGTAAACTGGGTGGGACAAGATTGATAAGGTGCACATCTTATGTTCAAAAACTAAAACGCTTCGTTACATAGCACACAACACTCTAGTCTTACCTGCATACCTCCAAGAGTTGGTAGGTTGAAATACTCGGCCTGGGGTCAAATTCATTGGTGCATCTTGTGCACCACTACCGTTCGAAGCGGTACCGGCAGACTCTTTCGCATTTTCGTCAGACCATTCACCCAAGACTTTTGTAAGCTCATCGATACCGTTAGATCGAACACCGGCACCTTCTAGAGCCTCCTTGCTACAATGGCTACCAGCTCGAAGACTAGCAGTCATATAGGCAATCTTTACCAATAAATGCTCTTCCATAACAGATGCCGGAGCCATACGGTAACGCTCTGCCATATCAAGTCTCCATGCTTCGATTCTGCTTTTCAAATCATCAAGCTGATTCACCACATCGGTACGGCCTCGTGCTTCCATAGAATCAACATACGAGTACCAACGCTTGAGTGCAGTAAGAGCCTCTCCTTCTCCACTTTCGAGTTCCTCTTGGGGTACTTGACCCAAATCCACGCCCTTGTCTTTGAGCTCTGCAAGTGCCTGTTTCTTCTTTGCCTCCTCGATCTTCTCTTGTTCACGAATAGATGTTGGCACGGGAAGCACGATAGCTCCTTCGGATAGCACTCCCTTGCCTTTGGGTGTTAAATCATGTACCATGTAAGATCTCTGTGTTGTGGTAAGTGGATTGGAGGGGATTAGATGATGTATAGATATAAAAGAAAACTAGACTAGAATACTCACCGCATATTTATGACCAGATGATTTCACACTCTCCTGTTTCAGATACCCACCATTGACAAGAGAAGGCAAAAGATCCTTGTAGTATGAGATTGATCTCTTCTTTTTCATCTTCTCCTTGGAAGCTTCAATCTTCCTCACAACACGAGAAGGATCGTTCTTCAAGCTTCGATGATAACGATAAGCTTCCACTGTATTACCATTAATGATCTTTTCCATCGTGGCCCAGGCTTGATGAGGGCATGCCATGGCAGCAAATAGAATAACACGTGCACCCTCGTTTTGGAAATCTCGTTCATAATCATCTCCATGACTCTTGTGATTGAGACATAAATCACAAGTACCACATCTCTTACCAAACGAAGGAGTCTCGTCAAAGAATTCAAGAAGAGAAGCACGACGGCATCCGGTATCATTCATTGCAAAGTCCTTCAAGGCATTCATACTTTTGATTGTACTAGCCTTGGCCTCACCGCTGAGTGCCCCAAGATAGAAGTCATCATTGTACTTGGCAAAGTCATGCATATCGGCATACATGATACACTCGGCAGGTAATCCGTCACGTCCAGCACGACCCATCTGCTGGTAGTACTCCTCAACCGTCTTAGGTGCACCCCAATGCACTACACGACGAATATCTGGCTTGTCAATTCCCATACCAAACGCAACCGTTGCAACGACCACGGTAACTTTTCCAATTAAGAAATCTGTATGTGCATCTGTACGATGACCAAACGATAATCCTGCATGGTATGACTTGACATATGTCGACGCCAATTCCGTAGCACGTTGGATGGTAATAGCAGTTTTCGTATTATTATTATTACCAGTTAACGAATGACGCTTGTTGTTTGGAGATCCTTGGCCATGTTGTTGAACTATTTGATGGGCCAAATCTTGAATAATCTTGGCAGTAATTGTTTCAACTTCCTTCTTTGTTGCACAGTATACAATTGTAGACTTTCCACTAATGTTTACCCTACCGCCTGTGGTACCGCCCTGCTTGACAATAGCCTTGGCCATATCACTAGTCAACTCATCAAATGCACCCAATGCACCATTCCGAGGCTTTCTCTTAATAACAATTTTCAGATTTGGTCGGTCAAATGATTTCTTGGCAATAGTTGGGTCATTCATTTGTAAATTGGTCACAATATCAGATTGAACACGTGGTACGGCCGTGGCAGTTAATGCCAATAATGGTATGGATTGTAATATCGAGTGATTACGAATACTTGGTCCAATCTTGAGGAATGATGGTCGAAAATCTATATAAAGAAGACAGGGGGTTAACAAAAGTTTCAGATCATAGACACAATCTACTTTTCAGTAAATAAACGTACCATGACCCCACTGACTGACACAATGACTCTCATCAACAGCAATTAAACAAATTTTCTTTTTATTCATATGCATATAAGCCAAACTATCCAAGAATGCAGTACCACCAGTTAATTTTTCAGGTGTAACATATATCAAACTATAATCACCATTTAATGCCTTTTGTTCTGCTTGGGGATTGGATTGTGATGATCCTAGGAATGTTGCAATTTCTGTATTGTTTCCGGATCGGCCATTTAATTTTGATACTTGATCTTCCATTAATGAGATTAATGGTGATATTACGATTGCTACCTGATTTAAATGGAGGGGTGGTAGTTGATAGCATAAACTTTTCCCTGCACTGTAATATGTTTTGTTTGGTGCAAAGTATATGGGTGTATAGAAAGTGTATATCATAAATTATAATTTGAGAGAAAATATAAGATGATTTTTGGAGAGCGAGTATATTAGTATAAAAGTCAAGCCAGATAAAGAATGTCAGAGACATAAGAAGGTGCACCTTAAAACACACAAACATAACTTAAATTAAACTTACCCCGTAGCCCAAAACACACAAGTATCTTTACCACCACCATCTAATAATGAATATAAGACATTTAATTGTCCACTCCTAAAGGTTGATAAACCAAAATGATTAGTTAGTGTCTGTATCATGGAACTTTTAAATGTTTCTGGTATTGTTATTGGTTCATCATTGTCATTGTCTAAATTAGACGGCGGTGAAGATGGTTTGGAATTAGAATTGCTGTTGGCGAATGGTTCAGTTGATTTGAGCTTTTTATTACTAACCGGTGTAGTGGTATTGTATGGATTGGTAGAGGAACGTTTCGTTGCACTACCACCATCAACTTGCATAGCAGACGGTTCATGTGAAATATTAGTATTTCGAAAGCTCGGTGTTGCTCCGCTAGCCTGCTGCGGAGGAGGTTGATATGGCTGTTGCTTTGCAGAGGCAATTGCAGCGCCTAAATCAAAGTTATTAAAGTCATCATCGTCATCACTAAATTCACCCATTGTACATAACTTTGTTTGTGTTAGTTGAAATAGGTTAGTTTTATTCGAGTTAGAAGTTTGTGTGAAAGAAGAAAGTTGTTGACGCCCAGTTGTTGTAAATAAATACCGCCGAAAGTGATGATATTATGTATGGACGAATGATTGATATATGATCTGAGACTCTTGGAGGAGATATTGGTGCGGCCTAATGCTCCTTCTTCAGCAACGAGCACCGAGGCGAGGGTGCACCTACTTTGTGAATCAGATATCAGGTAGATCGCTGAAAAAAGATACCCATATTAGATTCGGACACATATCTTAAATGACCCTCTTTTGTATCTAACAATACAATCGATGATGAGAAGGCCACCTCACGAGATAGAGCTTATTAATGCTCATATATACCAAATATTACAATAGAACAAGATGACGATCACTACAGAGATTATCGAAACAAAGCTTGAAGAAGAGGACGAACTCTACATCGGAGAGGAAGAGGAGCAGACGGAGAGAATTGCAAATGGAGCTAGTAAGTATTAATGTGGTCGATATGATAGGATATTACTATACTCGTTTAATGCTCTAATATGTATCTATATGCTTTCTACTTTCTACTTAGCTGGATCGTTTGTTGCCGATGGTAAATATGCAGTTCCAAAGGGCGTGGTTGTGGAAGAGCTGAAGAACTACAGCGGTGAGTCTCTCCTATCGGCATGTTTGTATTGCAATATAATCCATGGTATTCATACTATAATATACGTGTATATATCTCATCTCATAATCTATATCCTCACCTCTCAACCACTCGCAGGGCACAAAGATTTAAAAGACAAATGCCCAGAAGATGTTCGTGCAATGTTGGAAGAGAAGGATCTCTTTGATGTTTATGACAAATTCGTACAAACCATCGTCGATACTAAAGAAACACGAGGATGCACAGGAAAGTGGCAGGATGCTCAGTTTATATCTATACTTGATCAATTCCGTGATGACTTTACAGCAAAGGGGGTTAAGATTTGTTTTTGCAAAAGAAAGAGCGGGAGTAAAGTCGGGAGTTATAGATGGTTAGAGTTTATCGATGTAGAGGCATTAGAACAACCCTACGCTCCACAATTTGATGTATCAAACTTTAGTGGACAAGTTATCAAAACTGTTTACAAGAAGCTTCAGTTTCCAAATGGTGTTGCTGTTGAGGAGTTGAAAGTAAGTATTTAGTACATATGATATACACATTTCAATTACACACATCTAACACATCTATCTTCTGATTTAGCAATGGGGAGGACGTAAGAAACTAAAAGAAAAGATGCCAATCTATGTTGAGAATCTACTCAAGAAGAAAGATCTCATGGCCGAGTATGAGCAGCTTGTAGATCATGTTATTGAATCAGGTGTTGGTGATAACAAAATGAAGAGGTGGAATAATGCCAACCTAACAGCAATCTTAAAAGAGTATAAGCCCATGTTCTTTGCCAAGGGGGTAGAAATTTTCTTTAGTCGTCGAGAGGAGTGGGTGCAACATGGACAAAGTGGTCACTACGAATACTTCCGTTGGATTGAATTTGTCGATCGAGAAGAGCAACCTTCGTATCATCCTCAGTACGATGCAGAAACAAAGAGACAGAAGGGATTCGGCGGTGGCTGTTCTATCATGTAAAGATTGGAATATGATTTATATTGTACAGAAGTTATGGCGAGGTCTGTGAAGTTGGTGTCTGAGATGGCTACTTATGCATTGATTGCAACGTATAGTTGGTGCTTAATGGACAGTCATGTACTAAGTTTTGATGAAGGATTAGTTTTCAACTAGTCTTAGACTTTAATTATTCATGATCTATCTTTCCTGCTAGCTATAGTTCACCCCCTCAACTTATCTTAAGAAAAACACTACCCCAATACCCCTCTTACCCTTAACTTCCTTTAGCCCCCCCTCCTTTCTTTTAATCAGCACCAGTAGCCCTCCTCCAACTATTCCAAGTATTCCTTAATAACATTGCAATAGTCATTGGTCCCACACCACCAGGCACGGGTGTAATCCATTCAACAACTTCCTTTGCCTCGGCATAATTCACATCCCCCACTAATCGATATCCACGTTTAGTATCAGGTGCATCAACACTATTAATACCAACATCAATTACAGTACAACCCGGTTTTAACCATGTTTTAGGTACCATATGTGCCCGTCCAACCGCGGCTACGACAATATCAGCTTGTTTTACCACATTCTCTGTATTCTTTGTCCGAGAATGAACAATGGTAACTGTAGCATTACGATGACATAATAACATTGCCACCGGCAACCCTACCAAGTTCGACCGACCAATTACTACTGCATTCTTACCCTCAATATCCATACCGATACGATCTAATAACTCGATACATCCCTGTGGTGTACATGGGATATGGAATGGAATTGTCGTAAAATCTTTCCAATTTAACTTTTCATTACCAGCATGTGTAGCAGTGTTGAATAACGACGCTGTATTTGCAGGATGTAACCCATCAACATCTTTCTCGGGTAATACAGCTTTTAATATAGTAGCCTCATTAATCTTCGGTGGTAATGGTAATTGTACTAATATACCATGAACTTTAGGATCTTCATTCCATTCCTTAATTTGTTTTAATAATATCTCTTCTGTCACGGCATCAACATCTTCATACTTTGATAAAAATGAATCCATACCACAATCTGCACATGCCTTTTGTTTCATACGGACATATGTTTGTGAATCTTTTCTTTCTCCGACTAACATTACTGCTAATCCTGGTTTACTGTCAGAGGTGATGGATGCTAACTTTTCGGTTAGCTCGGCACGTACTGCTGCCGCGATTGCCTTGCCGTCGATATCTTTTCCGGACATGTTTAATGCTGTAGTTGTAGTGGTATGTATTGAGTTATGATGATGTATTGACGGTTGTAGCAATGCTGATGTTTTACTTTTGGGGGAGAGTTGATTTTGGATACCAAAAGCAACAGCTGTATTTGATGTTGACGAGGATAATATTAAGATGAAAGCACTGCAAATAATAATAGCAGATCTTTGTAAATGCATTGAGAGTACAGGCAAATAATAAACCCTCTAATAGACATCAAATCAATGAATCAATGGTGGGGGATTGCAAAAGGGGAGGCGGAGGGAGAAAAAGATACGGTATCCTATTTTTCCTCTCATTAATCACAACATTACAAATATATCCACTATCGTACTCCCCTCTACTCATCATCAACATTACAAATATATCCACTACTGGTATGCTCGAGTCATCACTATATCCATTGCTAGCACTTAAAATAATCGGTACGATATGCCCTTGCTTTGTTAAAGAAGAAGATAATTCTGCCAGTAAAGCAGCATGGGCTTTATCAAGTGTACCCATTCGATGGCATCGAAAACTGAGAGGAGATTCATCATCATCAAATAATAATGGCAGAGTTGGTGGTTTCTTATCTAGTATGCTAAATAGTAGTGGAGGTGGAGGATCAGGTGGCGATACATACGAGCCATTAGACAGTTCAACATTAAGTGTTGTGGATTCTCCTTCGGGCCCTTGTCTAGTTGCATCACCTCCTTCCAGCAGCATTACTTCCTCCTCGATTAAGAAGAAGCGCATACCACTAAAGATTATTAAAACTGTAAAATCACATCGTCATGTTAAAGCACGCAAGGGTGGTAGATCACGTAGTGGTATTGAAATATTGGACAATACAGGTAGAGAATTGATCATATTTGATGTATTACAACCTAGATCATATAATATAAATGAAGAAGAAAAGGAGGAAGAAGAAGATGTAGAAGATGCAGATGAAGCAACACGAGATGAAATTATAGATCAGTTGGAGATATTGATAGAATGGGAGAGGAGAAGACAGTCCATTATTCTTACACATGGTGAAGATGCTCCAGATATAGAGGAGGAAACTGTTGATGAATATGATGATTATAATGATGACGATGATGATATAGGGACACCGACGACGAGGACTAAACGAAAAGGTGTTCTAGCGGAAAAAGCGGCATCTATCAAACATTTTGCACAAAGAGAGATTGAAATGCAACTTTATCAATCATATACAGTGGTATGACCTTACTGGGGGGTTTGTCTCTAACACACTCATCCTCCCACCAAGGTTTGCCATTTGTTATATATTCTTTAACTGCGTTCTGTGCAGCCTCATTTGTCGGGTCATTCCAGCCATCTAACGATCTTATTTGCAATACTGGACCATGATTATCTGTATCTACAATTGTCAGTGTTGCCATAACTCCAACGAATGACATTGTTATTGATGTGCCATCATGTTGTTGCTGTTTGCTACTACTCTTACTACTATAATTACTAGCTCCGCCACTTTTAAATAGTTGACCAATACCGTCAATCAAAGAAGGAGCAATACCTTTCGCATCATTAGTAAAATCACTACACACTTGTTTACGATACCATGTTACAGGATAGTTCTGTAAATTGCTATAACCAATTCTTGCATCATATTCCTCTTCCGTCTCAATGAATGGACAACACATACCATAGAATTGTAGTTTTACTAATGGAGGACAAGTAGCAGCAGTTGCTTGGATATATGTATCATCTTCATCATCGGCATCAGTTTTAGTTGTATCTTTATTATTGGCGTTGACCGATACTGATGGTATAATATGCGGTGGATCTTCCCAAGAAGCTGCTTCACTATCGTTTAAATTTGTTGATATCATTATATAATTTGGGTTGCTGTGTTTTGTTGTTGTGTTTGTGGATGGAACTCAGCCAGAGCGAAGGTAGAGCTACATAGACAGACTATCAATCAAGGTCAAGCACTTATAATAACTGTCTATAAAGATGAGAGGATAAAGCAGACATAGTACACTCATTGAGTACAATATAAGGGAAAGAAGATAAAGAAATGAAATTTTGGATAATTATGTAGAGCTATAACTGGCAAAGGAGTTTCTTCATGACTAACTTTTTGCGATGAAATACTGCATAGCTCGATTGCAATCGGCATTGATTGCCGTTGCTGCTGTAGTGAGGTTATGCCATCATGTGATAGAACATCTCATAATTCTCCTCTTCCGTGGTTGGATAGGATAGAGCCGTCCAATATCCTACAATATTATAAGTAACAAAAGTATCTTCCTCCATCCTATACTATGACGATGCGTCAATCATTCCTCGCTGTTAAAGTGGCACAAGTCCTATGTGTTGCATATATTATGATCTTCACCTTTACCTACGCTCCTGTTGGACTACGGGATTCTACAACTGGTAATATAATTGATACTAACGATCCCAATAACACAAAAGAGGGAGTTATAAAAATCGACAATTCATATCGCCCTATCGTGGCACAAGGAACCCTTGAACTAGTATATCTCGGTATATCAAGAGCATCGGCATTTTCCTTATATCCAGTTATGATATTAGTATTCACTAGTAAATGCAAGGCATTACTAAACTACTTGGAGAAGACACCTCTTAGTATGTTTATGATTAAGAATGAACATAAGTTACATACATATTGTGGTCGATACATTGCCATTGATGTTTGGGTACATACCATCTTCCATTTGCTTAGATGGTATCATCAAGGTAATATTAAGTTACTTTGGACCTGTGCTGCGGGTATTTGTAAGTGATGTATCGTTTGTATGATTGTTTGGTTGGGGTATCCTACTTTGCTCACATCATGTGTCTCTTTTGTATTTGTATGATGATATGAAAGCTGGTCTAGTAGCAGTTGTGGCAACCCCGTTGATTACTCTGTTAATGATCTGCTTCAAAAAGATAATACCATACGAACTCAGGAAGGGATTGCACTATCTGTTTTATGTCTTTGCAATTGGGCTTTGCTTCCATGTCCCTCCGTCGGCATTTCCCAACGGGGGATTCATTGCTTTTGTATTGGGATTCTCTATATGTCTATATACATTGGATAGAATCTATATCATCTTTATGATGACTGAAAGGATTGATACGTCAAAGTTTGAGGTATTACAAAGCGGAGTGTCCATGACAATGTCGGTATCTGATAGGTTTCTTAAAAACTTGGAGAAGGGAGGCTTCGGTTATGTTTGTCTTCCGTGGATTGATCGACAATGGCATGCCTTCTCTCTATTTCAGGATCCTAATGATCCAAGTAAACGCGTTGTATTCATCTTGAATGTGGGAGACTGGACTAGCAAGGTTCATAGTGAGCTATTGAGAAACAATACATCTCGGCCTGTATGGATTCAAGGTCCATTCGACACTGCAAGAGACTTCGACAACCAGATACTCGTTGCCACAGGCATAGGTATCACTCCGGCCTTGTCAACCATAGAGGCTCATAAAGATAGCAGAAGTATCTTCCTTATTTGGATGACAAGGGACGAGTCAATGATTGAGTTCTTCCTCGATCGGTATCACTATCTTGATCATCAGTTTGGGTTCAACTTTATCTTCTACACTGGAAAGACCCCCCTTAGTGCAACTTTGTTAGAAGGACTACCGGCCAATGTAGAGATCATTCAGTCTCGGCCAGACTTGGAAACTTTGATACCGGATATCATACATGCCAATGAATGCGACGGTGAGCAAATTGAAACAAACTTCCAACCGTGTCACAAGCAGGTTATTCGGGAGATACTTGAAAAGACTGAAGAGTATGAGGACGTCGAGCACTTCAATGAATCTTTACAATGTTCTTCCAACGAGAGGTATCAGGAGTTAGTTACAATTGCAAAAGATGCCGGTTATCAGTTCTCTGACCTCTCGCATCACTTACGAGAAGCAGGCATCCCCTGTCCTTTCACTGTGGAGGGTACTAAACGAACGAAGAGGAGAGGTTCTCTATCTCGTATTCTACCCAACCTTCCCCAGACTGATGTTGATCCCAACTTGATAATGAAACGAGTACGTCATTTGGCTGGAATTTGGAAGCCTAATATGCATGCTAAGCGTAGTATCAAACAGATGGATCAGAGAGCTAGTCAGCTATCGAGATGGGGTATCATGTACTGCGGAGCCTCGTCACAAGTGAAGGATACACTTAAAAGTCTATCAGATGAGTATGAAATATCAATGCATTATGAATCGTTTGCTTGGTAAATGAATGTTTGGGTTGGTCTGTGAAACAGATGTAAATCTAAGCTGTATGTTTAACTTGTGTAGCAGTAGTTCAAGACCATATCAAACTTGACTTTTATCTATACAAAGCTATAACAGTTGAGAGTACATTTATATTCTCATACAAAACAGTTCACAATAGACAATACAGCATCATTCTGCTCATGGTCATGGCTCGGGTTTGTATCCATCCTCACTCAAGGGATCAATAGCACTCTCACGCTCTACCAAGGTAAAGATACGTTCACCAGCAATCTTTGCCTTGTCTCTATCGGTAGCACCCTGTGCCGCCATGCCTAATCCTGATAACGAAAACAATAGACTAAACATGGAAATCAAGAAGCCACGGTATGTAAAGGCATCCTCCCAACGCCATAATACATATCCACCCCACCAAAACATCAAAGCACAGCCCCACATTTGAATGAATTGTCCCGAGGCAACCAAGCTACACTTCTTTGCAGTTGTAACTAAAGACTCTGGATTCTTCTTCTCTAATGCCACAGTGTAATCATTCAAACGCATCTCCTCAAGAGAAAGACTGGCAACAGTACGAATGTTCAATAGAGACTCGACGGCGATAGATCCTGGACCATCCTCGTCTTCCTTGACAATCTCCTCGTCTTCTCCCAAGTACATCTTCATTTCCATCTCTGCCCCAAACCCCATGAAAGGAAGAGTACCTAAGGATACTAAAGCAAATGGCCACATGTAAATGAAGGAGACAACTACACCAACAAGGACACTTGACAAAGACATGACAAGTTGACGGATTGGCTGACCTGAGAAGCTATGGATCATGGCCGCATCA
>Ga0214479_101103_pt1 | contig 12128 bp, 5 predicted proteins | sample M1_20Mar14CPVII9_5_FD_165054 | JGI IMG/M metagenome (GOLD analysis project Ga0214479, IMG submission 165054) | Marine eukaryotic communities from Monterey Bay, California, United States - M1_20Mar14CPVII9sort6BwellE14 | ecosystem: Environmental > Aquatic > Marine > Unclassified | place: USA...
TAATATTCAGAAGTTGGCTTTAATTTTGGTATGGCTTCACTCGTTTCTTATACCAACGAGTGGTTTGTCATGCCGCTGTTTCTACTCGGCTGGCTCCCAATCGTCTATTTCGGCCGTTTGCAATCCGTTCCAGAGTATTTCGAAAGAAGATTCGATCGACGCACACGCTTGACGGTTTTGGTGATGTTGTTGATCTACCTCGAGGGTTACATCGGTATCAACCTATTGACCATCGGAAGAATCATGGACGGGCTCTTCGATTACGGCCCGTTACTCGGTTTTGCTGCGGGGCATGGATTGCTTGGCTACCCAGTTGTAGAGACTGCTGGATTGATGGCTCTGCTATCCGGCCTTTACCTCCATTCAGGAGGCCAAACGTCGGTGTTAATGACTGATCTTTTTCAGGGTGGCCTGCTGTTGGTCGCTGGGCTATCCGTGGTCATTCTCGGCATCTACCAACTTGGTGGTTGGACACCATTTTGGGAGGGACTTCCAGAAGCACACAAACAACCGTTTGCACCAGTCGATAATGCTGGTCGACTTCATGCGATTGGAATATTTTGGTCGGATGGAGTTACAGGAACGTTTGCGTTCTTTTTCATCAATCAAGGTATCTTGATGCGCTTCCTTTCAGCTAAATCCGTTCAGGATGGAAGACGTGCCATGTTGCTTACTGTACTCGTCCTGATGCCGCTCGTCGCAGTCGCTGTTGGCGGGGCAGGGTGGGTTGGCCGATCCATGCTTTCAGCTGGCATTGTCGAGGTGAACGGGGTCGCTGCAGACGACATCTTCGTAAAGGTTGCTGATATTGTTTGCGGCACTGCAGGTCTGTTTGGGCTTGTCGTGGCGGCAATGATCGCCGCCTTGATGAGTACGCTCGACACATTAATCACGGCTGTCTCGGCAATTTTTGTGATTGATATTTGGAAATTGCTGCGACCCGATCGCCCTGATGCGTACTACTTAAAGACTGCTCGATTTGTTGCCGTCGGGGCCACGGCACTCGGCATCGCATTAGTACCATTGTTTGATAGTTTTGAGTCAATCTTCCGCGCACTTTCGCATTTTAATTCGTTGATCACTCCACCGATGGTCATTGTTTTGACCCTCGGAATCATTTGGCCCAGATTCACGGCCCGCGCTGCGTTTGCGACTTTGTCCCTAGGATTTGGTCTTCTCTTTCTTTCGCTTTGGGTACCTCAGCTAATCCAACCGGTAGCGCATGGAGTACCGATGGCCTATTCCACGACCATCATCTCACCAGATAACGAAACAACTGAAACGATGATTGTTTATGGGCACTCTTCGGAAGAAGCCAACATTGCCGCCAAAACAAAACTTGACCAAGAGAACAAGGCTAACTGGGAAATAAGTGAAATCAGTTTAAATCCACAGCGAAGCTATAGCTACATGAGAAGCTTCTACGGCTTAATCGTATGCTCAATCATTGGCATCGGAGTTACCGTTTTTGCCCCTGGAAAAAAATCTCAAACAGAAGGGCTCGTATTGTCTTCCATCGCCGAGGCAGAATTTCGTTACAAAGGCGGCAAACCGAATGACAAGGCTCCCTATGCCTCGGTAACCGGCCCCTTCGAAATAATAGAAAGCGACCAGCAACGGATTATAATTCCAACGTCAATGATGAGTGAACTCCATGCCGATCCTGGCGATTTAATGTACGTCAGCGACTCGCGCTGGTGGTTGGGCGGCTTTCGCTCACTCCGAATGGAAGCGATTCAGGGAAAAGTTGATCAGATCCAAATCTCTTCTGCGGCAATCGAAGCCGGGAACCTTCTTGCCAATCGCCCAATCCGCATCGAAAAGATCATGTAACCATTCAGGCTGGGCGTGTCTCACAACTTCTCATTAATTGCCAAAAAACTTTGAAGAGCTGGTCGCGATTAAAACCCGCAAACGTCACGCCAAGTTCCCAGCCCTTGCGCAGACAATCCTGAACCGTTCCTCAGCGTCTTCCATGCGAATCCTTCGAGGCCGCAACGAATGAAATTAATAGCGACATGGAGCAATGGGAGTGCTATGATGGAACACGGAGTGAAACTCTATTCGGGATAAAACAAAATCTTTAAAGGTTCGTGGATGCTGGCTACAGCTCTTAAATTGGCATGCACTCTGTTTTTTGTCTTATTGCACTCAATTGGATTTGCACAGGTAACGGAATACCCTTCATCTGCTAAAACTCTCGCTTTCCCATCGGCTGCAATAACAATTATTGAAAACTCGTGCGGTGCTTGCCATACGGACGGGAACCAAGAGGGTGGTATTCGTTTGGATGACTTGGGTCAGCTTCCAGTTAACGAAAAACTCAATCTCTTGAATCAGATTCAGGAACAATTGCTTTTTGGTTTGATGCCGCCGGCAAATTTTACTGAGCTCTCTAATAAAGATAAGAATTTGATTACGGTCTGGTTACAGAACCAACTAGGCAATTTAGGTGCAGATAAGCTTGCTGAAAAGCTCAAGACGCCCGATTACGGCAACTTGATCGACCATCAAGATCTATTTTCTGGGCAGTTCGCCCACCTCCCAGGATTCACTTATGACCGCAGGTGGTTGATCAGCGAATATATCTTCGATGCCAAGTTCAATCGCATTCTTAATCATCGCCCCCATAAAACAATCGACGGGAAACGTCAGTACGTCTTGGGCAGTAACGGACGGCGAATCAACCTTACCAACCCTTTTTTATTGCCGACCAACACCGGCGTCCGCTATTACGCCAACACCACGCTTAACGGTGGCCACCTGCTGACGATGATCACCAACGCTAAAGAAGCGGCCAGCCAAATGATTTACCTCACTGGTCGTGACAAGCGTTACCTTCCTGCAATTGAAGAAATCATGCGTCTCGAGTGGGGTCAAGCTGCTTTACTCAAATCGCGTAGAGCTTTCCTTGAGACATTCATCGAGAAGATTTCGATTGACCTCTATGGAGATAAAAACGCGGACTTCTTACCGACCTTCCGACCGGTGAACATCCAGCCGCCAAAAAACACTGGAGGTACGGAGATTAAAAAATCACCGTTTCATGCTGCCCAGCCCGGTCAGCAAGAACTTGCTCTGATCTATAAAACGATGCAGCGAAATAAAACGGCTGGCAGTACAGACAAACAGTTAATTGAGCGCTGCGAAATTGAGTGGTTTAATCACGGTCACAATCAACGAACGATTGAAGCGAGGTTGACATTTTTGGCTGGCTACCTCGACGAATTTCGAGGGCAGATTTTGAATCATCGATATGACCAGAAACACAAATTGCCGATTTACAAACCCCGTAGCGACGATGAGATGGCAATCGTCAATGAAGCGATTTTGAAAAATCGAAAACTTGGCGATTGCTATAACGACGTCATCGAAAAGTGCCTCCGGCAGTGGCAGCTAGAGTTTTCAACACTTCTAAATGATGCCGGCCCACCCGAGACTAGTAGACTTCAGGCGCTTGTAGAGCAACTATTTCTGAAGATTTTCGAGAGGCCTCCAACGCCTGAAGAAAACGAGAAATACGTTGCACTTACCCAGACCTACATCAGTAGCATGGGCAATCTCAAGGCTATTGAAAAACTAATTCAAACATTGATCTTACGATCTGAGTTTGTCTACCGAAAGGAATTCGGATCGGGGCCGACTGATTCATCTGGCCGGCGGATGCTCTCTCCGCGAGACGCCAGTTACGCAATTTCTTACGCGTTGACCGATAGCAGTCCTGACCAAACGTTATCGGAGGCCGCTGCAAGTGGCAATCTTAATACAAGAGAGGATTACAAACGAGAAGTTTTAAGGCTGCTAAACAACAGAGATCAGTACTACGTCATCGACGAAGCCGTTGAACGGCTTCAACTGACTGCGAGTGTGACCAACACACCTATAAGAAAATTGCGTTTCTTTCGCGATTTCTTTGGCTACCCAAAAATGCTCGCAATTTTTAAAGACAACAAACGTTTTGGCGCTCATTATGACAACGCCAAAGGTCGCCTCGTTGGCGAAGCAGATCGACTGGTCGATCACATTATTGAACGCGACACCCATGTCATTGAAAAACTTCTGACGACGGAAGATTTTTACGTATTTCATTCGGGAGACAATGATGCGATGCAAGCATCATCCGAGCGTATTAAGAAAATCTACGATTACTTCAAGGATCTTGATTGGCAAAATTTTGAGGTGACAGATCTGGTCGCCCACAAAGATTTTTTAAACGAAGTAAAAATGCGTGGAGTTGATGCTGAAAGGATTGCAACTCAGGGCCGTCGAAATTCTATTAGAGAATTCAAAACCGCCATGACTAGTTTTTCAGCTCGGTTCGATAAAGGGCAAACTGGGGCGGCACCGTTCGTATCGTTCCCAGCCCATGGCCCCTACAACGCCTCCACCAGAACGGGGTTACAGCTCAGGTCGCCCGAAGTGGCAAGGTTCTTTAATATTGCCTTGGATAATTGGAACTACCCGGGAGTTCAACCAGCGTTCGTTTCAAATCGCAAAGGGATGCTGACTCATCCCGCTTGGTTGATTGCCCATGCTCAAAATACTGAAACCGATCCAGTAAAGCGTGGTAAGTGGGTCCGTGAAAAACTTCTTGCTGGCACTGTTCCCGATGTCCCCATCACCGTCGATGCCGTCATTCCCGAGAACCATCACAAGACGCTACGCGACCGATTGGTCGCGGTCACTGAAACCGAAGCTTGTTGGAAATGCCACGAACGCATGAACCCCCTCGGTTATGCATTTGAAGTTTATGATGACTTTGGGCGATACCGTCGCCAAGAATCACTTGAGCACCCAGACAATCTAATCCAAAAATCGCCTGACAAAGGTGGAGTTTATATGGATTTAAGAGACATCTATAAAACTCTTCCTGTCGATTCGCGTGGGTATCTTTCAGGAACTGACGATACCAAACTGGATGGCCCACTCGAAGATGCAATCGATTTAGCAGATCGACTTGGTCAATCTCAACGCGTGCGTCAATCAATTATCCGTTACGCTTTCCGGTATTACCTAGGCCGTAACGAACAACTCTCAGATTCCAGCACATTGATCAACGCTGAAAAGGCATACTTGGACAACGACGGAAGTTTCGACGCTGTCATTGTTTCTCTTTTGACATCTGATTCATTCATTTACCGTAAGCCACTTGAGGGCATTTCCGATGACGACTAGACGAAACTTTTTGAAAACATCTGCTCTCGGTACCGGTGCGATCGCGATGCCATCCTCGCTATTCGCCGACAGGTTTTCAAAAGAACAACCAAAGCGGTTCATCTTCATCCGAAAATCGAACGGTATCCGACCGAACGAAGTCACACCCCTGACCTTCTCGGATCAAGAAAAAAGCTTGGATAAACAGGGCCAGCCTTTTGAAGCTGATCTTGAAAACCATGAACTACCCGTTTGGTTACAACCATTGACCGCTCACAAGAAGGACATGACTATCCTTCAGGGTTTGTCTTGCAAGATGAGCGAAAATGGACACTGGTCGTATTCATCTGTGATGGGTGCCTTCAAATCGGGTCGCAACTCGCTCAGTGGGATCAAACGAGCTACCATTGATTTTGAACTTGCTAATCTGTTTCCGTCTCCTTTTGGACACGTCGAGCTTTCACTAACGGGCAACTACAACACCTTTCGCACTGGAATCGTCGCTGGATATTCTGCCCCCGCCCCACACCAAAGGAACTACTGTTACGCAGATCCGCAAACGGCCTACGATGAACTATTTAAGTCCGTGACAAATCCGGGTGCGGTTGAGTCCGACAATGCGATGTTAAAATTCCTTGAGAATGAAGAGTCCTATAAAGCAAAAGCACTCAAGGGCTACGAAAAATTGAAACTGAGCAATCACATCCGTTCCATTGAAGCAATTCAAAAACGCAACCAAAGGGTTTCACTTAAATCAAACACCATTGCCGATCGCCTACCCACATTGAGTGAAGTTCACGCCAACGGTGGCCCCAACGCCAACACCCCCGAGAAGCAAGAAGCAATGACAGACATTCTGATTGCTGCCTTGGTTACCGGCCTGACCAACGTCGTCACGTATACCATCGACGAGTTATCGACACCGATTAAAGGCCTGCCGGGGAATGAAGGAGATCGAATTTCAATTCACGAGCTCGGTCACAACGGAGGGTACAGTGGTGTCGCTGCGGATAAAATTCGCGAGAAAATTCGAGTGGGACATATGAATCAAGTGACAAAAATTGTCGACCAACTCAAAGCCACCCCCGAGGGCGACGGCTCCATGTTCGACAACACCATGATCATGTACTTCCCCGAAAATGGAGAGGGACACCACAGCCACGGCACCCAAGCTCCAGTGATCACTCTCGCAGGAAAAAATTGCAATCTAGAGATTGGTGGCCGCTACCTTCGATTGCCGTACCATGGGACACCAGGACATAAGACCATTGGTAACTGGTACACCACACTGCTAAACGCTCACGGCAGCCCAATCAACCATTACGGCGACCTCGATTTGGAAATGTCGCGAAAAAAACTTGATCAACAAGGCGCAATCAAACAATTACTGCGCACGTAATCCAATCGTTGGGAAAGTCTGTTCCGCAATCCCCCAAAACCTGCCGGCCTAAATGGAACTACCAGCAATTCGCCATCCACCACACAATTTCCCTTTTGAGTTGCTTAAATGCGGCTCGGTCTATTTCTCTCGCACCTTCAGTGCTGTCTCCAAACGGGAATGTCCCACTGGTTTGATTTGAACTTGGTACTCGCCTGGTTTTAAAAACGATTTATAGTTGATGAAGTAGGGAAGCGGACTATTTGTCGATTCGGTGACTAAATTCCAGCGATACTGATTGACTCCTCGATTGGCATCTTGAATAAACGTTGCGAGCGATTGACCTGCCTCATCGCAGATCGTTATTTCAACCTTCGCCGCTTGATGCAACCAAAATGACATTGTTGCTTTTTCTCCATCTCGAAAATTCATCCCCGGTCGAACATCACTTAAGTAGGGGATTGTCACATCCGGGATCTCGAAAAGAAAATCAGCGTCACCATCGACCAAACCACGCGTCAGCGTCTCATGCAGCACATCCAAATTCAATTTAAATACACCTCGACCGTGGGTCGCCACAATCAAATCATTCTCCCGCTCCTGAATCACTAAGTCCGCAACACTGCAAGCAGGCAAATTCCTCCCCAGCAACTGCCATGACTTTCCTCGATTAACCGAACAGTAAACCCCTCGAAATGTTCCGGCGTACAACAAATTCTCATTAGCGGGGTCTTCTAAAATTACATTAGCCGGTTCATCGAATAGATTTCCAGCAATCGATTTCCAAGTCAGGCCTCGGTCCTCGCTGCACATTAAATAAGTTTTTAAGTCATCGTCATTCAAGCCGGAGATCGCTGCATAAACTCGATTCACTGAAAATTTCGATGGAACGATGCTTCGAACATATCCCCTCGGCAATCCTTCATCATGTTCTTCCCATGTCACGCCAGCGTCCTGACTAACCCAAAAACTACCTTTATCGGTTCCCGCGTAAATCAGACTTGCCTCTTGTTCGGATTGGGCAATGGACGCAATCGCAGTAGAAACTCCCTCTCCATCCTTCGTTTTGGAGAGGTCACCGCTAATAACCTCCCAAGCATCTCCCTGATTGGTACTCTTGAATAAATAATTCCCACCAAGATAAAGCACGTTTGAATCGTGCGGAGAAATAATCATCGGGGCAACGAAATTGAATTTTAGTTCGCCGCCGTGCTCTTTTGGCAATGAAGGGCGAATCCACTTCGACCGATTCCGCTTCATATCTTTTCGCCGAAATGCACCTTCCTGAGCGCTAAAGTAGACAGTATTGGAGTCATTGGGATCGACCTGTGTAATACATCCATCTCCTCCATTCCAAGGATCGATCCAGAGATATTTCCAATTTTGCGTTCTTGATTGATCCCACTCCATCGCAGAACCATAAACGGTGGCATTATCCTGTGCTCCTGCGAAAATTTGATAGGGTTCTGATTGATCAACTGCGACATCATAAAACTCGCCCGTGGGCAGATTATTTAGATGCAGCCAGGAAACGCCTTTGTCGTAGCTTTGATACAATCCACCATCGTTTCCAAGTACAAGATGGTCGGGATTCATTGGATTGATCCACAGTTCGCAATGATCGAGGTGCAGGCCGCTGGCAGCACTTGGCGTCAAATGTTTAACTTCCCCGCTTAATAGTTCAAAAGACTTGCCACCGTCACAACTGTGAGCAACACGAACACCAAGACAGAAAATTTCGTCATCATTTTGGGGGTCTACGTAGATATCAGCAAAATACCAACCAATTCGCGAGAAGATCATCAATTCTTCTTCATGCGTCCGAGACCAGGTTGTCCCCCCGTCTCTACTTTGAAAAACCTGAGCCGCTCCCTCTTTGATCCGCCCACGATGATCTATTAACGCATACACCTTGTTGGCATCCGTTTGCGACACAGCAATTCCGATGCGCCCGATCGATTCACCACTGGGCAATCCTCCGTCACAGCGGCTCCAGGTTACACCGGCGTCTACACTGCGATAAACCCCGCTACCGCTCCCGTTTACGCTCGGATAGTTTTCCCACAGGGAAGCATATAGAACGTTGGGATTATTCTTTGCCCAAACAATATCGTTGGCACCGGTTCGCTCATTCACGAATAAGACGTGATCCCACGTTTTGCCGCCGTCTTTGGTTCTGTAGATTCCACGATTAGAGTTTTTTGACCATAAATGTCCGAGTACTGAAACAACAACAATCTCCGGATTCGTCGGATGCACAGCGATCTCGCCAATATGCCAGGAATCAGACAAACCGAGATGTCGCCAGTGCTCACCACCATCGTCAGATCGGTAGATTCCAGTTCCGGGAATTGTAAAGTTCCTCGCCTTTTTAAGACTTTCCCCTGTCCCTAAATAGATGATCTCAGGATTGGAAGGCGCCAGCGCAAAATCTCCAATTCCATACGAGGCTTGATCATTGAAAATAGGGCGCCAGTTGATCCCATTGTTGGTCGTCTTCCATAAGTTCCCCGAACCAAACGCAACATACATATGCCCCGGTCGCGACGGGTCGAGCTGCACCGCCTCAACTCGTGCGGAATTGACGACAGGACTTACATTGATCCAATCGAATCCAAACTCTGTAGAAGCTCGCATTTTTTGATAATTAGCAAAGCTCTGAACCAATGGGGAGGTCGCCTGCTGGCCATTGGCCACGCTGACAATTGCAAAGAAAACGCAGAGGATGAAACACGACGGAAGATAAGTATTGGCAATGGTTTTCATGAAACTGGAAAATCCCTAACATTAACATTGGCTGACCCCACCAGTTTACCGCATATATTTTTCAGCCGATATCACGGTTGCGAAAACTGTTCCCGAACCGATACTCCATTTGAAAATCAAATGCCCATTGCGGTTCTAAACGGCCATCACCGCCTATCGGTTCCCAAAATCGGTTTGTCCGAACAACAACCGCGACCGCTCCTATGAGATCTACACCATTGAGTCTGGGCTAGAAAACAAGCAATTGATGATGGGTGAAGATTCTGCGACCGCTCATTGATAACTTGTTTTAAGAAAATGACCCGCTAAGATACAGACGTCAGATTGTTGTTCCGAGGCAAGTGAGATACCCCTTAATTAATTCGATTCCGGTTCCATCGTTGCTTTGGCTTACAACAGATTCCCGGAATCATCTCAAGCTCTGCTTCAATTGTTCTCTCAAACGATTGTCAGCCGACTTAACCACAATTCCACACGCTTTCTAGTTGAATACGCATGAGTTTGTACTTCCTCTGACCGCTCACGCCAATTAAAAAAGTCTTCGCGTCGACAGTCGTCGTCAAAGAGAATCTGAGTCTACTTTATACTCCGCTATTGGGCATAAATTTCAAATGAGTAAATTTGCATCACGATTGACGACCATCTGTTTTCTATTAGCGGTTGGCTATAGCAACTCCACACTTCACGCTCAAACTCCACTCAAAGTGTTTGTCTTGGTTGGCCAATCCAACATGGAAGGACACGCAAAACTGAGCACGATTCCTCATATTGGGATGGACCCTAACGGCAAAGCCATGATGAGTGAAATCCTGGGAGACGACGGCACTCCCAACGTGATTGACGACGTTTGGATTTCCTATCTTTCAACGAAAGGAGTCAAATCCGGGCAGTTAACAACTGGTTTCGGTGCTGACGATAATAAAATTGGTCCTGAATTAACCTTCGGCATTTACATTCAGAAACGGCTAAACGAGCCAGTTCTGATTATCAAAACGGCTTGGGGCGGTAAGAGCATCAACACAGATTTCCGTTCTCCCAGCGCCGGACCGTACCCGTTCGATCAGGACACGCTCGATCGCCTAAAAGAGCAAGGGAAAGATATTGAAGCGATCAAGCGAGACAAAGTTAAAGCCACTGGATTCTACTACCGACAAACCATCGACCACGTTCGATCTGTGCTCAAGGATATCAAGGCCGTCTATCCAAATTACGACGCCTCACTCGGCTACGAGCTCTCAGGAATCGTCTGGTTTCAGGGATGGAACGACATGGTTGACCGCTCAACCTATCCAACCCGAGATCAACCCGGTGGTTACGACGCCTATAGTTCCGCATTGGTGAATTTCATTCGAGACATTCGGAAAGATCTTTCCGCCCCCAACTGCCCTTTTGTTATTGGAATAATGGGCGCCGGAGGCCCAGTTGCCAAATACACCAAAGACCAACAAAGATACGCCGGCATCCATCAAAACTTTCGTGATGCAATGGCTGCCCCAGCTGCTCAACCTGAATTTAAAGAAAACGTCGTTGCCGTCTTCACGGAAAACTCTTGGGACCTTGAATTAGATTCGATCCTCAAACGTGACAATTCCATCCGAAATAAGATTAATCAAGCCAAGAAAAATGATTCATTACTCGAATTGGCCAAACAATTAAATCAAGGCAAAGAACTGAATTCAGCTGATTTAGAAGTCTTCAAAACCTTACGGCGACAAAACAAACTCGAATCAGCTATTCTCGAGAGCCTTCGAACCCAGACCTTCACACCTAACGAATACGCAATTTTAAAAATCGGCAAATCAAATGCTGAATATCACTATCTAGGCAGCGGAAAGATTTTGGCCAAGATTGGCAAATCATTTGCCGATGCAATCCCTCTTAATTCCAGCAACTAAGATCTTCAACGCAACAAATCCTGTTTGTCGCTAGTAAACAACGTGGCCTCTACAACCTGGCCTCTACTCGGTGACCTTCAGCTGAGTCCGCAAGGAATCAATCTTCTGGATTTTTTTCCGATTTCGGACAGGCTCCTTACCGCCCTTGCCCGCTTCATAAACCAACCAACCATCGTATTGAGCCTCGTCGAGCGCGGCAGCTAGTTTAGCGAGGTCGATCTTTCCGTCTCCTACAACTGCCGCTTCGCATGGCTTGATGTGAACCTGACAAAAGTGTTGGCGGCCATACATCGAAATTGATTCGTAGATATCTTCAAGCGGATAAAGATTTCCCGTGTCGTAATAGATCTTAAGATGCTCTGGATAATCGAGTCGAGAGAGAAGCTCAACGACTCGCTTCGTTGTAACGGGAGCTTCAATTCCGATCACGACCTTTTTAGATTTTGCGTAAGGAAGTAACTCTGTCATAAAATCAGCGACTCCGCTGATCGTTTCATCACCCGTCTGAAACTTCGACGGCCCAAAGAAGGGGAATAGCATTACTTCAACACCAAGTGCGTCACAGGCATCAATCGTTTGTTTTGCAATCCTCATTGCTAGCTCCCGATCCGCTCCCCAAATTTCACATTTATTTAAACTACCTGCACACAGGGATATGACCTTGACCTGGTGTTTCAAAGATTCTTCTTTCCAGCGTTCAATCACCTTCGCATCAGTCGCGAGCTCCAAATTAAAGCTTGGGTCAATCTTTTTAATTCTCTTTCCCGCTGGCATGCCGGAATGCATCTGAATCGCATTATATCCAGCCTTTCGAGCATCCTCGAAACTGGAGGCGTCAGCCCGTTTGTTAAATGCGGTTTCCATCACTGCAATCTTAGAATCGTCTCGGTGAGTGGAAACAATTGGTGTCAATACGATATTGCGATAAGCCACTG
>Ga0214479_101104_pt1 | contig 12122 bp, 8 predicted proteins | sample M1_20Mar14CPVII9_5_FD_165054 | JGI IMG/M metagenome (GOLD analysis project Ga0214479, IMG submission 165054) | Marine eukaryotic communities from Monterey Bay, California, United States - M1_20Mar14CPVII9sort6BwellE14 | ecosystem: Environmental > Aquatic > Marine > Unclassified | place: USA...
CATCACTTTGTTATATACCTATACAATGCCAAACAACCACTATTGTAGCAAGCCTACATCTCTGAGGTGCCACTTGATGGCCAAACATTACCTGAGAGTGGGCAAAAAATCGAGATCTGAGGCAAGAAACCTGCCAACATGGTGCTGTAAAAGTATGTTGGAGGGACCTATAATCATGCTGGGAGTGTTCATCACTTTGTTATATACCTATACAATGCCAAACAACCACTATTGTAGCAAGCCTACATCTCTGAGGTGCCACTTGATGGCCAAACATTACCTGAGAGTGGGCAAAAAATCGAGATCTGAGGCAAGAGACCTGCCAACATGGTGCTGTAAAAGTATGTTGGAGGGACCTATAATCATGCTGGGAGTGTTCATCACTTTGTTATACACCTATACAATGCCAAACAACCACTATTGTAGAAAGCCTACATCTCTGAGGTGCCACTTGATAATGTTTGCTTGATTGTGTTGATGTCATAATAATAAGACTAAGACCAAGTATTAGACTAAGTCCAAGTACAAAAATAAGCTAAATAGCTCTTTGCAAATGTTTTGCTATTTGAACTGTATTCGGGAAGATCTATTTGCAGTGGAAGCTCCTCTTATCACTAATTGATAATCATCATACAACCATGACCAAAACAACAGCCCTGTCTATCCAAGTTCACAACCAACATGGGGGTGGGGCCTTTCGATCAACACAGAACAACCCCCCGATAAAACTATTGATGGATGCTTATGCCAAGAGATATGATACTGAGCCATCTTCTTTTACTTTTACCTTTGGTGAGTGATCAGAGAAGTAAGTTTGATATGGTATCCTTAGGTATCCTTTTGATCGTTGCAAGTTTTCTTGTTGACTATCGAATAGTAGGTGGTAGGGTAGTTAGTTGTTGTTATGCTTCTTATGAGGTGGTCGCGGCTGGTAGACGATGAAGGCAAAGACAATACTACAATTGGCTCTTTTTATCTCCATATTATTATCAATCTATGCGGATAGATCGGATGTTAGGTAAGTGAAAAGTTTTTGTGTCTTCTCTCACGTATTTTCATACCTTACCTGTTTTGTTGTTCCTACATTTTACTTCTTATTTGTTACAATTATTCTTATATGTTATATGAAAGCCGCTGTACGGAATTGAACTTTCTGGTAAGATGATCTAAGCAATACATGGTACCCGTTATCATACTCTGTCATGTCAAATACTCATCTCATTGATATCCCTTCTATAATATTATATAATATATATAGGCAGCTGCATTACAAAGCAGTCAATCATGTGCACTTTACAATACAGTATTCAATAATGATAATATATTAGCGGGTACGTTGTCGAATGTTGATGCTACATGTTCGGCACAGCTTAGGAATTACAATCCTAGTAATTGTATTGATGAGGTGAGATATGTGTGATAGTTGATGAGTAGTGATTAGATGCTAATTGTATGAAGGTATACTCACATTATATTCATTTCTATTACGACGTACAACATTTGTTAAAGGTTGTGGATGTTGTTGCTCGACTTGCAGATGAAGGATGTGAAGTTACCGGAGGGTAAGTTTGATACTATTGAAATCACCTGTTCTCGCCATTTGTAGTGAGACTTATACTCCTTCCTTCTTCATTCACAGTATAACCGTATCAAACTTTATAAACAAAGTTAATGAAAGTAATGAAGGATTAACACTACTAACAAACTTGGCATGTAAAGAAGAATGTTACACGAATATACAAAGTGCTGTTGAATATTGCAATGATAATCCAACCGTTGGGGATTGTTTTGAATACGTATCATGTGACTGTATGGTAAATTTACTTGATGTTATTGAAACATTACAATCTAATCACAACAGCAATAATAATGGTGATGAAGATGGTGATCATCTACTAAAATTGGATACGGCAATTATTGATAACATACAACAGACTGGAACATCATGTAGATGTGAAGAGCTTAATTCAAAAGCGGTATCATTAGAGAATAGTGAAACTTGTGCATTGGCAAATCAAATAATTAAGGAAGGAGATATACTAGCTGGTGATGACGAAGTAGTATCGGATACATGTAGTAGTATAGGAGTACAATCATGTGCAGAACAAGTTTCAACCGTCGTTATTGGGTTCATTGAGTATGGATGCGCGGTAACAAATGCCAATAGTAAGTTCATATACACTCTAAGTGATGCCAAGGATACATTTGATGCTACAACAAACTTGGCATGCAACAGTAGCGATACAGATGAATGCTATTCTCTACTGAAAACATGCCAAAGTGATGTCACGTCGTGCTTAGAATCATTATCCTGTGCTTGTTTGAGAGGATTCCTGTCTATCATCAACAGTATGTCACCCGACTCATATGAAGATTTAATAAAGCTGGAAACAACCACACTTGATACGTTACAAGTTTCATCTGGTAAATGTGAATGTGAAAGACTCAATAAAGAGGCTGCAGCTCTGTCAACACAAGATAAATGTGCACTTCATGGCGATATCATATCGAAAGAATCGATATTCGTTACCAGTGGGAATAACATTCAATCAACATGTGTCGAACCTCTCGGCTGTGTATCAAGTATTACAAGTATTGTTTCTGATATGGATAATCATGATGGTTGTTCGATCAAACAGAAAACAGATGCCATGGCTCGATTTGTATTCAAGGTGAACGATTCTAGAGATCTCGATAGATTAGCTTTATTCATCTGCAACAATGGCGACTGCTACAATCATTTGAAAGTTAACTGCGCAGCTAGTTTTGACGAAGATGATTGTATCGAATCAACTGAAATGGAATGTTTAGTTTCCTTCATCAGTTTGGTAGACTCTCTTTCTGATGACGGGAAGGAAGACTTCCTTGGAGTTGAGTCATCACGTTTGGACATGATCAGATCAAAAGTACAATCAGATGATAGTAATCCGTCAAACACAGGTATGTCAAATGGTACCTCAACAAATGAAACTCAAGACAATTCTGGGTATCAGTTTAGAAGCGGTTCATTATCAATATCATTAGCAGTGCCGTTATTAGTTATAGTTATGATTCATCATCCATAGATAAGGATGAGATAATATAGTACGTATTGGAGGACAACAAAAGTTTACACATTAATAAGATCTACACACAAGATGACCTCCACCACAAAGACATCAATATCTACAACACTTCCACGCAGACCGCTAAACAACAAACACTGTACGCCTTCATTTCTTCCCCATGCTCTTCATGACCATCTTCTTCCTAATACGGTTACTCCTACGTGGCTCCTCACCAAGACGACTAGTATACAAGAGAGGCATGCTCCACTCCTTCATGAACCTGAAAAGTGCATTTAGTCTATACATCGCAGTATTATCAAGCAAAGCAAGAAGTCTTGGCATTACTTCAATAGGAGTATCCTTGAGATAAGATAATCCGTTCTTTCTTTGATCATCTCTCATCAAAGATTTGAATATCTTTAGATTCTTATTGAACACAGGATCAGTGTACTTATTGACCTCATTCAATTTGAAAACATCTTCTTTATCGGTGAACTTGATAAAGCATATGTGGTTGGAGTCACTAATGGTGTTGAAACTGGTGATGTCGTATAATGACAAGAAAAGATATGTCATACCATCTCGGGTGATAAGGTTCCCAGCAAGTGAGAGCACTTGTAGATTAGTATTTGTCTTGAGAGAATCAGAAAGCTTCTTGGCATCGGCATCATTCAGCAAGTTATCTCGTAGATTTAACCTTTGAATAGTGGGGTTCGTCGCTAAACTATCAGAGATGAGCTCAGCCCCATATGACCCGATATGATTACTTTCAAGATAAACTTCCTTCAAACAGAGTAGAGGAAGAACAGCTTTCAGCACAGTGTCTTTTTGGCCAATTTCACACTTATCAAGCATGATGTTGTCCATATTAGGATGATCAATCACAGCATTGGCGAGCTTTGTTACAGCTTCTGATTCAATTGGATTTGACTCAATGTATAAGGACTTAAGCGAGGTGTTTGTGCTAAGTAGTTCGATCAACCATTTGTAACCATCTTCTCCGAGGCCGTTGTTGCACAAGTATATCCTGATTAACGGAGGCTTTTTCAATGATTGAAGGAGCATGTCCATTACCTCCTTGCTCAGTTGCATTTGGGTAATGCTAAAGGTGATACAAGTACGCCTGCTCCCACTGAAAGTGACAGAAGACAAGGCTTCGACGAGCCTATTCCAATATGGTAGGAGACGATCATCATGCTGGAGGATCGATGGCATATCACCACTTGCACCTAGTGTAACTTTCAATACATCATCTTGATCAGCTCTTGTCCACAGGGTAGAATTTCCTTTGAGTAGTCCATACGCTACGGTAGTTAAATTACTGGCAATTGTCTCTTCACACCCTGAAGATATCAAATCTTGATAAAAAATCCCCGCTTCCGCTCTAACAGCTTTAACAAGCCAGTGTTCCGCCATAATATTTGAGTAGAACCAAGGCAATGAAAGGTAATGATTAGGTTGTTAGATTATACCTATCACGGTGATTGGGGATTTAGTATTGGCACTGTTTTGCAAGTGATAATTGAGGAGATTATGATTATGAGGGAGGGGGAGGAAATGAAGTGATTTTTGCAAGTCAGCAGAAAAGGTATCCCTCAAAGACTTGCAGCAAAAACAAGAGCATCTGTGTATGTATCCCAGAATAAGTATTGCTCTAAAAATCTCTAGATCGAGTCTTGACTTTGGTTCATATCTGATACAGATGTATTAATAATCTGTGGACACATGATATGTGCAAAAAATGAATAGAATAGTTAAATACGTAGAAACAAGCACTGCCTTATTAGGAGATCTATACCTTATCTATCTTATAAATATGATACGGTGTGTTCGAAGGATGCTGGGTGTACGTGAGATAGGAGTGTGTAGGCCACATACGAAGAGTACTTTGTGAGTGACCTTTTGCAAGACATGGGCTGCTCAAAACATCGTAAGAACAGAGTTTCCGTTTAGCCAGCCATTGATTGGTAATGAGGCTCTCAAGAGAGGTGCTGTGCATATACTTTGCTGATTAGATCTATGAGATGATATGCTTAGGCATAATACACCTCTTTGTTTTGTTTAGTCATTATATTGTGGCCGCCGCATCTTCTATATCGTCGTCAAGATATCTCAAACCTACACAACAAGCTCATGAAGCATTACTGTATGCACAACAACAAAGTCGATGGCATCGTGAGTTGCAATCTGCATCAAAGATTATATCATCAACACGATATCAAAGAAGTAATAAGAAGAATCGTCAACTTACTACTACCACAAAATGTCTCTCACAACTCCAAAAGTGGTTCATACCATTAATCGAATCAATAGGTATCGAAACATGGGATGAAATCAATACATATAACATTACCTCATTATCATACCTCTATAAACACCATGTCTCATCTGCCGACGGTACATCCGAATACTTTGGTGTATACGGAGACCGAACAACTGAAATGAAAACATCTCATAATTCAATCACATCATTCTGGTCAAGTTCTGAAGATAGTCATGTATTATTATTAGGCATGCATGGTATGGATTTAAAAGATGATACCAAGTTAGTACCAACATTACAACAGATATATAATCTAGATGGTAGTGAAGCATTTACATTAGCAAAGAAGATACAAAGCATTATAGATTCAATACCTGAACGATATAACAATCCGATACTAACAGCAAATGCCATGGCAATACAGAGTCGAAATCCAAACGGTAGTAAACGTGAGAAAGATTCAATACTAATAGGTGATGGTGTATTCAACTTTCTAGAATGGTTGAATTTACATTCCGATGGACCAAGTTATATACATGCACATGAATTTGGACATCATTTACAATATGACTTGGGAGTTATGGATAAAGTCAATACAAATAATGGATGGACAAAGTCACAGGAAACACGACGGCATGAAATAATGGCAGATGTCTTCGGTTCGTATTATAATGCACATTCCAGTGGTGGAAGAATGTCATCTAATAGATTATTACAAGTCCATCGTGCTGCATATTCAATGGGTGACTGTGAACAGACAATCAATTCACATCACGGTACTCCACGACAACGAGAATGTGCTAGTAATTTTGGTGCCAACTTGGCATTAACATCTTATATGGATAGTGCATATAAGATACCTGCAAGTGAAATACGACGTATGTTTGATATACGGTATGAAAGTATATTAGCATTGGATAGTGATCAATGTGAGGCAGTGTTAGATACAAATTTGTTGGACGAAGACATTTATGGTGATTTGGTTATACAAGATGATACTGATAACAGTGTCAACAACTACGAACCACCAATGCAAGATTTGGAAATACCAACTATTGAATATGAACCATTTAGTGACTACTACTTTGGCAATGACTACTCTTCCCAGGATGATTGGGCATCGTTTGAAGCTTATGATCCCGATGAGATGTGGTCTTCTAGGAATGATGAATTAGACGAGCCACCGGCTCGTGTACAGAATGAAGATTTTGATACAATACTAGAGGATGGATGGTTTGGGAGTACTACACAATCACAGTGGACTCCTAGATCTGATGCTGGTAGCTGCTACTGCTATTCGGATATAAGATGGTGGTGGACATTAGCAGCTGTTGTTTTTGTCAAGTTGTTGCTTGTCTAGTAGAAAGAAGTTATGATGAATAGACTTGCCACTTAATACTAAAACATATTGATCTACTCAATTTAGTTAGCTATGCAACCGAATATATCAGCATCGGTACTAAACAAGTAGTTACGGCATACATTCTCACATATTGACCTTGCAATTACTAAAATCCATCTCCGGATGCTGTTCCTTGAACTTTTCCAATATATCATTCTTCTTCTGTTCATCCGCCGTAGGTAATCCCATTGCCTTCTGTCGTTGATCATACATCATCTTCTCCACAGTCTGACGTGTCTCGCCGTCTAAATCACTCAATTGTGAATTCTCTGGTTGTACCTTTTGGATGTTAATCTTCGGATCAGACTTACATACTGCTGGCCACCATTCCATTTGATTTAACTTTGTGAATGTTAATACTAACCGATTCCCATCCTCAATTGTCCAGAAGGAATCATCGACAATGATTGTGTTTGTAAGATCATCATTAACAATTAAATCTTTTTGATTCTTGAGACCAACCTTTAGATGATTCTTCTTCATTGTAACATTTACATCCTTACCGCGAGTATTGTCCGGTAAAGGTATGTTAATAATGAGTTCTTGAAGTGTTTGTGTCCATACATACTTTCCATCGACTGTTCCTCCGTTACCCACTGGTGGTGGAGTATCATCTTCTTCTTCATCCTCGTCATCTTTGTTTGGTGGAGCTGGTGTACAGATATCCTCTGATGCTGCTTCACTTTTCTTCTCTTCCACTTTTGCAGATGATTTAGTAGTATCCTCTGCTGCCTGTGATATATCAAATCCTCCATCAGCATCCAATTCAATAACACCATCCTCTTCAGGTTGCTTCTTCATTTCCACTTGTTTCTTTTTAGCAGCAGCCTCTTCCTTCTCCTTCTTCTTACGCTTAATCTCCTCTCTCTTCGCAATTTCATCTTCTTTCTTCTTCTTATCCTTCAAGTATATATCAGCATGTTTTTGTAATACTGCATTAACTGTATTAATAGCATTCTCGGTACCATTCTCACCACTGCCGGGTGGTCCATTGAAGAAGTCTGATTTACGTCGTAGGAATGAGAAGACGGTATCTAATAATGGTTCAATGCCTTGTGTTTGATTTGCAATGTTGACGTATAGTCCGTCGAATCGATCATCGTTAGTAAAGTCTGGTTTTGACATTGTTGTATATATATGGTGAAGAGGTAAATAAAAGTTGGTGGTATGGATGTTGTTTGGTATCTAAATGTTATGTGCACAAGATATGATGGATTTGAAGAGATCTTTTGCAACCAATTCACTTAGACGTCAATAATATATCTGAAGAGTATCGGAGATATATTGGGAGATGGTAGAGTTGGCAGGGAAGGCAAATACTGATATGTATGTAATAGTAGCGGCACCACTAATTTACAAAAGATATGGGCGGTTGCAAGTTGCAAGACTCCAAGGATACCATATTATATGACCTCTGGGATAAGTTTCTCAATAGGGTATACATTATTACACATGAGTATACTGAGGAATTCTTATAACTGGAGTTATTTAACAATATCACGATTTAATTTCCCCTTGGGACTCCAGACTCACTCTAAGAAAATCTGCAACAAAGTCAATAGCAACACACAATAACACAAGCTTATCTCTCAACCATCAACATAACAAATCAAACATGGAGGTCGATTCTGGAAACGTCAAGTTGGTAAGTGAATATTTTGATCGGTGTGGGTGTTATGTCTGTGTGCCGGCGGCGGGTGTAAAAAAATTTCATGTCCGAACATGGATATTTTGTATATTGGCTAGCATTTTTATATGTTTGGATATTATGTATGGGTAAAGGATTGATGCATGTCGGGGTATATCCGCAGTATATAATACATATAGATTTATTATGTACTGCAATAAATTGTACTGCAATTGCAATGTGCTGTGTTTGTGCCGGCGCCGGTTTGGAGAAAGGGTGAAGATTTCTTAGTGCACATGATTGAATCCTGTGGGTATTAAGATCTTGTATTAAAAGATTGGGACGTGGTGATATTTGTGGAATTAATGATGTGCCTCTATTTCTTATGGGATTTATATGGTTGAATGTTTTGTTTAAGGGGGTATTGGTTGGCGGCTTGTGCGGTACGAGAGGTGGAGACGTGCACAAGATATAAAAGATATGCACCTTCCGGCTGGTTGAGCCTTCTCTCTAAACCCCTGTTTATTTGGCTGGGGATTATGTATTGGATTGTTTACTATGTTAAATGATATATTATACGTGTCTTTTGGTTTAGGTGGTGGTGTTTATGGATAGGGCATTCCGGGGTGGTTCATATAATTTTTGGATATTATGTTAAATGGGATCGTCTGGATTTTGTTATGATATTACGATACACTGTTACTGCAAAAATGATTGTACTTTCATCTCTAATACAATACCATTCAATCTTTTATTAATTAATTCTACAGGTTAGCAAGGAGGGAGATGACTTCACCGTGGATATTGAAGTTGCTAGAATGTCAGAACTTGTAAAGGGTATGCTTGAGGGTAAGTAGTATTATATTTTATACACATTATTACGGAATTAAATCATTATTAAATCCCAATTAAAACTAATTTATATCCCCGTTAACCCCTTGCACTCAAACATTTAATACCACAGAGGATTGTGATGATGAGGATGTTACCGAAATCCCCCTTCCCAACGTCAAGGCCGCCGTCCTTCGTAAGGTTATTGAATTCTGCACCCACCACTCATCCGAGCCCATGACCGAGATCGAGAAGCCACTCAAGTCTGCCAATATGGCCGAGGTTGTTCAGAAGTGGTATGCCGAGTTTGTTGCCGTCGAACAAGTTCTTTTATTTGAACTTATCTTGGCTGCCAATTACATGGATATCAAGCCATTATTGGATTTGACATGTGCCACCGTGGCAAGTATGATCAAGGGAAAGACACCCGAGGAGATCCGCAAGACATTCAACATTGCCAATGATTTCAGCCCCGAGGAGGAGGCTCAGGTTCGGGAGGAGAACAAGTGGTGTGAAGAGCCTTAGAGTAATTCGAATGAGTAGAAAGAAAGTAGAGGGGTGGGGATTTGTTTTATGTGTTGTAAACTACTTCTGAAGGTGAATCCTATCTTCTTTCCCTGACTGTTTCTATCGTATATGTTGGATATATCCTCAATTCTTTTTCTGGAGAAGTGTGATGTAGAAATGATCCATGAAAATTGATCTTATCTCATCTATGTTGTAGAAAATAAAGGGGTATCCAAAACTCTTTCATACTAGAATCAACATATATCAAGCACGTATGTTTAATCTGTATCTTTAATTAGATGAACGGCTTCATCGTGGATTTAGGCCGCTTGGCCGTCGTAGTCGGCTGTGAAAAGTGGTGAATGAATAGTGAGTACCAGCATCTATGGTAATTCCCGATAAAAGGATACCCTCTTATCCTCAACTCATTTTTCTCCCTCCGCCACTCAATGCGTCACAAGATATCAAAGAAGAAGCACAAGTTGGAGTATCATCAATAGCAGATATATTGTTATAGAAGTACAATAGAAGCCGCGTTTAGTCGATCAGTATTCACCATTATCAATCAGATCTATCGCATTAGTAGCATTGCAATTAGAAAAGTACGATACACAAAGTATTGCAACAACTTCCGTCCATTCCACTCACAACAAAAATTATACAACTCAATATCAACAATGTCAGTAGAATCAATGCAAAGAGGACACGGTGGACGTATCGAGGATGCGTTTGCTAAATGTAAAGAGAAGGGAGAGGCAGCGTTTGTTACCTTTGTTACTGCAGGTTTCCCTACCAAGGAAGGTAAGAAAGAGAGATTTGTTATGAAGAACATATTATGATGTGGATGGATATTTGATGTTTGTAAAGAACATCGGGGGTATCAACATATCGGGGCATCGACAGAGAGGGTGAAGTGTTTGTGTGGTGTGAAAGAGGATTGCAATGGAAATGGTCGCCGATAGCTTCCTTTTATGCTTGACGCGACGAGACGAGAGTTTCATAAAATTTGCTTTTTTGCATAAACTAACAAACACTTCTCCTCCCCTCTCAAACCAATAGACACACCTGCCATTCTTCTGGGTATGCAAGAAGGCGGGGCATCCATCATTGAACTAGGAATACCATACACAGACCCAACCGCTGACGGATTAACCATTCAACAAACGAATCAAATTGCCATCAAGGGTGGAACATCCGACATAACACAATGTCTCGAAATGGTAAAGGTTGCCCGGTCACAGGGATTAACGGTACCAGTAGTACTTATGGGATATTACAATCCCTTCTTTCAATTTGGTATCGAAACTATGTGTGAAAAAGCCAAGGAGTATGGTGCCGATGGTTTTATTATTGTTGACTTGCCACCCGAGGAGGGAGCACGTTTGGCCAAATCATGTAATAAGTTTGGTTTATCTAATATTCCTTTGATCGCGCCGACTACTACCGATGCACGTATTGGACATCTTGCCAAGACGGCCAGTACTTTTATTTACTGTGTATCCACCACGGGTGTTACCGGTGCACGAGCTGCGTTGCCCACTGATCTTAATGACTTTATTGGACGTGTTCGATCACAGACTGACTTACCCTTGGCGGTTGGATTTGGTATCTCTACTCCCGAAATGGTACAAAGCGTAGCCAATATTGGCGACGGTGTTGTGGTTGGTAGTGCTATTCTCAAGGCTGTACAAAAGGCTGGAGAAAGTACCACTGAACGTGTCGCGGCTGTAAAGAAAATTGTTGGCGAATTAAGTGCAGGATGTAAGCAAGGCAGTGATGTATCGAATCAAGCCAAGATATTAGGACGCAAACCAGAAGATGATGTTGCCGATCAAATTGCTCAACTCAATATTAATAAACGATTTGGTAAATTTGGTGGACAGTTCATCCCCGAGACATTATCAGAGGCATTTCGAGAGATTGAAGAGGAGTATGCCAAGATTAAGGATGATCCAGACTTTTTAGCCGAGTTGGAAGTTTACCGTAAGGACTTTGTGGGAGGGCCAACGCCATTGCACAAGGCTGAACGTTTAACAGAAATGTGTGGAGGTGCAACAATTTGGTTAAAGAGAGAGGATTTGGCACACACGGGAGCACACAAAATCAATAATGCAATTGGACAAGCCATTCTGGCTAAGAAGATTGGTAAGCCACGTATTATCGCCGAGACTGGAGCAGGACAGCATGGTGTTGCAACTGCTACCGTATGTGCCAAGCTTGGATTGGACTGTACTGTATACATGGGTGCCGTGGACTGTGAGCGTCAGAAGTTAAATGTATTCCGTATGAATACCCTTGGAGCAAAGGTTGTCCCCGTGAAGGAAGGGCAAGCAACATTGAAGGATGCCATTAATGAAGCCATGCGTGATTGGGTAACCAATGTTCGTAATACCCACTACCTTATCGGGTCGGCAGTGGGACCACATCCCTTCCCTACAATTGTAC
>Ga0214479_101106_pt1 | contig 12086 bp, 10 predicted proteins | sample M1_20Mar14CPVII9_5_FD_165054 | JGI IMG/M metagenome (GOLD analysis project Ga0214479, IMG submission 165054) | Marine eukaryotic communities from Monterey Bay, California, United States - M1_20Mar14CPVII9sort6BwellE14 | ecosystem: Environmental > Aquatic > Marine > Unclassified | place: USA...
ACAATAGTTTTGCACACTGCCGTTTCGTAAATACAACCGGTTGTCTATCCAATTCCAGCTTTAGACGAGCAACAAGGTCTTCCGACATATTGCCCCTCGCAATCGTTGCTTGAAAAGCCGATGCGAAAAAATTTAAATACTCATCAGGCAGACCCTTATCTTTTTCTGCCTCAGTTTTTTTTGGGGCAATCCCAGCAATTGAAAACAAGTCGTCAAACGTAAGATACTGAGGTTGTAGCGCTCTGGGATCAACCTGTGACCGAGTGGCGTTCCCCCCCTGAAAGGTCAAGGCATTGGAATTCGAAGCGGAAGTTAGAATTTGACGATAAACAACTTTGGCATTTTCAAACGGAATCTGAGAGAGAAAGGATCCTACTTCCGCCCATTTCCCGAGAGTAAAATCACTCTCAAGCTGCTTCACCGCCAATTTGAATCGAGCGTCACTCGAGAGAAATGCAAGTCGAGGCGCAGGAGGCATGTCAAGATCAGCACTTCCATTCGCGTCCTTGTACCAGGTTTCAAGAATGTTAGAAGGCAGGCGATTCAATTTCAATTTCGCGAGCAATTTTAGACGGTTTTTATTATCGCTTTTGGATTTTGCATCACCTGCAACTCCACCAGACTCAGTTGCGGAAATCCGCTCATCCGCTGGCGGCAAAACCTGCGGAAAGGAAGACTCCAGTCCACCGATGTTTAACCTCACGCCGCCTTTGGTGGGTGGCACTTTTATTGACGGTACTAACCGGGAAAGGGGCTTAGCCTGAGCATTCACAAATGAAGTTGCCGGCAGCGCCACGATAAGCAGCGTGAAAACAAGCGTCGTATTCACGAGCCAAAGATTTTTTGTAAGCATGGATTTTTTCGCGTATTAGCTTGATTAACTCAATGGCCGACCTCTGAGCTAAAGCCAGATCGGTCGAGTTCCCATTCTAACTCAATCAACGCCAAAAGCCTAACCGCTGACAGCGATTTACTAAACATCGCAGGGATTTAGCCGCGTGCAATTTAAACAAAACCTGCCGAACTCGGCGAGTTCACCCATCAGAGGTTGCTACCACTAACGCGAACACCAAAAAAAATACCATGCAAACGATTGCACGGTATTTTGATTTTGTAGATTGCAGCTAATACAACATTGTCACTGCTACAACGTTGTCACTGTTACAACATCCTAACTGCCGGATCCATCCGCAGGAATTCCCGCACTTGCTCCACGAGCATCTTTTTTCTTTTTACCAGGCTGACCAACGCGACCGCGTTTGGAAGATGAATTTCAGCCAGCTCATTGGCTCGGCAGAGGTAACCCCTGCAATTCGCCAATATCCATTCGCGCTAATTTAACAGAAGACTCAAGGTCTGATTTCCGCTTTAGAATAGCTTCGGTGTCCAAGCCGTCTTCCGACTGCTCAGCGAGCAATCGATAAATTTGTTGAGAAGATGTAATCTCTGGTTCCCAAGCTTCCTGCGGACGCCCTTCCAGCCTCATCAACCAAGTGATGTAAAACTGGGAGTTGGCCAATGCGACTCGAGATTCCGTCAACGTTTCAGGATCGCTCTCAGGATCGTCCATCAATTCCTGAACCAGCACTTTTAGATCTTCATTGGCTTGAGGCAAACCACTGTTGTGAATCTCGCACTTGGCAAGTTCAAGCCGAGTTTTCCGCTGAACCGCTAGATCATCCTCTGGCAGTAGATCGAGGGCTTCCTTGTAATTTTCAATGGCCTTAGGCCACTGTTCTTCAGCTACCCAGTTATCTGCTTGGGACAACAACTGAGCCGCGCGATCACTCTTCAGATCACCTTGCCCTGGTCCCAAATGATAGGCGAGCGCACCTACCGGGATCAACATCCATACAACAAACAATAATGTTCTCATTCGTTTCCTCTGAATCTTTGCATTGTGCTTGATTCGACCGGTTTCAAACCCAGCCCTCTCTCAATCGTACACCAAAAACGCTAAAAAGCGAAATCAGACAATCTAAGTCTAATTTTGACCGTTAGTGGTACCGCTCTCGATTCATTCTCACCCAAGGCAGACCACGCCAGATCGTTACTGAAGTCAGCAATTCAAATGCAACTTCACAAAAAAACGGTTTTACCACGGTGTCTGCATTTGACTGATCAGATCTCTCGCAGTTTGCTCAATGATCCGCTGCTGTGCGGTTGCCATCGACTGACCTCCCTCAGGGATGAACTCAGCATCTCGCGAAATAATCACGCTCTGCAGCTGCATTAACGGCACTCCAGCCCGGTCGACCCAGTCTACCTCGACCCGCCAATTAACTCTCAATGTCCTGGGCTCGTCATATAGGTTTTCTGCAACAGCACGTTTAGTGTCAGCAATAATTCGCCCGCGAACAAAACTATCAGCAATTTGAGGGTCCGTAATTACCAACGGGGTATTCAGCTCAATATCTTTAATCACTGCTTCGGTCAGTCTCTGGCCGAGATATCGCCGAGCAGAATCCGATTCGAAAATCATCACGTGAACGGTACGAATATCACTCCGGTACAAATACTGATTACCGAGGTGGTAACTCGCACAGCCGGCAAACGAAAAACTGGCAATCACAAAAACCAACCCTAACAACACACGACGAACAACGGTTCTTTTCCGATTGCCGATAATGTTGTTCTGGGGGCATTTCATTCGTATACCTGACATCCGTTTTAAACTTCCAACTCTTTGAATCTTTATAATCCAATCGGCCATTGCCGCAATTTTCAAGGCCAATGAGATCTACCTCACTGCCATTGCAAACGTGACATGGGCATTTATTTAAAAATCGTTTCGTTATCGCCGTTGTTGATCAAAGGTTTGGCCGCTTCCGGATTTGGGAAAATATCGACCAGCCATTTCATAGATTGATTAGGATTTGGAGGGAGCTCCGCAACGCGTTCAATCTCTTTATTGATTTCCTCTACTACTTCTTGGTTTCGATAACGATTAGCAATCTTCTCGAGATATTGCTTGTAGGCTCGGTTGTGCCCACGCTTCTTGTAAAACATTGCGTCTGACAAATCGCGCTCCGCCGTTTGTTTCTGAATTTTCGCTGCCTGTTCCTCAAGATAGGCCAGCTCTTTTTCGGATTCTTGAGGGAAAACTCGGACGATGTTTTTTAGTAATTCCTCCGCCTTGAGAAGCGGATTGTCGTCGTACTCTTTTCCTTGATACGCCTGCAACCAAGCTTCGAGTTCCAACATGTGTGCTGCAAATTGATGTTTGCTGCCCGGATAGTTTTTCCTCAAGTCCTCAAACGCATCTGCTGCATCCAGATAGTCACCGCTTTTCAAAAATGACTTCCCAAGTGCAAATGCTGCGTCATCCGCAAATTGGCCCGTCGGATCGTCGATCCGTATTCGGTTTAAGACGCGTCGCCCCTCATTCGCCAATCCAACCTTTGGCCGCTTCGCATCTATCAAATTTGGTAATGTCGTCGCATCGGCAAGCTCCAGCCAGTAGACAGCAATCGAATAGCGACGCAATTCGGCTTGATCGATGTGGCGAGTTCCACCATACGCCGCAATCAGCTTTTCAAATTCTCGATTGGCCTGCACATAACGATCCGAAAAGAAATAAGATTCCCCGGCAAAATAAAACGAGTCCTCTTCTATTTCAGTATCTGCTCCGGTTGAAGCAGCTAAGCGGAACAACCTTGCCGCCTCAGAAAAATCTTCCTGATACGATGTTCCATCAGGATCAGCATCCATCTTTGCAATCGCTGAGTTGTAAAGCGTCTTCGCCTCTCGAAAATATTTCCGGGACATCTCAGGATCTGCCCCGCCCATTCGAGCTTCAATCGTGGTCAAGATCTGGCTGGGCGAGAGATCATCCAACACAATTCGATCTGAATTTCTGGCGCCCAGGGGGTCAAGAATTTCGTCCGCCCCAGGCTTAAACCTGTCCTCTTGCTCTTTTTCGTAAGCCGATTCTTTATCACTGGACAAGAGCGAGGACATACTGCCGGACTGAAATACTTTGCAACCCGAAACTGAAATTGTCAGTAAGCTGCAAGTCAATAATAAAAACCACAATCTCATGCCCGACTTCCTTGTCGACGTGAAAACGTCAAATTTATAAATTTCCCAAAAACTTGTAGAGCTTCGGTTGAAACCCCAACAAGTGAGTGATGTACTTGTGAATCAAACGCCTTACTTCTTTCAAACAACGATCTGCATCCGTGCCTGTCGCGTCTGACTCTAACAACTCTGTATTGTCCGAATCGGGACTCTGGCCGACTACCCCCGAAAAAGACTCTCGTCTATCCAATTCTTTTTGTGAATTTTGATTCTCTCCAACACTTAATAATTCCTGACGCTGACCGTTCCAGTTATCTGAATTTCGCGATTGCTCTCCAATTTGACCGCCAACAATCTCGAGTAAAAACTGCAACCCCTCCGGGCTTAGACTAACGATGTTGGACTCACCACCCCGGCAAGCACCACATAAAATGCCACCAGCATTTAAACCAAAACTGACCCTGGCAATCGTAGTTTTTTCGCGTCCACAGCTTACGCATTTCGTAAGCATCGGAAGATGCCCCAGAATGCCAAGCATTTTCAGTTCAAAATTTAATAACGTTAAACCAACCTCTTCTTCCGTAATTTCAGTCGAATCAATTTGCTTGATCACCTGAGCCGATAGTTCAAACAGCTCGGGATGAGGATCGCCGTCATCCGTCAAGGAATTAAGCAACTCAATTATGTAATAACCTGCGTATAAACGATCTAAACTCCGAGTTGCACTTCGAAATCGCCGCTCTAATTTCGCCTCCGTCAACAAGCCCATTGCATCCGAATTTTTGTTGAGGAACACTATTCGACACAACGCTAAGACGTCAAGAGCAGCCTCAAACGGACTTTTAGGCCGCCTAGCACCTTTGGCCATGGTCGTTACCTTGCCGAAATCGCGAGTGAACAATGTGACGATGCAACTGGTCTCACTAAATGGAATTACCCGCAGCACAATTCCCGTGGTTTTTTCTGCCGCCATATCAACTCAGTGCCCGGATTTACGGAATTTCTCTGCCAAAGTTCAATAAATGTACCACAAACCCAGCTCTTCTTAAGCGATAGCAAATTAATCCAATCAACTCGCCCGCTAGCACTCCACTTGCGGATTTCCACCGCTCCACGGCTTACCTCCCGGCGGGGTGTTGCCAAATTGCTTGGGTTACTTAATCTATCTGCTCGGATTTCTTGGAACTTCATCCGTGATCTTGCGTCCCCCTCGGACTGGGGAAATGCTTGCAAATTAACTTTGAGGCCCAAACTGCTTTCTCTCTGCCGGCTGGATTTACGCAAATAGACGACAATTCTCGACAACTCGGCAAGACATTTTCAATCGTGGACTCGTCCTCGAATCTGCGTCCGATGATGCGCATGGCGATCCCAGCCCTCGCCGAAGAAACCCTTGTCTTAATGGTAACCTGGACGGATTGGCTGCTTGCGAGTCGGTATTTTGCAGAAGACGGAGATGCAACCAAAGCAGCAATGGGTTTAATGGCCTACCTGATGTGGTTAATTCCGAGCATGTTCTCAGTCGTCGCCATCGGCGCAACGGCATTGATTGCCCGCTGGGTTGGTGCTGGAGATTTTGAGGCAGCAAAAAAAGTAGCGAACCAAGCGTATCTAGTAGCAAGTATCGTCTCTCTCTCCCTGATGGTGCTTACGGCTTTTTTCGGCCAACAATTTATTTCGTTGATGCAGCTCAAAGGTGACTCGGCAGACTTTGCAATCCGCTACCTCAACATCGTCACTCCCTTGATTCCCCTAATCATGTGTTCCCAAATCGGTGCTGCCTGCCTACGTGGCGCTGGCGACACGACCACCGGTTTCTTGGTCAAAATCGTCGTCGTGATCGTCAATATTCTTGTCAGTACTTTGCTCGTCACTGGCTGGGGCGTATTTCCTCAGTTCGGCTGGGAGGGAATCGCAATTGGAACTGCAACCGGATATGCAGTGGGCGGTTCAATCATTCTCGGGACCTTGATTGTCGGACGAGCTGGTTTGCAACTTCGTTTCAAGTCGCTCAAACCCGATTGGAACATTCTTTCAAAGATGTTTCGAATTGGCCTACCGGGTGGATTTGATATCGGCACCCTTCTGTTCAGTCAATTGCTATTCCTTGGCCTCATCAATAGCCTCGGCAAAGCATCCGCAGCCGCCCACGGTTTGGCGGTTCAGATCGAAGCGTGCGCGTTCTTACCCGGAGCCGCTTTTCAAATCGCCGCCGCCACGATGGCTGGCCAGTTTCTTGGTGCAAAATCACCGGACCGGGCAACGAAGAGCGTGCTGCTCTGCCTCTATATCGGCGGGGCGATCATGTGCTTTGGCGGCATCTGCATGTATTTTTTCGGAATTCAAATTGCAACTTTTTTCACCGGTGACTCCTCCGACCCAACCACCATCAGTGTTGCCTCTCTACTTAAAATCGTGGCGTTTGCCTTGCCAAGCCTCGCCGTCGTCATGGTTCTGACTGGAGGCTTTCGAGGGGCTGGCGATACTTTTTGGCCATTTATCTTTACGGCCGTCGGCTTCTTTTTAATCAGAATTCCCCTGGCGATCTTTCTCGCCTTTGGGCTTTTTGAAATCCCCTACACTGGAATTACAATTCAGGGACTTGACTGGGGCGTAGCAGGAGCCTGGTATGCCATGGTGGCTGACCTAATCGTCCGTAGCGTATTGGTCAGTTTTCGATTTGGAAGCGGACGCTGGCGTGATATTAAAATATAAAATCGTTGCCCACCAGCCTTTGAGTAAACCAGATCGTTTTACTTTCAAACCAAATTTACAAATTTGCGTTCAAACTCTTGAACAACTGGACGGCTCGGCAGGTGGTGATTTACGTGAGGTCGTTTTTCGATTAGCCACTTCTGGGCTGCTTCCGCACTAATTTGTTTTGATTTCATCAGCCAACAAATGGCGACTGTCGCGCTTCTTCCGCGTCCCGCTTTGCAGTGAATATACACCGTCTTTCCAGCATCGACGTTCTCTTGAATAAAATTCACCGCTCTGTTCACATCCTCGAACGAGGGATGGGTGAAGTCGATCGTGGGCATCCTCATCTGGTCGATGCCAAATTTGGCGTACTCTTTCTGTGGACCTGCATATTCTTCACAAGTGTTTACCACAGCCTGCACTCCTTCGGACGCAAGCTCAGAAACATCTTTGGAAAATGGAAAGGCTCCCAAAACGACATAATCGTCAATCCGATCCCGCCAATTACGTAGCTTCAGCCAACGTCCGAGCACGACATTCCATAATAGCGTCGGGTAAAAGATCAATCTCGCTTTGATCCAATTGAAAGCCTGCATTCGAACCGTCCATAAAAAACAACTTTTGACAGAGTCTAATATAGCTTTATTTTCCGCGGTTCCCCAGCGGAGGCGATGGTAGCCCGAGCATTACCAACCCCGACAATGCGAATTAGGTTCGCCTTCAATCCGCGACTAACGCCAATCGAGGCAACGGTACTGCCCTAGCTTAATTGGCCAGAATCGATTCGGCTCTTTCGATGAATGAGGTGGGCGTAACAGCTTTCAGGTCAATTTTACCTAAGACTTCGCCATCCGAATTTATTAAAAGCAGGGTTGGGTATTCTGAAATCTGATATCGCGTTTTCAAGGCCTCATTTTGAGCCTTAATGTCTGCTAATTGCTTAGTATTTTTCGGGTAATCCAATTCTAACAAGACCGCATTATTTCCAGCCCAAGCCATGAACTCATCCGAGTCCAAAACATTTCTCTTTAGCTGTTTGCAGGGACGGCACCAATCGCTTCCTGTAAAGCCCACCATGATAGGCATTTCTTTTTCAGCCGCGATTCCTCGAGCTGTTTCGTAGGATTCATGCCAAATCGTCAACGGAGCGTGATCAGAATCTGAAATTGTTTCTTCGATCGTCGCACCGTCAGTCGACTTCCAAATCGACAGACTTCGCAGTGAGGCTGAATTGCATCCCGCAAGACAAGCAAAACCCAATAAAACTAGCGGCAGTATCCCCGAGAAAGATACGGTGCTTAACCTATTCGTCATTTCCGTCGGTTCCTAATTCATTACTCAAATGTGGAAGGTCAACGGACAATACCGAATTCGTGAATCGGACTCCATTCCAATTCGTTCGCCGCAGATTGAACGCGATGGAATGCAAGAAATTCAGGTCAAACATGCCCCAAAAACTGCTATCAAATCCAGTTCTCCCATTTTCTCCGCCTCTTTGTACCGCCTGCTGTCAACCAAAAAACAGCGTGTCGAGCACCGCAGATTTCACACTGCGGCAATCAACACAACGTGAATCGTAATCGGTAGGCGACCGAGAAACCGAATTTCGCCCGTCAGTCAGACGACCGATCGGGCAGCACCAAAACACCCCTTAATCAAGATTCCGGCAGCGTGGTTGACTTCAGCAGCCTGAAGATTACTTTGGTCGCATGTCAAACAAAAAACTAAGTCCAGAGATTCAAGCGATCCTGAGCGCTTCGGATGCAAGTCTTCACGCTACCACCATCTCACTGGTGCAAACATTTTTAGTTGGCCATCCCGACAGTGTTCGAGCGTGGATCGATCTTGGACGAGCGTTCGCTCAGGTTTTTCGGTTTGATGAGGCAGAGCAAGCCTTCAACAAAGTTGTCGAACTGTCTGATGAAAATTCCGCAGCCGCAATTTTTGGCGAAATTGGAAATCTCTACCGCGCTCGTGGTAAATTCGATCAGGCCGCGCAATGGTATGAGAAACAAATCTCGGCTGACCCAGAGGATGCCCTCGGCTATCTCTACCTCGGAAATCTTCTCTTGCGTCAGGGGAACTTTCCTCCTGCAGAGACAGTTTTTCGAAAAGCGTTGGATTGCAAAGTAGCCTGCTTTGATGAGATACACTATTCGCTTGGACTGGTTTACCGTTCCCTTGAAAACTACGTCGATGCAGCCTCTCAATTCAAACAGGCGATTGAACTAAACGATCGTCACAACGAAGCCAAGGTCGCGTTGAAAGACGTCAAGCAGCTTTGTTAACGACGAACCAACTTTTTTTAGTTTTAATAGAAACTAGTTCAATACGATCTAGCTGACTCAATATAATTTAGCTAACGCAGTATTATGCTACGTCTCTACCATAGAGACAAAAATGTACAGCGCCACATATGCAAAGTTCTAAACATGGCTGAGCCACAACATATTCCTCTCGAAGACCAGCGATCCTACTCTATTGAAGAAACAGTCGAACGCTCTCGAAACTTTTATCATGAAATTAAGCGACGGCGCACCGTAAGAGATTTCTCGGATCGACCGATCCCTCGAGAAGTGATCGAAAACTGCATTCTCGCTGCCGGCACTGCCCCCAACGGTGCTAACCTTCAACCCTGGCATTTCTCCGTTGTTAAAAACCCTGACGTCAAAACAGCGATCCGAAAGGCAGCCGAACAGGAAGAAGAAGCATTTTACAACGGCAAAGCCCCTCAAGCGTGGTTGGATGCTCTGGCTCCATTAGGCACAGACTCGAGCAAACCGTTTCTGGAAATAGCGCCGTTCCTGATCGTCATTTTTTCTAAATCGCATGAGCAACGAGACGATGGTTCGACCGTAAAAAATTACTATGCCAATGAGTCAACTGGGATTGCAACTGGATTCTTGATCGCAGCCCTTCACGATGCAGGACTTGCCACACTGACGCACACTCCCTCACCCATGAAGTTTTTAAATAAAATACTTCACCGGCCGTCGCATGAGCGTCCGTTCGTACTCCTCGTCGTCGGCTATCCCACCGATGACGCAGTCGTACCAGCCATTTCCAAAAAGAGCCTTGAGGAAATCTCGGATTTCATAGATTAGCTTACGAGCATCCTGATCAACGAGGTCGACGTAACCTACCGACGATCGCTTGGCTGCGGTTCCAATTCAGCTACCTGTTGGTAGACGGGCAGATAACGGTAATAGACTTCAAGACTCAAGGTTGCGATCGCAGTCGAATAGACTCGCCCTCCGTATCCCCCCCACGTTCCGTTGGCAGGCCAGCTTCCAGCATCAACTCCATCACGGTTTTGAAGTCCCAACAAAGATCGTTTAAGCGCTTTATTCCAACGCTCCCAACCGCTTCCACCCGCCTGATACATGGCGAGTGTTCCGTAGTACCAATAGTAGAGATTTACCTGTCTCTCGTTGGGAAGTTCAGCCTCCATTTGCCGCTGGGCCTCTTCCAGCGAATTTGGCCCAACCGACTTGTTGAGGATGTAGCGGCAAAGGAGCGCTTCCGCAGTCATTGGCGTACTTGGCCCCTGCCCTGGGCGATAAGAAGCCAATCCTTGATGCTGCCCCGAACTGCATGAACCCAAAAATTCCTTCATTAAATTTATTGTATTATCGGGTACGAGAATTCCGCCCAATCGTGCGCTGTGAAGAGCGAGAACCTGCCATCCAAATTGGCTCATGTCACCCGAATCCCCAGGAGCATATCGCCAACCACCTTGTCGTCGGTTCTGAGCATTAATCGAATAACTGACGCCTTTTCTTACGGCCCCCGCGAGACGCTGATCTCCGGTCATCGCCAAAGCCTCGCTTAATGCCAACAGCGACATACTATGACAATACATTTTGGCAAATAACTTTGCATCGCCCGAAAGATCACCGTTTGGCTTTTGCTGCTTTACCAAAAACTCCAGGCCACGAAGAACCTCATCCTGATACCGACCCTCCAAGTGAGACTCACCACCGGCAAGAAACGCTAGCGTCGCCAAAGCCGTGATACCGTTGTCTGCATTCGATCCAGCACCGCCTCGATCCTCACCTAACACGCGATCTTCACGGCCACCTCCAGAATTTTCAGAACTCCAACTGCCGTCAGATTCCTGATGGTCAGCCAGCCACTGCAACCCAAGCTCAACGGCCCTCTCTGTTTCTACCGAACCACCACGCCGTTTAGCAATCTCACTGCGATTCTTTGACTTCCGCAATGTATAGGCCGCTGGCAATGGTAAACCGTCACCAAGCCGCCGAATATTTCCTTCTAAAACGACGTTATTCGCTTGTCGGAAGCCAACGGGTAAATGCTGTGTCGGATGAGTCGGAACTTGCGGAGCAGCGGGAACTGATTCCGGTGCAGATAAAAACTGAGACCGCGAATCCACAAGGTCACTCACGAATGGTGTAACACTCGATTGGTCGATATCCGCTGCGATCTTCTTTTCAATCTTTGCTGCAGAATCAACTCGATTTTCGACTGACTGACGTTCGATGGTTCGATCAGTATCAAATGGCAACCCTGATCGGGCATCCTTAGACTCACTCCCGCGGCGAGTGAATTCAATAGCCTTGGGCTCAATTTGCTTTTCAATACTTGGGGAGCTTTCAACGAGCTCTTCTGGTTTTTTTAAAAAATCAACCCTTTCCCCCACTAGATCCTTGGCATTCATCGAAATATCGGTTTTCTTGATGGGCATTTTCACGGGAGCTCGGTCAACCACTTCTCCCGAAAAACCATCGGCATCAAGGTCTGGTCTTGCCAACTCATCCTCGGTAGGCAGCGGTTGATCAACCGCAAATTGCTTCATGTTTTTGGAAAGTGATTCCGAGGACTTCAAGATTTCCGATCCATCAATCGAATCCCCCGATTCTTCCGTCAAATTCACACGGAGCGGCGTCACTTCACGCTCTGCGACGGCTGGCGGCTCAAGAATCAGCCAAGTTCCCCATGCGTAGGCGAGCAATAATATATGCGCGACAAAAGACAATATCACACATTTCCAAACTGGCCGTGAATGCCCCCATTTGGTCATTGCCAAGACGAGCAAAGAGACCGCAAGGATCCCTGAACCAATCAGCAAAAACCACTGCAAATTTCCTGCCGGCAATACGGAGGAGAGCAATTCTGGCCTGCTTGGTAAAAAATCCATTTTACTAAATCCAATATTTTCGATGAGGTCACTCAAGGAACTTGTCTTAATGTCGTCTACTCTTAAAAGTCATCGCCGTGAGTCAACGTCTCACAACCGATCGAACTGAAATATTTAAATCAGAGATTCCGGCTTTCTGGCAAGTCGCAAAAACACTCGCCACACTACCGTACTGGCTTGCTTCATCGCCCCGAATGACGACCCC
>Ga0214479_101111_pt1 | contig 11988 bp, 7 predicted proteins | sample M1_20Mar14CPVII9_5_FD_165054 | JGI IMG/M metagenome (GOLD analysis project Ga0214479, IMG submission 165054) | Marine eukaryotic communities from Monterey Bay, California, United States - M1_20Mar14CPVII9sort6BwellE14 | ecosystem: Environmental > Aquatic > Marine > Unclassified | place: USA...
GATGAAACTAAAAAGTTAGAAGAGGTAGCAGCCAAACAGAAAGCCGAGGCAGCAGTTAAAAAGAAGGCCGATGAAGCCAAGAAAGCAGCAGCAGAAGAGGCAATCAAGAAGAAAGTCGTGGATGTATTAATATTACAGATAGGTTTGAATCCATTGCGAGGTAGTGTAGTATTGGAACAGATTGATATTAGCTTTGCTAGGAAACATAAAACGCAATATATTGATCCAGAACCAAAGATATCTCATGAAATAGTTATGCCCATCCTCCAAAGTATCATTTCTGCTGATGATTGCTCATTAAAGTATATTCAATTTCCCATGAAGTGGCGTAACGGCTACTCCAACGACGGTCTTTTGGAATCACTATTCAGTTTCAACAAGAATACAATACACTGCTTGCTAATCGAGAGTTAAAGTGCACCAAATGTAATGCAGAGATGGGCAATATGTTCTTTGGGGAGAGATATAGTATGTTACAAAACAACGTCTGCTACGATTGTCTAAAACCCTTCTGTGACGATTGTACAGATGAGGATGGGTATGGGGTCGGAAGTCTAAACTTTTGTGCGAGGTGTGATAAGAATTACTGTGTAGACTGCATATCAAGAGCAGAGTGTGTAGTCCTCAGCTGTAGAGCAGCCTTGTGTAGTGGTTGTGCGGAGACATGGGGATGTCAACAATGCAATGAAAATAAATGCGAGAGTTGTTTGTACACTTGTGATGTTTTTAAGGAGACTCGTTGTAATGATTGTGCATCAATTCATGGCTGTGAAAATATTATGTACTGTGACAAGGCACACTGTTCGGATTGTTACAATGGTGAAGAATATGATGTTACAACGTGTGAAGAATGCGGGTTGGACTTTTGCTCCAGTTGTAGATTAGACAACGTAAAGGAAGAAGGATTAGATGGGTGCCCTTCTTGTGCATTTGAGGTAGACACAACTCTTTACAAGGCTATACTCCGCAAAGAAAATGAAGAGCTAGAGCAAAGGCTGCAGAGGATGCACTGTTGAGGCAAAGTTGGAAAGAGTATTGATTTTAGGTGTGATAAGGACTACTTCAAAACAGAAAGGCATACGTGTGGTTTGGGTAAGATACAATGTCAATACATTTGTTTTCTAATTTACACCATATAATTCATCTGACAGTTGTCTTCTTCTCCCCCATGACCGGATTGAAGTTATACAGGAACAGGTGAATAAATTGGAAAAGTTAAATGATGATACTAGAATTATATTGGAAAAGTTGGGTGTGAAAGGTGAGGATTTACCCAAGGTTGTTGAACCTAAGAAGGTAGCAAGTACAAGGACTACCCCATCGTCATCATTGAGTGTTAAACCAAAGACTACATCACCATCCATTAGTGGATTAAGTAGTAGCGGTGGTTCATCGGATGAAAGTAGTACTTCTTCTGACCTTAGTCCAACTGCACTGGGTGTAATATCTGTATTTATAACAGCAGGGACTGTTGCCGGGGCATATTTCTTCAATGATGACAATACTGACGAAGATAGTGGAATGATTAACGATCCAATGGGTGGTGGATTTGGTAATACATCCGGAGGAAGTTCATCATTTCCACCTTCTCAGGGTGGTCCTGGATTGAACGAGAATGGATTCGGCAGTAATGCAGATTCGTCATATCCTCCTTCTCAATCGAATAATGCACAAGGAAATACCTTTGGTGGTGGAGCATCTGGTTTTTCACCTCCGGCTATGAAAGGACAGGAACAATCAAATAGTAATAGTGGTTTTGGTTCAATGGGAGGTATGAATAAGGCACAAAGTGGGGGAACCCCATCGTTTGGAACAAGAGCTCAGCCACCATCTACAGGGTTTGGTACTAGTAGCAGTAGTAGCCCACCACAAAGTGGAGGCAGTGCAGGGTTTGGTCAGCAACAGGGTGGTATGAATAAGACATCCTTTGGAAATAGCAGTGCATTTGGAAATAAGGGATCAATAGGCAAGACTTCTTCTCCTCTACAGAGTGGCGGAACACCATCCTTTGGTCAGCAACAGAGTAGTGGATTTGGCAATATCACCCCGGCCAATACAATGAAAGGACCTCAGTCTACATCCAATACAGGCTTTGGCAGTAGTAGTCCACAAGCTGGAAGTAGTAAAGGGTTTGGGCAGCAGAAAAGTGCTGGTTTTGTTAGTCCAGGGAGTATGAAAGGAAGTACTTCTTCAGCTCCAGCGTTTGGTAGCAGCGGAGGGTTCGTTAGTAAAAGAGATTCTATGAAGGGAGGTGAGACTAAGCAGCAGAGTGGAGGTAACCCCAGCTTTAACAGCTCTCCTAGTATCAGTCTTAAAGGAAGTCAGGGGACAAGTTTTGGGGGTGTCAACATGATGAAGGGAAAGGAAGCTGGAGGACCTGGGAAGCAATCATCTTTCGGTTCTAGTTCTAGTTTTGGATCTGCTACTGACAAGTCCAAGCAACCAGGGGGTTTTGGATCGATGAAAGGTCCTCCAGTTACTGTTGAAAAAGGCAAGGGAGCCGGCAGTGGATTCACAACATTAGATAAGAAATCTCCAACGTCATCTCAAGGTATTGGGTTTGGTGGTATGATGAAGGGTACGTCATCAGCTGGCAAGGATAGTTCTACTTCAGCTCCTTCTTATGGTAGTAAGGGAGGATTTGTCAGTAAGAGAGACTCAATGAAATCATCGACAGATTCGACTACTGAGAAGAAGGGAGGATTTGGCTCGTCTATCGGGTCAACTGCTAAGGTTCAGAGCGGTGGCACCCCGAGCTTCAGTAGTGGTTTAGGCAATACGGGAGCATCTAGCACAGAGACTAAGCAGAGTGGAGGAACGCCAAGCTTTGGCAATGGTGGACTAGGTAATACTGGTACAATGAAGGGAGCTCAAAGTAGTTCATCTCCTCCTGGGTTTGGTAGCGCGGGTGGATTTGTTAGTAAAAGAGATTCAACTGATGGAAGTGATAAGAAGTTGCAGAGCGGTGGCACACCGAGCTTCGGTTCTGGTTCATTTGGAAGTCCTAAAGGAGGCATTGACACTAAGAAGAGTAGTGTCGGATCAACAGCATTTCCCACAGGTGGAACTAGCTTCGGCGGTGTTAATATGATGAAAGGGAAAGAGGCTGGCTCTACTATTGACAAGAAGTCCGCCTCATTTACAATGAAGAATACCCCGAAGTCAACACAACCTGGAGGATTAGGAAACGTCAAGGGTGCTGGTAGTGGTTTCACGTCATTAGATAAGAAATCTACATCGTCGTCCCGTAGTGGATTTGATAGTAAGAAGGCAAGTGACGGCTTTGGGTTTAGTGCAGGTGGAATGATGAAGGGATCAGCCACTTCTCCTTTTACATCGGGCAAATCATCAACCGGACCAGTAGGAATGATAAAAGATTCTAGCTCACCATTTAAGATGGGATCGTCAACTGACAAGGGAAGCTTTGAGAGTCCTCAAAAGGGCAAGGAGGGTGTTGACACGAAGATGAGTAAGAAGAGCAGTGTTGGAGCATCGGCCTTTCCATCGGGAGGTACTTCGTTTGGTGGTGTAAACATGATGAAGGGGAAAGAAACAGGGTCATCGCCTGGAAAGAAGTCATTTGGTAGCACGCCAGCCTTTGGAAAGAAGATGAGTGACAAAGGAATCACTTCACCAATGGATAAGAAATCAACTAGTTCGTTTACTATGAAAGGTTCAACAGATAGTAGCAAGAGTGGAGGAATGAAGATGGATTCAAGCTCACCATTCAAAATGGGAGATAAAGCATCGTTCGGAAGTCCCAAGGGCAAGGGAGGGGTTGGCCTTGATACTAATAAAATGGGTAAGAAGAGTAGCGTTGGGGTGACAGCTTTCCCATCTGGCGGAACATTATTTGGTGGCGTAAATATGATGAAGGGTAAAGAAGCTGGGTGAGTATCATACTAACTGTATGTTGTTGCCATTTGTGTATGCTCATATGATGTGTCATATTATAATATGACCTGCTTGTTACATCACATGTCGAGTTACTAAAACTGACACTTTGTTCTTTATCGTATCCCTTGTAGTATGCCAGGCAACAAACAGCCAGGTATGGACGGTGTTAAGTCGGTACTATCAACTGGTATGAAGGAGTCATTCGGCAATTCACCAGCCTTCGGGGGAAAGAAGATGAGTGATAAAGGCATAACTTCTCCAATGGATGGTAAGAAAGCAACTAGCTCATTTACTATGAAAGGTTCAGTAGATAGCAACAAGATGTCAACGTCCAAGTCAACATTTGGCTCTACACCTAAGATGATGAATAAAGCAAGCTTTGGCGCTGGCACGCCGCCAAAGTCAATGGATAACAAAGCTTTATCCAAAGGATCGATGGATAACAAACAATCAAGCTTCGGGGCTGGAACTCCATCAAAATCGTTCGGAACTATTTCACCAATGGATAGTAACAAGATGAAATCAGGAATGGGTGGTGTTGGAATGAAAGGAGGTCTAGGATCAGATATGAAAGGCTCGGCTAGTAAACAGCCAGGTGGTATGAATAGTATGCCGTCAAAGATGGGTGGTGTAGGAGGTCCTAGGAAGGGTATGGACAACAAGCAGCCGGGCAATCTAGGAGGTAGTAATATGCCACCATCGAAGGGTATCGGGGGACCGACGGCAAAGAGTGGTACATTTGCTTTAAAAGGAATGGACAACAAGCAACCAGGAGCAGTTATGCCACCACCCAAGACATTTGGATCATCATCAATGGATGGGAAGAAATCATCGGGTAGTGTCGGAGGACCGAACAAAACAATGGCGGTTAACATTAAAGGAAGGAACATATCAACATCAAAGACTCCATCAATGGATAGCAAGATGCCTTCTCCGGGTATGAAGACGAGCTCATCTGGATTCTCTATGAAGGGCATAGATAGTCAACAAAAAGGCTCTACTGGCGGATCATCTGCGTTTGGAGCTAACGGGATGAGTCCATCCCAGCCCAAGCTAGGACAAAAGAGTAATATAATGGGACAACCAGCAGGCCAATCATCCGGACCTGGGCCAAGCTTTAATAGTTCACCAGGTTCATCAACTAGTCCCAACAAGTCATTTGGAGCAACCTCAATCAATAGTCAAATGTTAGACGGGTTCAGCTCCACACCTGGGTCTGCATCGGGATCTTCGTCACAAGGATTCTCCAAGCAAAGTGTATCATCGTTTAGAGATGGTGGAGCGTCTAACCAAGCAGAAAGTTATCGAGCTAGTAATGAAATGGGCAATTCAGGTAGCTATGATAATTCATATCAAGGCTATGATAACTCAATGGATGAATATGGTTCAAGTCAAGGCTATGATAACTCAATGAACTCGTCTTATGATCAAGGAGGACAAATGAACTCCGACTCCATGGGACAAGATTACTACACAGACGACTACTATACAGACGATTACTCATCAGATAATAGTATGAGGGACTTCAGAGACGGCTAAGTATTCAAGATAAACTTAAAACGTAAACACATATTACTATTACTAAGTAGTGATAACACTACCTGTTCACTCCATATCAGCATATAGACCTGACACACTAGAAGCACGAATGGTGACATCTTAGGTGCTACTTAGTGACTATTTGGCATTATCTGGGCATAAGGTGGAGAACACTCATTACAGAAGCACATTCACTTCGTGGTGAACGGTGATCGTTCTTGGACTCTCCTTAATAGAGTTTTCTCGACATGAAAACAACATCATTATGTAAATAGTAAATTGCCATTGCAGTTTGTTGAGTATTGATTGTGTGGACTATTCTACATTCCTATGCTTTAAGATACACGGATTAGATCAGTATTTAAATCTATTTCTTTTGTTGGTGTTGGTCGAGTATCAGACGATAAGGGTTACAAACTATATATTATACACAAACACAAAATTATAGATCAAACAAGAAGAAATGGGGTATAACACAGATATCTTCTCTCCTGCTCCACCCGGCTCCTTTATATGTGCCATATGTCATGATGTATTAGAGGAGGCTGTATCATTGAATTGCGGGCATACTTTTTGTGCAGAGGTACGTTTATTGCTGTGCCGTTTATTGTGTGTTGTTTTTTTGGTAAGGTGCATATCATGTGGTGCACAAAATTTCTTATTTAGTTATTATGCTCATTAACGTACCCATCTCTCTATATTTTTCGTATATAACAGTGTATAGATTCATGTGTTCGTTCTGCTAGTGGAGGTAGGGTGGCTCAATGTCCTAATTGTCGTGTAGCTATTGCAACTAGCAACCCAAATTACGTAGTGAGAGAAATTATTGGTTTATTACAAGTACGTTGTCCAAATTCTACAGAATGTAATTGGAGGGGTAAGGTGGACGATATTAAGGGGCATAGAATTACATGCTTATATGAAACAATCGAATGTGATGTAGAAGGGTGCAATCACAAATGTCTTAGGAAGGATATGGCTGATCATCTATCAGATATGAATGTAAAATTACAGCATATGAAATTACATTACGATAAAAAGTTAGAGGAGATGGAAACAAAGCATGCTAGATCGATGGAACAGATGGAAACAAAGTACCAACAGAAGTTTACTGAATATGAAAATAAGATGCAGGAGTACGAGAATAGACTACAAACAATGGGAGGAGACGACAATAAGAAGCGTAAACGTTCTAGTTCGGCACCTGATCACTTTGTTGTTCAGGGGTGTGGCATCGATGAAATAAACGGGGCTTATTCTAGGGATGGGGAATCTAACAATGTTCCTAAGTACGTGAGAACTGATCAGTACCTTGGGAGGGCTGTGGTATTTAGTTTGTATCGGTTTCGGTGTTCACAGTGGTGTATCTCTATCATTCGAGGACCTGAGCCATCAAGTGATGACGATATTGACTTTTATATTAATTATAGCAATGATCCTCTTCCTCCAACAGATGATTGGACACTATTATCAGAATCCTTCTCCAATAATCATGGTGTATCCCCGCCTCCAAAAGTTTATCCCGTTTCCATTTGAACTAATGCTAAAGAACAGTTTAATAAAAGTTTTTAGTAGTCTTTATTTATTAAAGTGGTGCATCCTTTTCCACAACTGTAACCTTTTCCAGCTTGCCATTATTATCAAAGTACAATCGTTCAACTTTATCCCTTGGCTTTGATGTATCAATTGACTTCCATACTTTGTCCTCTCCGTCTACCCTCCATTGCTTTGTGAATGGATACTGTACGATATTAGAACTAACCACACTCGGCTCGTCTATAAGTTCATGATATAACCCCTCATGTTTCTCAAAGAATGATATAAATCCAGGCCGGACTTCCTCTCCCTTTAGTCCGTATAGATCTACTGATGAAGAGCACAGGTCAAACACTGAATCAAGTGACGAATCTCCCATGCAAGCGTCATTCTTGAATTGTATAAAGTCCTTTGCCAAGTTGATCAGTTTATCATCCGATAATGATTGCTTCTTTGGTGACATTGTCAGCTCATCGATACCCTTCTTAAGTCTAGCTGCTGCAATTTTGCATTGATCCGGCGGCAAGTTGGAATAGCAAACTCGTATCCAGCCAGGAAGGCCACAGAAACTCCCCGGTATGACTGCCACTCCGTAATGTTCAATTAATGAACTAGCAAATTCTTTATCATCGATACCATTGGGCAGCTTTCCCATGACATACATTGCACCGTTACCGCCTATTACCTCACCCAAGGATGATATGGCATCCAGAATTGCTTCCCTGCCGACATCTAAAGACTTAACTTGATCATATACCCATTCTCTACCGGCTTGTAAGGCACCCAATGCTGCCATTTGTGATATTCTTGATGTACAAATTGCAATGGTATCTTGAACTTTTAACATCTCTTGATATGTCTGAGTACCTCTACCATTACTACCATTCTTGGAACTTAGGGCAACATACCCGACTCTAAAACCAGCCATTGCATATCCTTTACTAAAGCTGAATATATTAATTACGTGCTCTTCATCAAAGCATGGATAGTCGAATTTCTTTTGTTGATCATTATCGGACGGTAGAGTGTTCATCCTGTCGACATCAAAGTGTTCATATGTATTGTCCATTACTAACCATACACCATACTCTTTTGTCAACTCTGTAATATCCTTCAGGAATGAATACGGTAACGATAAGCCTGTTGGGTTGCCAGGGTTTACCAATGTTACCATTCGAATTGCATTTCCTCCTTCATTATACTTGTTCTGTTCAAGTTGTGTTCTTAACCAATGTAAATCTGGTATACCCTGATTAGTTGGACCAACTAACAATCCCTCTACATTCTTGGCATCCAAAGTAGCAGCAGTACCACCACATCCTTGTCCACCACGAACACTCTGTACAGCCATTACATGATTAAAGTAATACGGTTCAAATACAACACACTTGGATATATTCCCCTGTTCATCTTGTTCATCTAATAATGTTAATACACAGTTGACAAATGCTTGATTGGCACCAGAGGTTACCATAACATGTGGATTATGTAATCCATTTTCAGTTTGTAATTTAGTTTTCAATGCTTCTAGGAGGGGAGGATATCCTTCGTCAGGACAGTATGTATGTATTATAGAACCATCACCGCCAGAGTTTGCACCATCCATACCAAACTTTACACTGTCATCATTTTGAGGAGTGATATTCTCTTGTATTGCAGCAGATAATGCTTCATATGCAGTAGGGGGGGGTTTCCAATGTACAACTCCTTGTGCTAATGAGAAGATCCCTTGAGGGTCATCTTTCCATTTATCTGCATGTTGGGATATGATTTGTTTCATTAGTATAACACATGGATCTAATGTTTGTAATGTTCGTGACGATATTGGCAATTTATTGTTGCTGTTAGATGACATCATCATTCTAGTTGCATAAGAAGGTACTGCTCTACTTTGTCTTGTGATGTGTGTTGGAAAAGTTGCAAATGATTTTGTAAATTTAATTGCAGACGATACTAATAAAATCATGACCAATGCCGCCGCCGACGAGCTTATATTGTTATTGTATAGCATATTGCACACATATACACAGACGCGTCTCTCACTATTCACTTCGATTATGATCAGAGTTTACGTTGTTTCGCCAAAATAATTGTAATATTGTGAATTATTTCGGGGAGATAGCGTGTTCGTACAAGCATACTTGGCGGCGTCAATTAGAGAAGATCAGGTGAGTCTATATGTGTATATGTGAAGCGTTGGGAGGGAGTAGTGTGGTGGTTTGGTATGCGGTCGATGCGGATGTGATTTAATAAAAATGACGACCGCAAGTTATTTCTTTTGTTAATATGTATGTTATCTAACAACTTTGTATTGCAATTTCAAAAGTCTTCAATCATTAGGTAGTATACAGAGTTACATTTAATACTAGTGATATCGGTATATTTCATTCGAGTATACACTGAATGTGGTGGTAGATGGCTGCATAGGGTAAGCAAGAACTCACTATATTGCACATTACATATTACATACTGAATGGCACGTGTTACAATTACAAGCAGTCAATAGTTATAGATATTATGAATAAATATACGTCAAATTACGATTACTCTTACATTGTTTAGTGGAGCTCTATACAACACACATATAATGGTATCAAGAACGTCAAGGAAGAAAAACAAAGGGAAGGAAAGAAAGGCCAAGAAGGTGGAGGCCGAGAGAACAAGGAAACGCAATGAGTGGTTGGTTTGGGCAAAAGGTTTAGGCGGAGTAATTGGAGAGAATTTTATCACATGTGAACATGGGTGCGGTGCAAAGCATTTAGACGATTTGGATCATCCTGTTATCAGTTTCCTTGATGAAATTTATAGTGGAGGTGGCTACTTTTCTATTAGTAAGTTGGTTAAGACAAGTCAAACAATCAATGGGGAAACTGTACTGAAGAATAGTATGTACAGAGAAATGGTACGTAAAATTATGATTAGAATGGGAACAAATATGTTGTTGCTAGCAGACGGAAGAGACGATATCATTCGGCTTCGGGCATTAACTTTGGCCGAATCAGTCAGTGTAATTGAACATTATTTTGATGGCATCGGTAGTATTTTTGAGGCCGTCAACAACGGAGTGGTAGCTAGAAAGATAAGAGATCTCAACATGGGCTCGAGTAGTGTTAGACGTGATGCTTTGAAGTTTTATTCGAAGAGAGTGTCATGTTCATGTCTAAAGGCAATGCATCAAGAGACAAGGAAAACACTCACGAAGATGGGTAAGTGTTATGGTTGTGAGAAAGAATTTGAACGTGTAGCACTATCTGTCTGTAGTGGGTGTATGATTACACAGTATTGTTCTAGAGAGTGTCAAGTTTCCCACTGGCCTAAACACAAGAGTTATTGTTATGCATGTAGGAAGTGGGGTGAAGAGAGTCGTATGGAGAGGTGAAAAAAGAGGGAAAGACATTGATTGAGAGTGGCTGAGTTTATGCATAGGTATAATTTATAATATGTTGAGAGTCATACATATACTAATCCAAATACCAAAGGCTAATGGTACAGTTGTTGACTTATAAATTATATAAATGTGTCCATCTCCTAGCTGTACACACCACACTAAACATAAACTACCTCGTGGGCGGAATAGATATGTCCCCATTACCATCCCCGTAACAAGCCTCGTCTCTGAGGACCCTCATATGTATTCCCCTTGTCATTCTCAACTTCTTCCTCCCCAACTTCCCCAGTTGCCAATAAGAACTCCTGATCACCCTTATTCACATTCGTAACATACTCCAATACATCCCCCGTATCCCAAAACTGAACAGCCAATAAGTTCGGTTCTCGTTTCCCCGCACAGGTTGCATATCGATTTTCCAATTGTGAGAATGAATTCAATTCAACAGCATCCTTAACACTCGGTACGCCAAACTTTGAATCTTGATAATGATTCATCTTCTTAAACGCTACCAATACATCACCCGAGATTGTTGCATCACACTCTGTCAAGTCAGAGTCAGTGGCAGTCTCCACAATATGATCATTGACATATAATATCCCATCTAAACATGCATTAGCTGGACAACTACCCATTTCATCACCACTACCAAATAGTATAACACGTTTATTACTGTTAATCAACTCCTGCATCGTTGGCCACTCGGCAATGTAATATGCCTCAGCGGGTGTGTATACCATTTCCAGTAATCCAGAGTATTGCAATGCCTTGCGGAAGTCTGAGGAGGTACCCTCGCCCATATCAATTTGAATAATTAGTATTTCGTTTTTATTCTCTTCCATGAATGTTCGGATGTTGGCCCTGTATGAATTTGGGAGTATGGGGATCGAGAATGAGACACATGATGTGTATTACAAATAAGGATATAATATACAACACAAAACAAATAACTTACAACAAAGGGGGAGGATCTCGAACACCCAATCCACAAGCACCACTACAAAATCCCAATTGACTATCCTTCAATCCCCAATCCTCCTGCTTACTTAAAAAACTATTAGTCATAAAGCTCAATTCACAGTTACACGTTGATAAACTAATCCCTCTAAATCCAGCAACCAATGCTTCCTCCATACTTTTCGTATTTGACGGTGTAACAAAGTTATTGGCAGTTGAGGAATGTGCATTCTGTACCATTGGAAAAAGTACTTTATTAACTGGTTTAGCACAGTTGGATTGTAGACCATTACAACATCCATTACATGTTGCTGTAGTTTTAAATGATTCAATTTCGGTAGCTGAGTCGGCTGCCCAGGGACCATAGCGCCAGACTAGTACACCGATTATTATACCGATTATTGATATGCAGGATAGACAGAGGAGGGATTTACAACTACAGCATGATCTTTTTGGTTTTGCTTCAGCTGCTTTGTTCTTTTTGGATGATTTAGTTGGTGTAGGTTCTTCATTGTCATATGTTGCTGCTTGTGCGGCAGCGGCTGCCTTTTTACTACTCTTTTTACTTGCAAATGATGGTTTCTTGAAAGACGAGCTCTTCTTCTTACTCTGCCCAGCAGCACTGCTGTCGCTAGTTACACTACGAGGTTCGGGTGATGACGGAGGTACAA
>Ga0214479_101115_pt1 | contig 11921 bp, 9 predicted proteins | sample M1_20Mar14CPVII9_5_FD_165054 | JGI IMG/M metagenome (GOLD analysis project Ga0214479, IMG submission 165054) | Marine eukaryotic communities from Monterey Bay, California, United States - M1_20Mar14CPVII9sort6BwellE14 | ecosystem: Environmental > Aquatic > Marine > Unclassified | place: USA...
TGGGTGATGGATACGATGAGAGGTGGATTGTATCGATTCATTACTTATTGGTTATGATAACATTACATTATGTGCTATGAAGAACGTTGTGATAATGATGATTGGTGAGGCATCAACGCGTATCGATGACACGGCAGTGATTGTCGAAACCAACTAATATTAATTTATATATCAGAGGTTACCCCAGATGGGTATGGTAGATATATCAGCACGGCAAACCCTCTTGATGTATTAGTTATGTCTTTGCATAAAGATACCCATCTCAAAAAGATACCGGATACCAATGCGTTTTTTAGATAGATAGATAGACAGAAAATTTTACAATCCCCAGACCCCTTGGAGTTTTCCACTATAGTGAAAACTGACAATCCCCAGACCCCTTGGAGTTTTCCACTATAGTGAAAACTGATATCGTCTCATATTCATTTCTCACATCTTAATTCAATTTCAGCTTCCAGATTTGTCATAGATTATGCAGCCGCTCCTCTCAAGTTATTTGTGGATATTCAAGCCGCAATTGCAATTCCCATCCTTAGATCGTATGGAGAAGTCAAAATTCAAGTCAATGACGAAGGGGCTTTATTGGAAGGAAATTTAGTATTTCTCTCGGTATTGAAACCCTATGTTAAGATTAAATGGGATGTAAGTCCGCGTTTGTACTGTTCAATGAACTATCTGGTAATCTGGCTACTTCATTTGATCATCATTAGCCATTATGTGACTGTCTTTAAACCACATGTACTAACTAAAGTTATGATCACCTCTCTTTCGTCACAACGCGCAGTGGGCGTTTAAAAACTTTTATGCCGAGCTTGGGAATATTATATTTTATCCAGGTATTCTTGAAATGAAAGATCTAGTTTTGGATGCTGTTACACAGCCATCACTTGATCTCTCTTTTGATATTGGTATTACAGTCTTGAGCTTTGTAGACCTTGGTGCGACACTATCAATGGAAGAGAATGGGGATGATTTGTTTGTTGACTTCATACTTGTGGCAGACGCTGAGTTAGTTGAAACTACAGTGAAAGGAGATGCCAAATTGGATCTTGTGAGGATTGAGGATACCGACTTTGGCTCGTTTGACGTATCCGTAGCGTGGGGAGGAGCTGCCAAAGAAATTGGTGAATTTGTCGATGCTGCAGTTGGGCAGATCAAGGACGAAATTGAGGGTACTATTCAGGCAGTAGGTGACGCTATTCAAGATATCGGAAATGCCATTAAGGGTTTAATTGCCAGTATACCATTCATCGCTGAAGTGTTTAATGCAGCTGCAGAGTTAGGGAAAACAACCACTGGCAATTTTATAGAAGGTATAGACAAATTATTCAATAGTGGTGACCCCACTGCATTAGCAGAAGCCGCTATAACACTTGCCAATGATTTTGACAAGACATTTGAAGAAAATGAATGGGAAGAACTTGGAAATCAAGTGGCGGCACAAGCAGGGAATTTAGGCTTGAAAATTTTGGAAGGTGTTGGTTTGACTACTAACTCCGTGGATTCGGAAGTTGTCGAATTATCTGAGAAAGATAAATGGGGCTGTAACTATAAAAGAGTAGATACTACGACGCAGAGATGCTGGGGAGTCACAATTGAAATTGGAATTTGCCCAGCTTGTGTTGATGAGCGTATTGAGGAATGTGATCCCCCTAAAACAAAGAGAGGACCAAAATTTCAGGATCCAGTGTGTGTCTCTAAGAAACAGAAGCTTTTAGAAGATACTCGTAAAGCGCTTGTAACAGCCGGTACGATCGGTACAGGATCGAAGGTAACCACGAGTGGCAATACTGCATTACTACTGGAAGGTCGTGATAATTTGCCCAATGCAAGTTTTGATGACATTACTGGATCAGTACCTTACAGTAAAGATTGCTCATCGATATTGCTGCAGAGCAAGATCAGTGGCTATACAAAGATCCTTGATAACAAAGCTCCTAGAGGGATTTCCGATTCTGATACAGCCTTTCAAACTGACGATATGGTGAACCTTGACTTTACCCCTTCTTGTGAAAATGCAACAGGATCATCGACATCTCAAGCTTACTCGGATTCAGTGAGGGCAGGGATTAATGCACTTAAACAACAAGTCAACCAAACAGTGAATAAAGATATGACTGGTATTGACCCAAGTATAAAGGCATACCAACCAGAAGTTCAACTAATACCTCTCACAATTGGCTTTACGAATCCAATCGATAAAGAACTTGAAATAACATGCTCCATGTTGAAAGAAACTAACAAACAAAAACCACAAATCCTAACTTTTGACCCTGACTGCAAGACAACATTGACATACGAAACGATTAAGGAAACGTTTGATGTCCCGAGTAAATACCCCTGTGGTACGGTGGAACTTACTAGAAGGTGGACTGTCAGTGATACATGTGGACAGAGTGCTTATGTTGATCAGTTTATATATCAACAACCTCAAGCACCTATTTGGACAGAAAATCCGTGGAGTGAACCTGTGAGTGATGTTAATTCTTATCACGAAATGTATGATTTAGACCTTTCAACTCACCTTCGTCTTTCCTTTAGGTCTACACCTTTTCAACCTCAGCTGAAACTTTTAGCCCTGCAGCTAGCAATAGTTGGCCAACTGCTGAGAGTGAGTGCGGCTTTCCTGTGACCTATAAATCCGAAAACAGCGATATACCAGAGGAAGTAGCAGGAGAATGCGGTCTATGGCTGATGAAGCGTACATGGGTTGCATCACTTAACATCAACTACTCCCCATTTAAAGAGACGTGTGCAAAAAACGGTAACCCTTCTCCACCTACCAGCACGATTGATCAGTTTTTCTATGTCAAGGATGACGAGGCTCCTCGGGTTATCGAAGATGTGATCAAACCTACTCGTGTTCCCTTCTTTGACAATTACAACTCTACTCGTTTGAATGCGCCTTTGATTGAAGATATAGCAACTAATCAGCAAGCTCAATGGCTGGGTCTTACTGCTGGAGATGTTACCTTGACATCGGAGGATACTGATATTATATTTTCATATCCTACAGATCTTGACGATCAGAGTACATGCCGTGATGATGGTATTGCACACTTTTGGCGTACTTGGACCGCGTAAGTTGAGATTTCATTTTGACTATAGGCGTACTGTCGTAATATCACACTCTAAATCGTCATCTCTCTCTCTCTTAGATCGGACAAATGTGGCAACAAAGATATATTCACTCAGAAGATCATCCTTGAACACCCCCCTGAAGTAGAGACTTCGACAGCTTCCCTTGTGGATGGTATATATAGTTTTAGTTCAGGAGTAGTTCAATCTACAAACACTTGCATCCCAGGGAAGCAAGTATCTAACGGACCCAAGACGTTCGAGGCAGACTTTGACTTTTCAATAACCTCAAATGTCTGTAGTGAAGGTGAATGGGATGAGAATGGCTGTCGTCTCCTCACTCCGTTAGATAATCCAGTGGAAGTTTTGTCAGTGGCTCCTGAGTTTACTTCCTTTCCAAGTAATGTAACTGTGCTGACAAACCAGTCAATCAGTGCTGATGAATATGGTACCGGCAGACCAACGGGTGAAGCGTTTTGCAATACTCCTTTTGAGATTGTGCACGAAGATGATGCGGCCGTCTTGATCAGCTGTGGTGTTTGGGAGATTAAGAGACACTGGACTATTCGACCAGTCTATCTCGAATGTGATGTGGTGACAGATCCTCGCCTTGTTACCGAGAAGATACAAATCATCACGGTCAAGGACATTTTCCCTCCTGAATTCATCGACTTGCCTGCCGCCGATGTTGATGTTCCCTTTTTGGTAGACTATGGTCCGGGTAATGACAAGGTCAGCTTTCCGATAGTCCAAGAACAAATCGAGAGTGAAACGCTACGAGCACATGCCCAAGAATTCAACACTGACGATAACTTTCTATTTGTTTCATACCAAACTACGCTCTCATTTGTTGATGCAGTATCATATCAACAAACAAGGGAAGACGTGTGTGATTCTGGTTCACTTGCCACAGTCACGAGAACGTGGACTACTATGGATCGATGCGGACAGTCTGACACATGGGTTCAAACGATTGATATAACTCCGCCTGCACAAAAACTCTTTGGAGATGCCTCTGGCTACCAAGTGGCATCACCGAACGGATATGTGCAGCTTCGTAAGAGCAACTTCTCTCATCCAATCATGAGTCAAGGAAACAAGTTTGGTTTGTGGGATTCTACAGTATATAGCTCTGAGAGGTTGGCTAATTCAATTGATATCGATGACAGTTCTGTGGTATCTATTGTTCTGGACAGCTGCCCTACCAACAGGCTAAAGCAAGAGTATCTACCTGATGGAGACTTGTTACATATTGGAGGAGGTAGGTCTAATATGTGCTTCTCAAATCCATTCTCTATGCGCGGTATCTAACACGACTTCTTCATTTTAGGTAAAACGAAGTGCACCACAACTAAAAAGTTGAATAGTGTTGTGGAGCTCGATGCTGATACATCTCCAGTGAACTTTGAATCGGCCGTTCAGGCCATCCAGTCCATGTCTGATATAATCTCCGAAGGACCTGAAGACTTGCTCACGGGTCCACAGACGATTAACTTAAGGCCTGGGCCGGCTGGCAGTTTTCACAGGAACCCCCAAAGAGATGAGGTTGAACTGTATCCCGCTAGTAATGTCACCATCCGGTTTCTTGCATGGACGATATAGCTCCCTCATCCTTAATTGAAATATAAAGAGTGTATAATTACAACCAGAACATAAATTCATTATGGAAACTACAAACTATACGGTGCCGGTGCACGATTGTAATACAGCATTGGCATTAACAATGTAATTAATGATGATGTTGTTGTATTGTTTGTTGTTCTGTATTTATGATAATATATTATAACTTGCTTCATCTTGATAAGATAAGATAATATGGGTCCCAAAATAAATATATAAGAATTACAGACCAACCCAAATCGCCACCCAACAAGAATATCAATTGTTTCCGCCGTAGAAGAAATATCAATCGTGTTATAAACCAAATAAGATATCATTGTTTGCAGTGTGTAAATGGAAGATAGATCTAATTGCATATCGTTATGTTGTATTGTGTGATGTTGTGTTTGTGTGATGTGTTGTTGTATGTGATGTTTTGATGTGATGTTGTATTGTTGTGCTATTGTAGAAAACCGATATACTATCATAAGCTACAGATTCTAAAGAATATTGTGGTATATCGGTTTTACTTCTCATATTGAATTATTGTATAGATATCAACGTTGCCATCTAGCCTATCGAATTGCAATTTTTTCGAACTTGATGTTAATTTTCTCTAGCTAATATTGCAATTGCAAATCGCCCCCGATGCAATATCGTCGAATACATATGGACGTTGAATTGACCGTAGATTACGATAATACTATCAATAAATGGCGTTGGTATACTATTGATGGAGATATTCCGTCGACGAGTTAATGTTGATGGTGCATCAGCCCGCCGTCGAAATTTCAATTGGTGATACCTTCAAGACAAATCAATATGAGAGGGGAAATCGACATGCTGCAATAATCTACGTGATCTGTGAATTAACGTGGTATATCGGTTTTACCTCTCATATTGATTCGTCATATTGTTATTGCCGCCGCCATGGGCCTACCTATCAGACAAAATATTTGCGTAGTTCAAGTAGGTACTAAGAAAAAATGAAAGATACCATGACGCGTGTTGATCTTGGTATCCAAGTTTTTGACACTGACAGACAAATAAACATATCCCCAGACCCCTTCAGAGTTTTTGTGAAAACTGATTGCACTACTCCCGATGTTCCTACTTCGTGTGATTATTTGAAGATGGCTTCCATCGATCCTATTAAAGTTTCTCCTGAAGTGTCTAGTAATGAGCTCATTCTTAGGAAGAATCCTCTTTCTTTTGTGTACAACTTGTTCAATGTTGATATGAATAACTGGTTCTATAATACTGAGTTATTCCAGACCATTCAAGAGGTTAGAGTTGAAGCAGAGGGTTTTGTATTTGTCAATGTTATGGACAACGTTGAAATCACAGCATTAGGCAATGGCGATTACAAAATCAGTCGAGCTTGGAGTGATTCTCTTGAGTCTTCCCAAATATGTGATGTATCCTCAGCCAATAGTCAGTCCATGCCTATCCTCGGAAACTACAACAGCTCATCGGACGTTACCTTGACATATGGACTCCGAGAAGTTATCACCGGAGATTACGCACAGGATCCATCAACTCATTTACTCATCAACCTGAGAACAGACATTGAATTAATCCAAAGTGGCGATGGTGTGACTGTGGCAGATGTTGTTCCTTGTTCAGGTCTTCGCTATCGATTTTCAAAGAATAAAGAAGCTAGTATTGCAAAAGGATCCTATGTTTTGCCCAATGAAATGTCTTCGTTTGAGATGTGGAATTATGAATGGAATGGTCAATTAATAACGAACGGGGCACAGGTTGATATGCGCACAGTGGCAACTCCTCCTATTAGTACATACTTCCCTGACGAGTCTAGTTTTTGTCCAATCAAAGAGGATGAATTAATTTGATCAATTGAGTTCTTCTCGTCTCAAACTCTGAACTGCACTAAATACAATATAAGTTAACAACTGGTTCTTCTTGTCTAATACCAATGCCTTTATCTAATAATCTAAGAAGTGTTTACAATCACCTACTCCAACTTTTACTGCTTCTCTCATCTCTTTCGACTTCGCTCACATACAGTAGTAAACTTCCTCACGGACGTGTTGAATTCATCACGAGCAACTCGGTTGTGTAAAGTACCCAGGAATGCACTCTTAGCATGCTCAGGCGCCGTAGTCAATGGTGGTTGAATCCACTGCATCAATAGCTCAGGACATAACTGGTTGAGAAAGAATAAAACACCAGCTATACTTCCACTCTTGGAATCCAAACGGTATGCTGGCAAATCCCCCAGCAGAGCCTGAGCGAGGTTGATTACCAACGGTTGACCTTCTGTTAGTATTGCCTTTTCAAGTGCGGCTATATCAGCCTGTTCATTAGCATTCAATGAATTACTTGATTGCAACTTCAAACTGTATGATACAGTATTCTCTAAGAAGTTGAGCGTTCCTCTATTCGCGTCACGATGATGCAGCTTCATACAAACCGCAGCACATTGCAATAATGAATTGAGGAGAGCACTTTGTACCAAGGGAGACGGACAGTAATTCACCATACGCCCGGCCATGAAGAACAATTCCTCTACAACATCGGGATTTGCAGTAAAGTCTTCTGTTGTTCGTAATGCACCGAATACAGTAGAGGAAAGATTTGCTACCATGTCATACAATAGCTTTGAATGTGCTGGATTCCTTCCATACTCAGAAACTATTACACTAGCCAAATACAGATACGGTGATAATAAGGACAATGAGAAGTTCTTCACAGTCTGTTGAACTAGACTGTCAAGCAATGGGGCAAACTGAACTGATCCGCATTCTCGTAGGGCATGCTTGTATAGTCGACATAACTTCTCTCCACAGTTAAAGTCTCGAGGATGCTTTTGACTAACAACATCCAATAATGACCAAGTTTCTCTCATTAAACTGATGATAAACTCTGATTGGTTCATACCCTGCTGTTGTTGTTGCGATCCTGCTTTTGGTAGACGTAAATGTTGAATCAGGGTGGTAAGTCTACAAACCTCGGCAGATATTTGTTTCGGACTGGGAGAGCTTTCAGGTAAAGCCATTGCCTTGAGATTATTGATAATAGGTTGTATCAAATGATTGATAATTGAAGGATCAGTAACCAACTTGCTCGAGACAGACTTACACACTCCCTCAAGCACTTCCAATTCATTCTTGAGATCTAGAATGAATTCCTCGCCACTACTCCCTCCAGCAGAGTTTCTGTGCTGCTCTCTAGCGGTTACAATCCCATCATAGAGTTGTAATACTGAATCATCTAATGAAGACGTACATCGTTCACAAATCTCTCGGATAGCAATTGCTGCTGCAGAAGCACACTTAGGTATAGACAGTCCCTGAGCAAGATATGGCAATAGTGGTTGTAAATACTGTGGCTGGACCTTCAAGAATGATGCATACCGACCAACAGTTTGACATGCCGTGGCACGTAACAACGGGACATCACTCGGAAGTTGTGGTATCAAGTTCATCACGAATGGCAAAACACGTTGATCGTCAGGTGGGACATATAACGATACTGCCTGTATAGCATACAAATATGCCTCAATACCATGCCAATCACTCAATTGCTTCTCGGGTGGTAAGGATGCCACTCTATGACATTCATCTTGTAGTGGGTCACCAGTTGCACGTAACACCGCCTCTCCGCCCAACAATCTACAACAGTCCTCAATAGTATCTGCAAAGTATAATCGTATCCCCTCAATATCATCTAATCGATCTAAACTCAAATCTTCCACACCCTGTGGATAACACAACAATCGTGTACATATACTCAACAACCTCATCAATTGCGGTGCAAAGTAATCAATCTTAATCTGTCGAAATTCAAATGGTTCCAACTCTTCCAATCCAATAACAAATCTATACCAAAAGTGCAATGTAATGCCTGATATTTCCTTATCGTTAATATTCGAACATGTTAATACTAATTCAACTAATGATGATTGATTCATTTCCTCGTGTGATAATATGAGACTTAGGTAGGATTCCGACATTTCAGTAAAGATACGAGTGTAGCCTCGCATACCATCTTCATCTTCATTTTGGATAGATGTAGTGAATGGACTACTTTGGCTATTATTACTTTTATTCTCACCTAATGACATTACATTGGGTATAATCGTACGTACCAACCCTTCAACACCACGTCTATTACTAGGATATGCTCTGAATATCTCTACAATAACATCGACAGCTAATTCATACCCACCCTTATTTGGATCAGTTAATAAATCAAATATCCATGGTAATAATTTTGTATTTTGTAATAACTGTGGATCAATGTCTACAGTACGTATCCATGATTGTAAGCAACTTAATACTGCCTCTGTCGTTGCTACATCTGATGATTGTATTTGTCCATTTGTTGTAGTAGATTCAATGGCATGTTCACAAAGTCCAATAACAACAGTAGCCGAACTCCGTAACATATCACGATAATTATATATATCATCTTCATTAACTAATATTAATCGAGTAGAATCTGCTTCCTCGGGTATACTACGAAACAATTCTAATATAGCCGGTCCTAATTCTGGATGTGTCATTAGTATATTGTTCGTTATGTCTGTTAATATTGTATTCCATCCCATTTGTACAGCCAAGCTAGATATTGCCATACTTAATCTTGTTACTAATGGCTTACTTGATCCACTTGAAGATGATGTGGGAGAAGCATGATTAATAAAATGATTTATTAATGAATCTCTTAATGATGGTAATGATTCAGTGGGTAGTTGATATACATCGGATAGACATTTAGTATGGAGAGTTTGTGCCGCGAAGAATTGACGCTGTGTTCGTAATGTTGAGTCTTCTACACCGCCTACGCCACCGCTAGTAGTAGTAGATATAGCAGGACAATCAGAAGACAATAAACGATCACAAACAACCCAAGCAACAGGCATACGTTGGAATGATGTTAAATACTTATCGGCTACATCACGTCGATTAAAAATAGATGAGATATTGTTGGTACTGTTATTATTGTAGGATGAATTGTAAACTGTTTGTAATGCCTGGAGGACACGGGGTAATTCCTCGTCGGGATTGGTACTGTGGGGTGGTAATGATATATTATCATCCTGCTGTTGTAGTTGGGGCGTTGTCATCGTATTACCTCCTTTGTGTATCTATGAGATTTCGAAGTTAACGCTAAACCGACTTCACAAGTTAAAAAGTAGCCAGAATTATACCAACGACGAGTTCAGAAATGGATAGACAGTAAAAAACTGATCTATATACAGTACTGACGGTATACGATATGGATTCCTTGGACTGATATGGCTGTTATTGTCAATATGCCGTTTCTGCTATTGTTAGTTGCAATAAAAACTGTACCGAAGGAATAGTATTATGAAGGATCCGTACCCTATCTTTTTATGAGAGTGTACGAATCTTTTATTAGTTGTTGCATAGGTTGAACGCCGTGCTACTTAGATTGGATAACATCCATAGCCCAGTAAATATAATCCTGTTAGTTTATTGGTTTAAACGGTCATCTCCCCCTTTACTATAAGATTACGTCTTTGACGGCTTTGACGGCTTAGAACAATGCCGACCACAACAGATGATAATAAAGCCATCGGAGGTGGTACTCCAACACCAACAACTCGTGATCAAATACTGAGCCGCGGAGTCAAATCATTCGAGGCTCTGAAAGATGGTCTAGGTATACAACAACAACAAACTACCTCAACTAGTTCACCATCCATGTTAGAACGTACTAGTACTACTACTAACAATAATCGTAACCGTGCAAACAGTAGTGGCAGTGTAGTATATTCACCATCAGATAATCATAATTACATTATCGAAGACGATGATGACGATGATGATAGTTGTCACTACCTCAATGATTCAGGACTAGAACTAAATTATAACAATACTGGTGGTAGTGGTGAGCAACTATTGGATGCATTGGCACCCGGTGAGAATAATAAGACTACGTCAGCTGATTTGTGTGGTAGTATGTGGAAGAGACGGGGTGGTTTAGGTCGGAATGCTGAAAGGAATTGGTAAGTGTATATTGTTTTTGTTTGGTTTTGTAATTTACAATGAATATGAACTAATGATTTCTATTTATATACCTAATACATGCGCACCATAATACATGTAGGGTAATGAGAAGTTTTACATTCTACGGTCCAATATTATGTTATCATGAGGAATCGTCAACAATCAATATAGACCCATCAAAACCCCGAGCACGGTTAAATTTATCAAAGATTGAAACTATAGCTGAAATGTCCTCGAAAGAAAAACCTGGATTGCCTTCTCAGAACTTGTTAACTATTAATATGTAAGTTTTGCTGTAGTTTGCCTTTGCTGAGGTGTGTGAAGTTTGTGCATGAGATATGTGTTGTTCAGAAACATTCTCTCTATGTCTAACAACACTTCTCTCTTTTACCCACACTTGCATACCCTAAAACATATTAGATATGATCCGATTGTGCATGCGAAACGCAAATGGGAAATGTGTTGTACGACGAAAGAACAACAATTACTTTGGTATAAAGCAATTAAGGCATATGATGGTAAGCCCGTGGGTGCTACTATTGCTGCTGCTACTCCTACTACACAAGTGATGAATAATAAAGGAGTAGGGGAAGTATCACCTACTTATCGACTACCACCGCGTCCATCTGTAGGAGAAATTGGTAGTGCTATGGATGATGTCGAGCTAATCGCAAGAGCAGCAGTCAAGGCAGCTGAAATAATGAATGAGAAACAGTCATCACAAGAAGTTGCACTTTCCAATATGCTGGGATTAATGATGATAGTACTGAATGTGGCGATATACTTTGTGAGGAATGGATCAGATCAGATATACAAAATGACTTGTTTGTTCATTAATGGATTTGTCTTGTACATTACATATCAGTTGTCACCCAAGGCTAGTAAACCAAAAGGGCCCAAGGCACGTGCGGCCAAGTCGAGGAAGAAAAGTGTGACATATAACTCTCCTTCGGCACAACAGCAACATCGTAATCAAAGTACAGAGTCAAAGATATCTCAATCGGGAACGACAATACCCCGTGCTTCTCCTAAAAAGAATACCGAGTTAGACAAAGTATTGCAGACACATGAAGCAAATTCAGCCGAGGCGATTCAGGCATATGCATCGGCACCCATTAATGATATTGAGATTCAACCACACTCCTACGCCAACACAGATGCAAGCACATTTCATCTTCGAATTGGTCCAAACTACAAAAAGAATAAACAAAAGAGTCCTAGTGCACCTGCTTTGTATGATTTAGT
>Ga0214479_101117_pt1 | contig 11919 bp, 7 predicted proteins | sample M1_20Mar14CPVII9_5_FD_165054 | JGI IMG/M metagenome (GOLD analysis project Ga0214479, IMG submission 165054) | Marine eukaryotic communities from Monterey Bay, California, United States - M1_20Mar14CPVII9sort6BwellE14 | ecosystem: Environmental > Aquatic > Marine > Unclassified | place: USA...
ATATGCAAAATGCAACTCAACAACAACAAATAGAAGAATTGCAATCCTCAGTAGTAGTAGTAAATGATGATAATCCAAAAAAATCCGGCCTCGGTCCATCTACAGCCCTTACTAAAGGAATGTTAGTTTCATCTATTCGAGCAATGATTAAGGAAGAGTATACACAAAAACAAATCAATCAACAACAACATACGTCGTCATCAATACCAAAGCTTGAACTAGAAGGTCTCACAGCTGGAGTGATTGCAGATCTATGCAATACATCAAGGGAGTTAAAGTCACGAAATGCAGATGGTGGTGATTTTGCAGAAGAGTCAAATGTAAAGCAGGGTGAAGATGAAGAAGAAGTTGATCAGTATTATGCACCACTTCAGCCCTTTGACCTTCCTATTTCTTCAATTCCACCACATATTGAGCAAGGACGATTGGACATACGGTTGCATACTCTTCACACAAAGCTAGGCAAAATATAGCAGTATAGTAACAAGATACTAAGACTTAATGTAGTCGAAACTTCTTGACTGATATTAAGCAAAGCTATCTGGTACTATTACAATAGGCTCTACATACAATAAGCTAAGCTCTCTGGATGAATGAAAAAAAGCTCATAATATGCTCCTAGTCAAACAATTGTGTGGGGGTAGCCGTTAGCTGTCAAACAATCGTATGTGTCTAACGGCCGCCCTCTTCAACTCTCATAATTTACATGTTTATGTTGATAATCACTAGCCTCCACATGCGCTCATAGCTTGCTAAGCAAGTGTGGTCCTTCTTTAACTTATTTCTAATGCAAATCTACCGAATAATGCAATGCTGATAATATTTCAGGATTGATATTGTATTATGATGTAGCTGTTGTTAGCCTTAAGCAGTGATCTACAGCAATCGATAAAGTTAGTATTGCCATACTTAGATATATCATAACTCTATCGCCTTTTCGCCACACATAAACCTATTATTGAGTAGATGGGTAGGTACGATAGTAGGTAGTAACTCGACATCGAGATAAAATCAAGAGATATCTAGGTAATCGCTGTCGCTACAGTAACAACAATCAATTGTGGTACATAACATTTCCTTTCTTGAACAGTTTAGGGGGTCAATGGGTGGTTTACTTGATGTGAAGGATGAATTATGCCAAGGTCTATTAGATATGAACCTTGGTCAATACAGTTGCAAATTTGTCACAAACATACCACTATCATCGAATTCACGGACATATTTTGATTTAGGATTGAGATACTTCTTTGCCTATCAGCACGAAGATGCATACAAATGCTTTTTAAAGTGTATTACATTAGCTCCTAATTGTGCATTTGCACACGGATTGATAGTAAGTTGTCGAAGATACATACTTTATATGCATATTATTGGTACTCATTACTGACATTTGAATCTAATTCCCATGTTTGAATCCATCAAACAATAGGCTTTGTGTCACTGTCCAAACTACAACTTCAAGGGTGCAGCTTATTATGAATCAACCAATCATCCCAAGGAAGAAGAGAAAATCTTGGCTGATATAAAGACAAATGGAGGGGACATCACAAAACGAATATTCCCCAGTCAACAGGTAGCTACATATCATACACGGATTGCTATTGAAAAAGTAAAAGAATTAAAGAAGATGAACGAGTCATTATCTGAAGAGAGTGAAGAGAGCTCACATATGATATCAGAATTAGAATCACAAATACTTTTTGCAATACAAATCTTAACTAGTCATCCAGGCATTGATCATAAAGAAGCAGAGAGCATAGTGGGTAGGCCCTACTCGGACGCAATGAGGAAAGTATACGAGAGATTTCATGGTAATGCTGAAGTTTGTTACTTGTATGCAGAGTCTTTGATGGTGCTCAATGCCTGGAAACTGTATGACTATCCTACGGGTAAACCATTGAGTGAAGATGTTGAAGAAATTGAAACGTTACTCGAGAATGCATTGCAACTTCATCCAAAGCATGCTGGCTTATGTCATATGTATGTTCATCTGTGCGAGATGTCTAGTACACCAGAGAAGGCTTTACCTGTTGCTTGCCAGACCCTGAGAACAGAGTTTTCTGGTCATCTTCTACATATGCCAACACACATTGATGTTCTCATGGGAGACTATTTATCTTGTGTGCAATATAACTTATCTGCAATTGTCGCTGATCAGAAAGTAATGAGAATATCTCCTGACACGTCGGGGGTCAGCTCGTTCTACTTTGGATACATTGTGCATGATTATCATATGCTGGTGTATGGTTGTATATTGGGAGGGTTTGAGAAGTTGGCAATGGAAAAGGCGAGAGAACTAAACACATATCTCACTGAAGATATTTTTGTTAACAACCCTGACTTGGCAGTCTATTTGGAAAGCTATTCTGCCCTTGATATACATATCTTGGTCAGGTTTGGTAGATGGGAAGAGATATTACAACTGCCTTTCCCTCAAAATCATACGCTAATGCTTTATAGAAGTTCTTCCCTTCATTATGCAAGAGGATTAGCTTTTGCAAATACTGGTAATGTTAAAGCTGCCATCACAGAGGCAAATCAATTTGATGAACTGGGACTGCATGAAAGTGCCGAACAGCGCATCTTACACAACAATAATATAGCTCAACTGTTGGCTGTTGATTCTCCTATGCTCCATGGGGAGGTTGCCTACAAGAATGGCAAATATGATGAGTCATTTGCTTTGCTGAAGCAGGCTGTTGAACTTTCAGATGGATTACAATATGACGAGCCCTGGGGAAAGATGCAACCAGTCCGTCATGCACTTGGTGGCTTACTCAATGAGCAAGGACACCACAAGGAGGCAGAGCTTGTCTTTCGTCAAGACTTGAAGTTCCATCCTCGTAACCCCTGGGCACTTGTTGGTTTGATTGAATGTCTTAACAACCGTTTAGGTGCGCAGAGCAGTTGTTGCAAGGAAAAGAAGGACGAAACGATCAACATGTCTACAAAGGAAAGAAAAGATATCGAAGCAGAGTTGAAGGATCTGGACATCCAATTGACTGAGCAACGACAATCTCAATGGGCTGATTTTAATATTGTTACATCGTGTGCTTGCTGTTCCCCCAAAGGAAGCAGATAGGTTATTCTAGACTTACAATATACTATACAACTATTCTTTACCTTATTATATTATGCCAGTGCTTTCTTCGTCTTTATTGTCCACTTCAAAGTTTCCTCGCTCCCGAAGTGGCGATGTGCCATTTATACTGAGGGCTTCGTCTTCGACATCATCATCGATGTCATCTATTCTAAAGCTTAGTGCTATATCAGGATCACTATTTCTTTTCTTATAATCACGTCGAGGCGATACATTACCTTCAGGAGAGAAAACATCAGACATGTCACCTGAGCTTATGCGCAAGAAGCCATCTCCATAACCTTGTGTATCATTCGTCAAAGTGTTTTCTTTTTCCGAGTTGGATAAATGCAATGTAACTTTATATAAAAAGACTCCACAGAAGACAACTATTATTCCCGACACATTTACAATATTCAAGTCATCTCCAAATGCAGTCACTCTTCATGCAGTAGATTGTTTGTGTTTGTTTATGTGTGGAAAATAGAATAAGTGACAGAGATATACAAAGACATATTTCAGTAGCATTTCAAGTAAGTACTTACCCAACAAAGATTGTTATCATTTCCTTCAACACACCACCAATCATCAACACTATTGCATTTGACTTTAAGATTAACCAAAACTCGCAGAGTACCATTGCAATCGCAATGAATGCACCTACTAAGCCCGTTGCTATTGTTTTAGTTCCATTCTCAAAATCTGAGAAGTAATCTCCTTGTTTAGGTCCAAGAGAAGTCCATGGACGTTCGATTATGAATGACATTATTAGCATACTGAAGAACATTGTAGAAGAGAGAACTCTCATTGTAACTACTGGTCCACCAAGTGGCGGTTCTAGTTTCTGTAATTTGAATTGTACAAGTGTCCATCTTATTCCACCACATATTGCTGCACACAACACAAGGACGAACCCCACCGTATCGAATTCTACTTCACCAAACGCTGTTAAAACTTCTCCTGCTGTTATTAATACACCAACCAGTATCAGATTACATGTTACCTTCTCCAGCCCAAATATAAATGCACTAAGTAATACCCATATTGGACTAGATGATTTAACCATTGTGAAGAATGTTATTGATATTCGTACTAAAGATAGATTTGATAATCCAATATCGAATGCGGTTACGAACCCACATGGTATTGAGACACCTTGGATATGTTTTTTTTAATGAAGAAGATGTGATGTTGTTGGTAAGATCAAATTCCAAATACAAATTATCTCTCCACAAACAAAACAACTCACTTAGATATGTATTCCATGACATGTCTTTTACTGTTGCTCCACCAAAAAATTCTGGAAACAATGAAGAAGCAGTGTAACTAAACATCCATTGTACAAAGAAGTGTATACTTGTTAACAACAGTGGACATGGAAATGCACCGCGATCTTTACCAAATATTATCTGCGTAAATGTGTATGGATTAGATATCAAAGTCATACAATAGTGAATCGATTTGCAATAAAAATACAATATCATACCTTGTTATAAGAGCTGAGGGCGGCCGAGGTTATAAACCAACCGGCCATTGCTGGGAGATATATACAATGACGTTTATAAAAGGTAGAAGAACTCATTGTTACGTTTTGTAGGAACTTCAATTCAGTGATATACCAAGCAATAGCGATTGCACTATGAAACACTTTTTATTTCAAGGTCTTTTTCATTTCTACAACTAACTACCACTACAAAGCACCGCCGATAAAGTAAGGAAATATGATGAGGATTGGAGAATAAATACCACGCTGCTGCTGCTTATATTACTGGTGGCAATAGGCTGGTTCATCACGCTGCCAATAACAAACAACTACCTATAACAACTGCAAACGATAAACGACAACAAATATAATAAGGAGACCTCTATGCACGATTTGAGACTCGGAAGAAGTTCAGAAGAATAGTAAGCTCTGTGTGAGCAAGCCAGACAGCATTAATGATATACAAGTTGTTCTTAAGAATCGACTCTAGAGAGTAAATCCATTGACCAAACAAATAAGTAAGGTACTAAGGTATGATACATACATACCTATCTTTTTTTATCAAAACTCAACAATATCAGTTGACGATTGAGTAGCACAGAGGCGAGTCGACTCGTCAATATTTCAATTCCTTCTGTAGGTTTCACATATCTCAACTCATGCCTTGCTGAATCCAGGATTATTATACGAGTCTAGTCGTTATTTTTGAGTATACTTAGTCCATTACAAGCCACCGACGGCAACCTTCTAGCCTAACACACCAGCACACCAGCCTTTCACAATGTTTGTTGAGTTCTCAAAGGAGAGTAGGGATACACTCTCTTTATCTTCAAGCTCAAGACTACAATCCAGCTCAAGCGGAAGTAGAAGATTATCTCCTCATTCTTCAAGAGAAAGCCCTAGCGTCGTTGGTAGGCTAAAGACATCTACTTCTTTGACGAGGCCGTGGACCTCGTCGGCGTCGACAATTGCTCCGTCAATTGGTGGTGACTTCTCGGTTAGTACATCAATGTCAACACTGGCAAAACAAAGCAAGCTTCTTCAAAGCAAAGCCAAAGAGAGATCCATTCCAGACGACACCAAAGATCTTGAGATGGAAATGAACAAGTTGCTTGAGCAATCGATTATACTTCGTAAAGATGGCAATCTCGATGAGGCATGTGAGATTGCTAAGGATGCAACAAAGAAGGCGGTTCAACTTCGAAAGCATAGAAAAGCAAACTCACTCCCCGAGCCAATTGAAGATCTCAATCATTCAGCATTCTTCAATTTAGCACTCTCCTACGAGGCAAATGATATGCTTGAAGAAGCAATCAAGACATACACATACTTGGCAAAGCAGCGTAATAATCCTTTTGCCGGTCGCATTAGAATCAATATGGGAAATCTTGAATATCGTAGGCAACAGTACCCCAAGGCAATCACTCAGTACAAGATGGCTCTTGATATCTCAGCCTCTAAAAGAGCTGATGACAAGTCACTTGCTCACAAAATACGTCGCAACATTGGTAATGCATTCTTTCGTATGGGCAAGCTGAATGAGGCCATCAAGTTCTTCGAGGATGCAATGAACGATGCCGAATTCGATTACCAGACTGGATTTAACTTGCTCGTTTGTCATCTTGCACTTGGGGCAATAGACAATGTCAAACAAGTCTTTACCACACTTGTCGATATACCTTTATCTGATGATGACGATGTTGAGAATGTTGAAGATGAGCTGATTGGTACCAAGAAAGACGAATACGACGCACGGCTGAAAGAGGCCAATCACTTTCTACTCACATCTGCCCGTCTCATTGCCCCCAAGTTGAATATTGATGATTGGGCTGCTGGATACGACTGGGTATGTAATACTCTAGATGAGAATTTTGGAGAGTTGGCAGTACAAATGAGGCTTGAGCTTGCAACTCAGAGGTTGAACCGTGGAGACTTTAATATAGCAGTGAAACAACTCAAGACTCTTCAAAAGAAGAGTAAGGAAGTCAAGACTGCAACCGCAACTAATCTTTCATTCGTAAACTTCCTTGAAGGAAACATTCAAGGGGCTTCAACTGATACCGCCGTTCAATCATCCGATGGCAATAATGTCAATGCACTTGTTAACAAAGGCAATACACTCTTTATGAGTAGCGAGTTTGACTCTGCAAAAGAGTTGTATAACAAGGCAATTGGTATCCAAGCTGACTGTGCACAGGCAATATTCAACCTCGGATTAGTCGAGGCACAACTTGGTAATGCCGAGGACTCTATCGAGGCATTCGAAAAGGTGCATCGTATCACACCAAATGATAGTTCCATCTTGTATCAAATTGCTGATATATATGAACTCCAAGGTCGACCACAAGATGCAATCAAATGGTTTAGTGTCCTCACTGCACGTTTGAACGATCCCGAGGTACTAACAAGGCTTGGACAGCTACACACAGAAGCCAACGATGAAAGTCAAGCACTCCATTATCAACTAGAATCCTTCCGACATTACCCAATTGACTTGGATGTCATCAGTTCAATTGGGACCTTCTTTGTGAAGCAAGAAATGTATGAAAGGAGTTTATATTTTTTCCAGCAAGCCCAACTTGTTGAACCAAAACAAATTAAATGGGGACTAATGATTGCTTCAGCTCACAAACGATGTGACAACCACAACGCCGCATTCCTCGAGTATAAGAGGCTACATGAGAACTTTCCAGAGAGTGAAGAATGCCTGAGACATCTAATCGAAATATCCGAGCATGTTGGAGAGTCGTCGTTTGTGTATGAAGATAAGCTTGACAAATTGCTTCGATCGAAGGGGACCTAAAGTAATCGTTACCTTCTATGTGTAACCCCGTTTAATTTCTGTCTCTTTTCTCTTCCCGTTGATCTATAGGTCATATATAATATTGTACAATTTGATCTTTGTTCAGTCTCTACTTGGCAAAGGGTAATACAAAATAACTACCGTAGAAGAGCTTCCACAGGAACATGTAATAGTTGTAAACCTCACCACTATCCTCAGCATTGACACCTCTTGCCTCCTTGTTTACTGACCAACCAGCTATCAAACAGACTAAGCCCACCAAGCCCCTTCGTATTGCTACTAAAGGAATATCTTGTGCCAGTGTAGAATATCTAATCATCGCGGTTCCAAATATTCCAAATAACATTGTTAGCAAGTTCTTCATTGTATTAAAGACACGTTTTTGTCCTAACCTTACAGTGAAAGATCGAATGTTGAATATCCTATCACCATGAGCATCAGGAACATCTTTCATTAAGGCGATGACAATTCCAAATACTCCAAAAAAGGCCGAAGATAGTGCACATTTATAATCATTCATCAAACAGCTAAGCACTCCTACTATTTGAGGTACACTCCCAAATGCTGTAGAAACGGCATGGCTATAGAATCCTGCATTTATAATTGTCCCTCTAACAGCAACGATACAGAACGCTGCCAACAATGGATGTTTCTTCATTCGAAAGGGTGGTAGTGAATACATTGTGCCTAATACAAATGAGCCCCACAAAGCTACTTGCAACCCACTTGAACTTAATATTGGATGCATTACACTCATTGCTAATGATATTGCCAGTGCTATTAGGACCACAACACGTGCAGTAGAGTATTTCAGTTCACCACTAGCTAGTGGTAGGTATGGTTTCTGGTTTTATATGGTTATCAATATATATGATGAATGTGTTTATGAGTTTGTTTATTAACAATCAATGTAAATATATAGGCAGACACACGACAAGATGATGAATGTGTTGTTTGTAAGTTTGTTTATTAACAATCAATATACAGATATGTGTTGTAGTTAGTTTAACAGTCAATATACAGATATAGGCAGACACATGACTAGGAGGGAGATGAAAAACTTACATTAATCTTGTCAATTTCAACATCTGTTATTTGATTCAACCCCGTTATATATAAGTTCATAAACAATGATGGTATAGCCGCATATAATAATGACATAAAGCAACGTTGAGTGAAGAAAGATGCATATGTCGGTGCAGCTAGTAAAAATATCGAAGGAATTGCAATAGCTGAACCAATAATCGTATGTGGCCGTGTAAATCTCCATAATACTAGAGGAAATGGTGTTTCTTTTGTATTAATTTGTGGTGTATCACTTGTTGATGTATTGATTACTATAGGTAGTTTGTCTCCATCAGCGCCGATCGATGATGCATCTGCTAGTCGATGATTGTCATCGCCTATTAATCTATTATTCTGCGGTATATGAAATCTAGGATGATACTGTAATGACTTCTTTTTGTTAATAGTGGATGATGTAAAAGAGTTCATGTTTATCATTGGAGTTGATGGTGATGAAAATGCCATCACAGTCTCAAAATAACTGAGAAATACTACTACCAACAAACTGGTCGCCAATGCCACTAGAGATATCATTGTACTATTCTACTAATAATTAAACTGTATACCTAGTTTGGCGCCGCTATTTGCCACTTAAACTATTGCACAATAATTGGTATGTCAGGTCTACACACAATAAACTCTCATAAAATTTTCGGGCAAAAGGTACCCGAATGCCGTGCCGAAGAAAATCCGTACAAAAAAGATAATTCGAGACCGGTCAGGAGATACAGTAAGGTAAGAGAATGAATGCATAAGATATCATAGAGTTGAGTTACTAGCATTGTTGTCCATCGCTACCGGGGTGCCTCTCGGCAAGCTCTGCAAAGTCTGGTGCACGCTGACGCTAGAGGAGTTTTGAGTCGTCCTCTGAAAGAAAAAAGAAAAAAAATCAGGATACAATGTAGATAAACTTGAAAAGATACAACTATGTGTCTTGTTGTCAAGGTTTGGGTATATCTACAGGAAAGATCAAAAGACATTCAACAAGGATCCGGAGAAGCCAAGGTTCAATATCAAAGGACTAAGGGATAGGTTGGAAAGAGCGATGAAAGCCGATCATACAAAGTTAGCAGTCAAGACAGAGGAATAGAGTAACTACATAAGATAATAGATAGTTTATAATAATGATGAGTTAGTTATTTCTATATTGTCCATCGCTACCGCGGGTGCCTCTCGGCGAGCTCTGCGAGGCGGTGCTGCGCACGGCTAGGGTTAAGATTAAGAAGACAACATGTAGGGTTATTGGGACAATCTTGAACAAAAGCTAGGGTTAATGGGCAAGGGAAACATTTAGACCACAAAATGATATATAATGTAGGTCAGAAGTGACTATAGCAATACTTTCCACAGTCGGCATGTTATCATTCTATGAAAAAAATCTCTAGCCCGATCGCGGATTTGAACCACGGACCTTTTCATTACTAATGAAATGCTCTAGCCAACTGAGCTAAACGGGCAGGTGTTGACGATTGGGGTACTAGAATTCTAAATGTTTATATTCTTCTCACTCAATATTTGAGGATCAAATAAACAGAGGCGCCCCTATTCATACAATCGTGTGGCTTGATTATGCTAATGCAATTGCCTATTCATACTATACCATGGTTGCTTGATGAAGCAGAGATGTTTGAAGTTTGATAGAGACTATCTGTTCCATTTTTTGACACAGTTCTATAACTCATACCTCACACATAATATTGTAAAAATCATCTATCCAAAGTCCAAAGTGTCATATTAGGATCTCATTGCAACGTATATTTAGCGTATATATGCAAAATAGCAACACTGGCATATCAGTTATCTCCATATTCTATATGAACAGGTATCTTTACAAAACCAATCAAACTATTCTTCTAAACTGTATCAACAAAGATATACTTATTATATACTCCATATAAAGATAAAGATTAATAACAATGGAGAACAAAGACGGTAGTAAACGGTCTGTATCTAATTCTACATCCCAAGGGAATAGTGGATCTAAACGAGCCAAAGGTGATTTAAGCAGTAGCAGCTCGTCAAATAATAATAATAATAATATTAATAATCGAGAAGAGGTAGTAAAGGAAGCAGTAGCATCAGTAATAGTCAATGAAAGATCCAAATATGAGACTAAGATACGTGAATCATCTAAACGATTATCAAAGTATACAGCCGAGAATGATCGATTATTAGATGAGGTTAGTAATCTACGATTGCAAATGCGTGAAATGAAGAATGACCGAGCTGAATTAGTAAGTGCACATCATGAGAGTATGTCATTACTAGCACAGGTATCCGAAGAGAAGTTAGTTGAATTTAAATCCAAGTCAGAACAAGAGGCTATGGAATCAAAGGCCGCGCAAGAGGAGGCATTACGTACTGTATTAGAAATGATGGAGAAGGATTGTGAAGATCGAGTAGCCGAGTTGGATAATGAATTAGCCCGTGTAGAGAGTGAACGAGAAAGAGCGGCGGAGTTACAACTCGAGGCTGCTGCCAAGGCTGCAGCTGAAGAACAGAATAAGTCAGAGATGGAACAAACTGCCAAACTTGCAGTACAAAAGCTGGTTGAAGAACGTGCTACACGAGACTTGGAGATACAAACATTAGCTGAAAGGGAGAATCAACTGAAGCATGAATTGGAAATGACAAAACAACGTTCAGAGATGGATAAGCGGGCGGTGAAAGCAGCACATACCACGGATGCAACAGGGAACCAATTGGGAAGTAGTGTCGGTAGTACATCATTCAATGAAAGTTATGATGATGGTTCATCTTACACTGATAGTCGAGCCGGTAGTTCAAGTCGAGCTAGTTCTTCCGAGATGGGCGGTGATGAATCGTTACAACATTCAGAAATGTCTTCACTTATTCATGATCTAGGAGGAAATGAATCACTAGATGTTATTGGTAGTAGTACAGGAGGTAGCACAACAGTACCATCAGTATCATCATCAACAACAGGACAAGTCCAACCACAACAACAACAACAACAACAACAAGAACCAAAACGACCACCTGTAATCAATCACAGGTCCATTCAAAAGTATTCCGCATCACCCTTTCTTAATGATCCATTATATGAAATGACACGAGGACGAAAGCTTGCATTAAAGTTACAACAATTTCCATGGTATCAACCTCGCAACTCAAATCATTGGGATTCACAGGGATTAGGATTACAAAGTGCATGGGCATACTTTGAACATTCAGTATTACCACGATATATTGTCAAGAATGCAGATGGTAGCATGCCCGTGCCAAGATCACAGAAAAGTAGTAGTAGTCGAGTTTCAGTATATGAGAGCAGTGATGTGGGTAGTTCAGATAATAATGACGACGTTGTTAGTAAAGGTGACAGTGATATAGATGATTGGTTGTACACTCCGAAACCAAAACGACCAACAAAAAGTAGCAGTAGTAAAAAGGGTCAAGGATTTAGACAAAAGGGTGATTTAGACAGAGCTGAACCAGGCGAATCAAAGCTACCCACCAAACTATACTCTC
>Ga0214479_101120_pt1 | contig 11835 bp, 9 predicted proteins | sample M1_20Mar14CPVII9_5_FD_165054 | JGI IMG/M metagenome (GOLD analysis project Ga0214479, IMG submission 165054) | Marine eukaryotic communities from Monterey Bay, California, United States - M1_20Mar14CPVII9sort6BwellE14 | ecosystem: Environmental > Aquatic > Marine > Unclassified | place: USA...
CTACGATCCTTTAATTCCGTTGCCACGGACTTGGCTCTTGCTTTTAATGTATTGTATGCCTCGGTTGTATTGTCCAAGTCTGCTTGTAACGATTGGACAGTACTCTAATAAGGATTTAGAAGATGATATGTAAGTATACATTGGCAGAACACGAGACACAAATAGGCTACATCAGCATTATAGAACTCACCCTCAACTCTCCTATCTCGCCATCTCTTCTAGATAACTCTTCTTTACTCATCTTGACTTTACCCTCCACTTGCATCATGGTATTTCCATGGCCTTGCTTCAGCCGAGCAATCTCCTCATCTCTTTCATCCACAATCTTAGTTAGCCCATCAACTTCTCTCTTGAGAGTATTCATCTTTAAGGTCAAGCCTTCATTACGTTCCGATAAGTCACTAATCTGATCTTCTTGTTCTCGAATGGTACCACTAAACTTCTTCTCTAGCTCTCTCATCTGTTTGAGGAACTTATCTTGAGATGCAACCTCATTCCTAGCCTTGGCATTCTTCTTTGATTCACGTTCGGCAGTTAGTTCCTCTTGTAATTGACTTAGTTCCATCTTATGTGTCCGTTGGAGTTCATCCATCTCTAGTTGATGACTTTCTGTCATACGTTCAAGCTGTCCCATGAAATGTTCCAGTTGCCTATCGGCATCATTACCCTGTGCAACATTGTCTTGGCCAGTAGATGGGGTTGGCTTATCATTATCTGCCTCACCTTGTGGAGTGCCATTATCATTGACTTGATCATTAGAGGAGTCTTCTGCCACATTTGCACTCTCCTTGATTGGTTCGACAGCCTGCGTCTCAGTTGCTGTAGATGTACCTTCTGTGGCCGGAGCTTCACTACTACCATTATAACCCCAACCCGAGAACATTGATGATGTATTCTTTGATGCAGCATCTAATAATCCAGATGTATCAAATGTAGATTGTAAAGAAGTGACTGCTGCTGCGGCATCGAAGTAACCAGCTTCATCTGGGGCCCGCGGTTGAGGAGTCTGATCAGCTACCTTTGGTGGTGATTCTTCTGTGGGGCTATTATCATTAGAACTCGTAGCAGCTTCCATAGATGTTTGACCCTCCTCTGGTACTACAGCCGTTTCCTGAATGGGAGTACTTTCCCCTTCCTTATTCTCTTCATCGTCCTCGTCATCTGAATCATCATCGTCATACATATCATCTAATTCATCATCATCATATAAATCTCCCATATCATCATCTTCTTCTACTTCCCCAATTTCCTTCTCCTTATCAGTCTCCTCCACAAAATCAGCCTTGAAATGTGTTTGATGCTCTTCTAACATTTCCTGTACATGATGTTCCTGTTCTTCAATTTCAGACTTTCTAAACTCATTTTCATGTGCTGCTATTGATTTCACACGTGATTGTTCATCTTCCAATTCCTTTCTTGCTATTTCTTCAGCAGCAAAATGTTTAGTTTCTAATGCTATTCGTTCTTGTTGTAACTGTTCCTCTTGTATTCGTTTGGCTAGTAATGCTTCTTCTTCTTTGTGTTTTAATTCTGCCTTGATACGTTCATTTTCTAACCGTTGAGTTTCTAATCTAGCCTCTTCTGCCAATCGTTTCTCTTCTTCAGCCTGTCTTGCTGCTTCTTGTTCCGCTGCTAATAATTCAGCTTGTAATAACCTTGCCTTTTCTTCTTCGGCATGTTTTATTGCAGCCAACTCCTCCGCCTCCTTGGCGGCTGCTAATCTTTCTTGTTCTATTCGTTCTGCTTTGGCTAACTCCTCGGCGGCTAATTTCTCAGCTGCAATTCGTTCTTGTTCAATTCGTAATGCCTCCTCCTCGGCGGCAATTCGTTCTTGTTCCATCCGTTCTGTAGCTAATCGTTCTTGTTCTAACCGACATGCCTCTACCTCTGCCGCCAGTCTTTCCCTCTCTGCCTTTTCTGCTGCCAATCGTTCATTTTCAATACGTTCCTTTTCAATACGTTGTAACCTTTCCCTCTCTTCCCTTGCCAATCGTTCCTGTTCCAATCGCTGTGCTGCATCCTTGGCCAATGTTTCCTTCTCAATTTGGGCAGCAGCTAATTGTGTTTGTTCTTTTAATCTTTGTGCTTCTTCATCTGAACTATCCACTTTATCCGATACTGCTACCTTATCCACTTTTACTGCAGTTGTTGATGTACTAGTAGCAGACTGAGCACTACCGGTATTATCGTCAGAAGGTGGCTGTACAATATCAACATCATCAACATTAATATCATCATCATCATTCCATGAATCAAAGTTAAAATCTTCCACTTCCTCATTATCATTTGTGGATGATTGTAATTTGGTAACTGTTGGTTTATCATTATTATTTGCAATTGTAGTACGGGTGGCAGATGTTGTTGCTTTTTCAGAGGAAATATGGGCAGGTCGGGATGGTGATGAGGTAGTACGGGTTGGTGACGAAGTACTGTTGTTTGATACTAATGTGTTCATATATTCTGTACTACCATCATTGATATTTGCATTATTATTATTGGCAGGAGGTTCAGTATTGTATCCACGAGGTTCAACCTGTGTTGTATTTGATGAGGGAGCTGAGGGTGTTAGGAAGCCATTATTTGTAGTACCAGTACCCTCAGATGTTGATGGTGCGACTGTTTCATGTTCATTTAATGTATCTAAACTAAATGCTGCTGCTGATTCTGCTGCTTGCTCCTGTTGTTAATGTGATTATGTTGTGTTTATTGGATTGATATTAAAAATGAGCATATTCATATGATATGCACAGATTTTGTATTTGGTATCCGATATGTATAGCCAAGAGTTTTGATGTGTAGATTGATATTGGTATAAAGATATAGATAATGAGATATATAAGGTCAGAATGTGTTTTGTCAAACTTATATAATATACATATATCAATAGGCAACATCTTTTGTATCAGCCCCATTACTGTATTGCAGGAAAGTTTTATACCACGAGACCTCTATACATATCACGTTACGCCCCCGAAACCCCAACTCTTTGCAACATCATCCAATAACGTCTCATATCGATATACCAACACATGAAAATTATACAAACGCTGTGCTTGCAATACACTAATGACCACAAAGTCATGACGTATCAAGAGCATAAAAAATAATGTTACTCACAGCCAACTTGGCAGCCTCCTCAGAGGCAATCTTTGCCATTTCTTCGAATGAATATCCCCACATTGTCTTTGCGTGTTTGTAGTATATGAGTAATGTTAGGAGATATGTATAGAGATTAAAGAGCAGACCGCCGACCGCCTTCTTATTCTTCAAAAGTTGATGAAAATGAAATTTTAGAGATAAAAAGATACTTGTCTCAGTATGGAGATACATCCAACTCTCATAATAATATAACAGCAATATATTGTTCTTTATGTTTGGAGCTACTTGGCTTGCGTAATTATACGGCAGCGGAACGTGATCATTGAGGAGATTGCACTAGCAAATTAAGATTTGTTTCATCGATTTAATTGGTGCGTCGACGACGAGTTTATACACTACATCCTACATTATATAGAAATATATTGTTTTGTTTTAGTTTGAGTTTCGGTGCACGCCTACACTCTACAAACAAATATTATATTATATTAACTTAAGATTGAAATAGGGCGGTAGTTCATTAGTTTGTTAATGATAGTAGATTCAGTACAAAGTATATATCATATTATCAATCAAACATGGCAACATTAGAATTAAAGGCACGGCTTGACAACTTACTTTCCACTGCTCAAAAAGAGACAAAGGATATCGATCTATTTGCACCCATCACTGAAAAAGAAGAATGCCCGATGTGTTTAATACCTCTTCCTTATAATGAGGGTGAAATTATGTTCCATTATTGTTGTGGAAAACGCATTTGTAATGGATGTTCCTACAAAAGTATGGAGACAGACAAAAACAATGGTGTACCAACGGAAGAGTTTAAGTGTGCCTACTGTCGACGGTTGATATCCAAGTCCAATCCTACAAAGGAACTGAAACGGTTAATAAAGAAAAATAATACCCAAGCCTTCATACAAATGGGCGTTAGATATGCAGCAGGTAATGGGGTATTTCAAAGTAATACAAAAGCACTTGAAATGTTCATAAACTCTGCTGAACTGGGAAATGCTCCGTCATATTTTAAGATTGGACAAGCTTATAAAGAAGGGATTGGGGTGGAACAAGATGAGTCAAAATCATCAAAGAAGTAATGACAGAATTAGAGAAAGGTACTATAACAGAGCATGGGAACATAAATACAGAGGTAGAAAAGTTCAAGTGTGCCTACTGTCGACAGCCTGGCCCAAAGAGTGATATCAAAGCTCTGAAAAAACTAATGAAGAAAAATAATACCCAGGCCTTCATACAAATGGCTGATAAATATGAATCCGGGGAAGGGGTATTTCAAAGTGACACTAAAGCACTTGAAATGTATATCCGGGCAGCTGAGATTGGTTGTGCTGAAGGGTATTTGTATATTGGAAGATATTATGAAAGAGATATTGTAGTAGAACAAGACATATCTAAAGCCTTGGAATTTTATGAAATGGGCGCAAAGAAAGGATCAATAGGATCACACAGAGAACTAGCTCAGTTTTATGGGACGAATGGAGATATGATGAAAGGTATTGAGCATTTGAAAGTAACTGCAAGTGCCGGGGATAAAAAATCGAGGATGCTTTAATGATATTCTACAAAGTAAAGGCGATATCAAAGGAAGACCTGACACAAACGCTTCGTGCATTCCAGGCCTCGAGTAATGAATTGAGAAATAAGGACCGGGATGAGGCCTGTGAATTTTATGCAGACATGGAATAAGAGGAGTGATATAATATTGGAAGGAAACTATAGTAGAAGTAGAAGAAGTGACCTTCTACACCGGGGGACTTGTATAAGTTTTGTAAGTGTATCGTTTTGCCAATGTATGGAATTAGTATGTGAAGATAGATGTGTAGAGGATATTAACAATAGATCTCTTTGAGAGTTTGCAAATCATAATAACTAACTGCAATCCAGCATACCCCACGTACGTACTGGAATAGGATACCGATGGTCCAAGTTTGAATTTCAAAACGAGAAAGCGTTTCGCGCCCATTTTTACAACTAGTTGTTATTTGTTATTAGTATCGTAGTCGATATTAATTGCAAGTAGATAGTCCAATATAGATAATAATATAACACAACAATGGAGTCGTCGGCGGCGACGACATCTCGATCACTCCTCTCGTCACAATTGACAACATCCTACCTATCTGATACATCCACCTCAGGACATTACTTTGATATCAAAGCTAAAACACCAATAATACTCAATGGTATCGACATAAACTCAGCACAAGATGTTGGAACTAACTCTCCAATTGAGATCTATGTCAAGAGTGGCAGTTATGATGGATACACTAGCAATAGTACAAGCTGGTTGCTATGGGCTAATCGATTATTAACAAATACTTCGGGTGTAGATGCACCAACTTTTATCAGTATACCACCAATCAATATAAACACAGACGGGAGGAGATCCTTCTATATACATTGTACAGCCAACAACGACTGTTTGCGATATGACAGTACATCACACAATACTACACTACGAGTATATCAAAATCAACATGTAATGCTATATAGAGAAGGAATAACCAAAGTTAGTCGAGATACATGGGATGGTGAATTGTCAAATACACTTTCAGTATTTAGTGGTGGATTGAGTTATGATGTTGTTACACAAAGTCCAACGAAGATGCCTACATTACGTCCTTCGAAGTCACCGTCTCTTTCACCTACTGTAAGTATTGAGATTTTGTGCATATCTTGTGTTCACTTTTGCAAATCTAAACACTTTGTTTCTAACCTCTTGCCTATAATATATACGACAACAACTACAGCCAAAACCAACAGAAAGTCCATCAACATCACCAACACCAGCACCATCCTACACACCAAGTTTATCACCAGTAGTAACTGAAACAATAACAACAAACTTCAATAGTACACACTCATACACGGGTATAATGTGGAATGTCCAAACAAGAGGAATACAGGTAGTAGTAACATCCATGGCATTTAATACTAATAAGATACAATCATTCTTATCAAAGTTAGTTCAACCTAGTGATAATGTCAATGTGAAATTGTATATGAGAGAAGGTAGCTATGTCGGACATGATAAGAGTTTAGATGGATGGACATTGATTCAAAATGCTACAGTTGCAAGTGAGGGGTTAGACAAACCTACATACCTTCCATTGAACGAGCCAATTATATTGAACAAGTATACATTATCATCATTCTATTTAACATCAGATGGACCAGTCATTCGTGTCTCAAAGGGAATAGGAACTGGTAATAATCAATGGGGCGTAGCCACAGCCTCATCGCCGCCTGAAGAAACATCCTGGAATACAGATTTGATAATCTATGAAGGGATTGGTAAATCAACATCCGACTTATCACTAAGCGGGACATTCGCGCCACGAGTATGGAATGGCTTATTTGAATATCATACAGTTACCGAGGCACCGACTCGGTATCCAACGGCACGACCGACTGTTAGTCCGACTACGGCAATGCCAACTATGAATGACTTTAGATTACGATTATATTGGGAATATGGTTATTATTGGCAAGATCAATGGGATGAAATGGTAAGTCGGATATGCCTTCGATGCGAATCATGTGCATCCTTTGATTTGAACTCATATCATATGTTCATACCTTATTTCCTTTTGCTCATACCATATGCACACAGTGGTGGTGTATGCAATGTGGTAGTTCTGGAAGGCCATGCCAGCCTGGTGATTATGTATATGTTGAATGGTGTAGATCTACATTACGTCAAAAATGGAACTCGGTGGGAGATACATTACGCCCTTTAACAAATCCAAATCTATGCATGACAGTGAGTGGATACAATACCAACAGACCATTGAGATTGTATGAATGTAAAGACGACTACAATAAGCAACACTTTGAAGGATTCACAAGCGTAGGAAAGTTCGAACTATTCCCAAAGGATGATGATGTGAATTGTTTGAGTCAACAACATCATCCTAGTTCTTATGAGGGAGTGTATCCTGAGAATTGTGCATTGAGTAGACGGTATCAAACTAGTTCTTGGGTTGTATTTTGAGTTTGAGATATGGGTGGTGAGACATGTTCTAAACCTAATTATACTTTTAACTGCCTTTTCAACTACTCTTAACTAACCTTCTGTCGTTCAAACAGGGCTGGCATCTTCCAACTGCGTAAGATCTCATACATTACTGACAATGGTGCCACCTCCTCATCGTCTTCTTGCCTGTGCTCATATACACAGGCCCCGGTCTTCTGTACACACTCCAATACATGGGGTACAAGAATCAGCGAGTCATCATCTCCCCATTCCAAGTTCAAATGATGCACATTGCTCCCTTCCCTGTTTCTTAATGAGAGCATGTTATATACCTTGCTCCTCCGATTAGTCCGATTTCTACAGTCAACATTGGCAACAAAATAATAATAATCAAAGCCCTCAATATTGCATGTATGGTTGCAATCCGATACAGAGTTTAGGCTTGTGTTGTCATAGATAGCCTTTAACAATATATTGCGGCCGATGCCTGTAATATCGTTATCTTTCAGTTTGATGACCTGAAGATTGTTATTGTGCTTCAGTGCACGGGAAATCAATATAGCATCTTCGTCATTTAAGTTATTGTTTGCTAAGTTGAGACGTCGTAGTGGGGGGTTGCTTGCAATGTAGTCTGGTATGGCAGTGCAACCTCCCGTACTAATATTGTTGTTTGCAAGTTCAACGTAATGATAACGCCGGACTCCGACTATGAGAGTCTTTAGAACACTATAACTATTTGTACCAGCACCAAAACAATTATCAAGTTGGACATGACGGATTAAAGGGTGCTTGAGAATGGCATATACCAAGAGCCGTGCATCTTCCAAGTTATTAATTTGATTGTTACTCCATTCAAATTGGTTCATAGTCCCGTTGCCATTTATTAATTGGACTGCAAATTCAATACCTTTTTTTGGACTTGGAAACTCGTTATTTTCCATATAAACTCTACTAATTCGTTTCCCCTTCAATGCAGGTAACAATAAATCAGTAACTGATGATGGCAGCTGCACATCACTTATATTAAGACTCCAGGTGTCGTTGTTCACATTGTCGTATAGCTTCAATGCATTAACTAATTCCTTCCAGTGTGGTAAAAGGATTTCATCATAGAGTAGAACAGTGTGTTCATTATCGTCAGCATAACCATATTTTTGATGACCAAGATTAATGCCCGTATTGCGTTCCTCATTTCTTAAGTAACATGTTTCATCCTTTATCTCTTCAAGGAAATCCTTCATATCATCAATATATTGTTGATTAAAATCCTGATCTTCCCAATAACTATCAGGGATATCTGGTGCACTATACTTCCAATCTTTAACCAATAACTTTATCCTTTTCTCCAATTTGCCACATTTGCCCTCAAGATGTTGACATTTGCTCACCAATTCATCTATTTCAGACATCTTACTATTAATATAATCATCTCGTTTAGATATTTTCTTCTTCAAATCATCCATCTGTAATAGTTTCCCCTTCATACTATCTATTTGATTTTGCATCTCATCCATACGAGATAATTTACTTTTCATCTCTTGCATCTCGGCTAGGATATCTGCCATTGTTGTATCGTCACCGCCAACACCCTCTCCTCCTTCTACTTTAGGTCTTTTTGCTTTATTGTAACTCATTCTTCTTCTTTGTACCTTTGGGTGATGTTGAATAGTATATTATACTCTACAAGGTTTATGAAAAGGTGCACCTTCTTTAGTAGACTATTCTCATGCATATATTAAATTCTGCCGCCCTGAGACTGACAAAACGAAAGATAGTTAATAAAACTGATCTAGTGACTGTATTGTTAGTATATGGAAGTATATATTGATCGAGTTATCAATCCCTAAGTAACATCAAACATCAATCTAATTTTTTTAAGAGGGATACCATATAGGTTCCTCCCATTTTATGAGAGTGTCCAACTTCACAGGTAGTTAGTTGTCGGCGTCTATTTGAACCTTTTATACTTAGAATATATGTAAAATGAGTGTTAATAATACCGCAAAGAAGCGTAAGGTCGATATTGATGAAAGTGGTATTTCACTGGCCGCGGTATTAGCAGAGATGCAAGAGATGAAAAGTAAACTATCTCGAATGGATGAATTAGAAAGTCGGTGCATCAATATGCAAAAGGAAATGGATGGTCTGAAAAGTAGATCAACAATAATGCAAAATGAGATTAATAGTATGAAAGACCGTATATCACATATCGATGAATTAGAGAACAAATCTAATTTATTGCAAAGATCAGTACAGATACTGAGTAAAGAAAGTACATGGGAGTATTCTGCTCCATCTATACCCGATAGTCATTGGATAGAAAGTGGGTTTGTTGATGAAGATTATATCGAATTAATGCGTAGATTGGAGGATCAAATGAAAAGAAGGGCCATTAGAATAAGAAATGGAGAATGTTTTCAATACATCAATTTAGGCGAAGAATCGCCAGAAGGTGAAGCTGGTATATTATTACAACATGATGATGCGCTTCTACCTCACTGGAAAGAGTTTGCTACTGCTTTGCAGCTCCTCCATGGCAATAATATACAATTTACAATTCAAAATGTACAGTTAAGTCATTCAGTAATTAATATGTTAATACCAGCCTTGAAAGGAAGGCTTAAATTGTTATTCTTAGACAATAACGGGTTTATTAATATTCGAAAGGGTATTGACTTTAGTATTAAATGCATGGAATCCAACCATCAACTGAAGGAGTTTTACATGGCAAATAATCAGCTTCGGGGCATGGAAAATGCACGTTCACTACTTGACGCCATCATTAGTCATCCTTCAATTGAAAGTGTTCGTCTTGAGGGTTGTCTTGGTGGTGATATTAATGGTTATGATGTGCTATGCTATCTCATTGACAGTGGCAAAAATTTTCACTCAATTGACCTTGAAAACAACAATATACGAACTGGAGGTGGTACTGCAATATCAGACTACATTACAAGGAATGCTCCACTCTGTTATCTATTATTATCAAATAATGACCTGAATGATGATGATGCTTTGTTGATTGCCGAGGCTTTGAAATACAACACCAATCTACAATCTCTTCTTCTAGGCGGAAATAACATCACAAGTCTTGGCATAGAAGCTCTATACAAGGTCATTTATGATCCCACTAACCTAAACACACTGGCAGGTTGCAACCATACATGTAATATCGAAGGATGTCGTATCGAAGGTAGTGATTTCTTTAATGATGCGAATTTAGATAACACAAGTGATAAACCAAGGTTCAATAGAGGGAAGAAAATTTGTCGCCTACTAATCAATAGGCATAAAGAAGGCAGCAACGTGCAGCACTTGAATGCAGAGTTTGAGGACGAAGATGGGGGTGGCTCCTCCCTTACTCTGAAGATTATACCCACAGTTTTGGAGACAGTCCACCGTTATTGTACCGTTGGACTCTTATTTACAAAGACTATTGCACCACTATCAATCACCTATGAGATTTTACGTGGTTGGAAGATGCCAGAGTTGTATGATACCAAGCGGCCTATATAGGATAAAGACAAGTAGATCTATGGAGAGATGGATAGGTAGTACTAATATAATCACCTCCTAGTCCATCCCACTACTACTCAAAGCCACCTGCCTCCGCTTGTCAGTACAACATTATGCTACCTATCATTTATGTATGTATTATGAGAGGCTGGCTACTCTAGCTGTTACTTGGTGGATACCGCGGCCAGATATTAATATTAGGAGACGAGGCGAAGAGCAATACGGCGGTGTCATTTAGACTTAGAGATCATTACGCTTATGCAGTTGTAGGTTGCTCTTATATAGACTGTATTATATTATACTCATTTAACCACCAACCTCTCCTTCTCTTTTAGTATGACTATTATGCTTTAAATGAGTATATGATAGCCCTTTTGAATGGTATTCCCCGAGTCTTAATATTCATTTAGTGTTGATGATTTGAGACCACACGAGCGTGATCCTGTGTGCTACTCCCATTCTTGGATTAATTATTGGAGTTCGGGAACTACTCTATACCATCTAGATTGTCTTGGATATTAAGATATAATATCATTGATTAAAGTTACTTGCAAAAACTACTTCATATGCTAACTACCCCCACCCCATTCCTTTCTGTGTCCTTCCTCTTCAATGCCAATACAAAGTCCAAGCGTTAGTCTGATACCGTACTCAAAGCACAATTCTCAGGATACACACCCTCTCCAGTCCGTGGATGATGTTGTTGACTCATACAATTCACATTATCATCTCGTGGATACAGTTCGAAGGGTTTGGCATGATCAAATCCATCGAACTGTTGTCGTTTGTACCCATTCTTACACCATGAGTGATGTGGGTACGTAGGTATAGCAAGGCGGCTTGCAGTTAGTTAGGTTTGCAAACTTATCAAATGAGATCTATTGGTAAGTTAAATGTCTACTACACACTAGTATCCAACTTATATATCAGATACAATCACTACTTAACCCTTTCCCGCCCAGGGACCTACAGGGACCTACTTTTGACTAAAAGACCATATCTAACCTTCTAGACGTCCAATTAACGCCATTTCAAGCATACTGTCCTCCTCTATAGCATCTTGGCGACGTGTATACCTAGTTTCATGGTCGAATTCCTCATATCGGCGGCGTTATTCCATCCGCCCCAAGCCGAGTCGAGCGAAATGATGAAAATTAGCGGTATCCTAAAAATGCTGGATATTGTGCTACTTTGTAGAGGTGGTATGGTATAGTTATATGTTGTGTATGAAT
>Ga0214479_101123_pt1 | contig 11821 bp, 7 predicted proteins | sample M1_20Mar14CPVII9_5_FD_165054 | JGI IMG/M metagenome (GOLD analysis project Ga0214479, IMG submission 165054) | Marine eukaryotic communities from Monterey Bay, California, United States - M1_20Mar14CPVII9sort6BwellE14 | ecosystem: Environmental > Aquatic > Marine > Unclassified | place: USA...
AATACGGTTCAAAATACGTGTATTTTTGTGTATTTTTTATATATTTCTTGCTCTATAGAATGCCGAAAATACACAAATATATTTTTAGAAAACCCTAAATTTATTGCTAGATTTCCCATTTATTTATCAAAGACTCCCATTTACAATAAGACAAAGATGTTGAAGATATCAAATTGTCGAGAGGCAGGCAGGGGAGAGCAAGAGAAATAACAATGGGAGAGACGAAAGTTATATACGCCGGCGGAGGATGTTGCACATTTGCAATAGCACTCAGTGCCTTGATAATTGCATGTCTAAGTTTTGTACGTGTCAATGAGCTGAGAGACTTATCGGCGACACCAACAATGACAACATCAGCTATGACATTAAAAAGCATTGGCCCATCACCTACAGAATTACATGGAGTATGGCAAGTATGTGGTCAAGTTAATGCTTTAATGGTAACCGGAGAACAGAATGATTCCTTTGATGAATTAGATATCGTGAACTTATCAGCATATCTAACCTATGTCTTTCGACCGAGTACTCGAACGCCACCTATTAATGCATATCTTTTTGAGGGAGATCGATGTGGCTTCACTCGACATGCAAGTACTGGTGTAGATGAACCACCAATTACTTACTTTGGAGCTGACAGGAAAGTACGCGTTAGTATTGCTTTATCTTGTTAATTCATGTGTTCATTTTGCAAAGCACATGCACTAACATATTATCTCTCTTTCATCTCCATAAACTGTGAAACGCGCATCTTCAGTCCAACAATTGGTAGTTTGTCACCAGATGGAAGTCAGGCAACCTTCTTTCAATACTTTAACAGCACAGCAACAGTAGCACCAAAGACACAACCAAATCAAGTTTACATTCAACACATATGGAGATTCTTATCCAAGGATACAGCATCGATTAGTATCTTTGCTTGGTACCCTAGTAATGATGAATTTAATGCCAATACGTCATTATGGGGATATCAAAGTACTGCTGTCTATAAGAAAGTAAATAATGATATACAAACTTGTGATGCATTAGCTGATTATGTTACTGATAACTCAGATGATTTACCAAGTCTTGATTTAGAATGCAATGTCCAGGTGTGATTGTGGAGTATAGTAATAGTTATACTCTGATTTAGGCATATGGTGGAAATGAGGGGTATTAGTTATGTGCCATATGGATGAGATTTGGTTAATGAAAGATCGAAGGGGATCTTGATATGAGGCGAGGAAGAAGTTTATTATGAGTGGGGATTGTATATACTAGATATGTATAATCGAGAAATCAGTAGTGAGATAAACATATAGTTAGACATATTATATATACCTTATACTACTTTTAAGCTATACGCCACGCTTCCTCTTGGCCGCATTAGGTTTCTTCTTTTTAGCACTTGAATCAAAAAGATCTGGTAGTCTCCTCATTAGATTGTACATGGCGAATAGTCCAAAGATGTCCCTACCAATCCACTCAATAGCATTTGGCATTACCTCTAGTTCCATATCAAGGAACTCTTGCATCTCGGAAGTATCATAAACATCAGAGAAATGAGTTAGTAAAATCTTCTGACGTGGAACCTCTACCTTGTGTTTGTTCTTGTTCAATTCTAAATAAGATGGCAGATCATCAGGTAGGTTCATCTCACCAAGGTATTCAAGTGTATGATTTGAGTTGTAGGTATCCATGATACTTGATTTGTTGCAGACTAGAGTCGAAACAGCCTCCCATCCTCTCTCAGTGATTAAATCATTGCCATCATCATCGGTACAATCATCAAGAGAAAGAAATTTCAACGTTCTGTTATATGCCAAGGCAGTAGCGAATGCAATCACTGTATCATCATTGATTGTGCTACCATCGAGATAAAGTACTTCTAATGCAAAGTTGGGACTCTGTAGATAGTCTGTGAGGGGTCGCCAACCAGTAGGTGTTACTGAGTTGTTTTTCAAACTAAGATGCTTCATCGAGGTCATACTTGTAACTAACTGTATTAAAAGCTCCATCCCTTCATTATCAAGGTTGCTTTGATTTAAGTCCAACCTCACCAGGCCCAAGTTAGAATCTTGTAATGACGTGAATAATGTCTGCCAATCTTGTGGAGCAATGTCATCAGAGCCATTTGGGCATACTAAACAATCCATCTTTAGTGTTTTCAAACTGCTCATACTACCCAATAAATTACCTAGATCAACAAGACTTCTGTGGCAAATACAATTATAGGAGAGATCAAGCTTCACTAATTGAGTTCCTCTCCTTTGTAATGAAATGATGAACGATTGCCAGCCTCTCGGAGAAGCGAATCTCATGTTCCTTAGATCAAGAGACTTTAATGAACCAATATTGGTTAACATCAGCAAACCATCATGTTCAATGTAATTATCACCAATATCCAGACTTTCTATCGAAGTTTGTGCTAACCGACCGAGAAAAGTCGGCCACCATGAACTGCTAATTGATCGATTAGCTGACAAAATTAGAGCCCTCAATGATGGTAGGCAATATAGAGCATTACCCAATAAATTTGCTGACGCATCATCAATTCCAGTATTATGCAAGTCTAACTTAACCAGCTTGCAATTTGGATGGCGTATAACAGTTGAAAGTGCTCTCCATCCAACGGAAGTAATTTGATTTGGTGCACCTTCAGCCCCATCATCGGGTTTGTCGTTTCTAAGACATAGCCTCTTTAATGTACTGTTGCCTGATAATCCATGACATAAAACGCCGAGACTCTCATCGTCAAATTGATCATTTGGAAGACGAAGGTCCTTCAATTTCGATTCTGGGTGGTTCAATATTTTCTCCATTGCACTGCATCCGATCATTCCTAAACTAGGATTGTAATTGTAGTAGAGTTCAATCTCTAGCCTTGTGAGACTGGGGTGGCCACTCAATCCCTGGATTAAACCCCAACCGAACTTATCAATAATATCAATCGAACTAATGGTAATATCCGTAATGAACTTGTTTCTATATATGCACGAGAAGAAGCCTTGGAGTTGATGTCTTGTTGGTAGATTACTTTCTTGCTCTCCTAAAACCAAGGGCAAATAACTTGATGAATCATTACTATAAATATGCAACTTCTTCAGTTGCGTATTATCAGATATACAATTCCCATCGACTTTCCAATCAATACTATTGAAATAAGGTTCTTCATTATTGTACCTGTTCAAATCTACAGACAGGGTAGAAACAGCCGGATTATTTTTCCTGAGCTTTTGCAATGTATCCTCAGCAAACTCATACCCATAGTCTTCGTTTTCGCTATCACTATCATCATATTCTTCAATATCACTGCTGTTATCTTCAACAATATTACCACCACCATCATTCTCTTGTTGGTTTAAACCGTCCATCTTTTGTTGGTATGAAGTTAACAAGTTGTTTTATTGTAGATAATTTATTTTTGCTCTCACTAAATTCAATCTGTTGTAAATATCAATTAAGCTATTGCCAAATCATCAACACTACTGGAAAGAGCGTTAAAAAGCAATCTAGTGTCAGCACTGTATTCAAATGCTACTAGATACTATTTCAGACTCTATTGAATATTTATGCACTGGGCAAAAATTTAGGGCCTGGGGCCGGGGGCGCACGGGGCGGGGCGCCAAAAGGATACCGTCATTGATCACACCAATTGAAAGAGTTGATATGGTATTATCAAAGAAGGGTACACTGTATCTAATAATCAGTTGATATTATATCGTACTGTCCATTCTATTGCATTGAGTGATTGCGCTGACATACTTATGCCCTCATATCAGACATCTATGGTAGGTATCCTAGAGTCAGCTAAAAATTAGCCATCAAAATCACAAGTTGGTGGTAGGCCGGCTCATACAATCTATAATACCTATATAATAGGCAGAAGGTCAGAAGAGAGGTTTACTAGTAGTTGAGTTAAGGGGTGACCAGTTTTGAAGACTCGAGGCCCGCATCATATTATATCATACCTACGATATCACTAGACTAATAGATGTCACATTGCAATACATCAACTTGCCATCATGAGATACAGAATACCATTATCAGTTATCAGATACTCTCCTATACTTCTATACATACTAATAATCCTTATATCTGATAGTAGTAGAGTAGAATGCTTTACTCGACCTACTCCGCCGACGCAGATATCAATACCCGTCTTAAAAGGGTCATCAAATTTAGTATCTCAATACCATCATCATACATCAACATCATTACAAAAGAAGAAGAAGACACATAGTACATTATATACCACTGCTGATGAAAATAACGATGGCGAGACTATACTAGCCTCGTCCCCGTCAAACGAACAACAACAAGCAACAACTAAAACAGCAACAAGAAAACAACCAACATTAGCCGAATTAGAAGATTTAGAAGAGGCACGTCTAGCACAAGAAGAGGAAGAAGCCACCAAATTCAATAATGGACCATCGAACTTATATAATGATGTTTATTCTGTTACACCCAAGTCTATATCTCGAATAGACAACAGTGGCAGCACAACAACTAACAAAGTGGAAGATAATAACGAAGATCCATTAAACATATCACCCCAAACTGAAATCCGATTAGCAAAAGCACGCGACACACTCCAAAACACTCGTCTCAATGAAATGTTTGCCGAAGAAGATTTACAAAATTTACAACGGCAACAGAAGATACAAGCATTAATGGATGAAGATGATAAGATATGGAAAGAAGAACGAAGGAAGAAGATGATGGGAAAGTATGCAGATGTTGATAGTTGGGAGGAGGTTGAGAAGATGTTGTTGAAGGATAGAAAGAGGGAGGTGCAGGGTACGATCTGTGTTTTGTTCTGTGTATATTGTGCTGTGCGTGTGTGGGTACATGTGTATATTGTATGACATGCTGTGTGTTTTGTTTAGTGTTGTGGTTGTTTGGATTTGTTTGCTCACATCTTATGCACTTTTTTACACACATCAACACATATAGAAATTGAAACAAAGGTAGCAATTGCAAAACAGTCTGGAGTTACCCTAACAATGTTAGAACCAGCCGATACTAATGCTGCAACATCTGATAACGACGAAGACAATAAAGACAATAAAAAATCCAACTTTAATCCGACAATTAGTGTTGCCGGTAAATCATCATGGTTTGCAAATGAAGCCGATGAAATGAAAATTGATTTAGAGTCCAAGTTTCAAAGTTTAAAAGATCAATCTACCGATGATACTGCATCTACACCTACTGCTTCAGATACTGCCGCCGAATCATCAAGTAATGATAAAGAAGAAGCACCAAGATTTGTCAATGGTAAACTTACATCACGTGAACAATTAATGGGTATATCAGTCGGATCAGCGGGTGGTTGGTCACTGGAAGTATTCCCCGGTGACTTTGTAGTCCATCGTAAGTATGGTATAGGACGATATGAAAAGACTGTCTTAAAACCAAAGACAAAATTAACAGATGAAGAACGAGAAGATGCCGAAACACGTCGTAAGGAAATCATTAATGAGTTAATGAAGGATGGACGACAATTAGATGAGATACAACGTATAGTTGAAACATTTGGTACAGAGAAGGATACTGATCCAATTTCCAATCCATTGTCAACTTTATTGGAAATTGCCTATAGTGATGCAGTGGTACATGTTCCTATTGACAAGGCATATCGATTATCAAGATATAGAGCAGGAGATGCAGCCATTAAACCACGATTAAGTAGAGTAAAGGGTGAGGCATGGAGTAAGGCCAAGCGTAAAGTGGAGGTATCGACAGTACAAATGGCCGAAGACGTCTTGGCATTATATGCAACACGAGAAACATTAAATCGACCGCCATTCAACCCAAGTAAAGAAAAGAAAGTGAAGGAATTCTCCAAATCATTCAAATTTGAACCAACACCTGATCAATTCAAGTGTTTTGATGATGTTGAGAATGATATGGTATGGAGATCACGACCAATGGATCGATTGATATGTGGTGATGTTGGATTTGGCAAGACGGAGGTTGCCATGCGTGCATTATTTAGATCAGTAGCCAATGGCCGGCAGGCGGCATTATTGGCACCCACGGGTGTGTTGGCGGCACAGCATTATCGAAATATAATGAAACGTATGGGTGAGGATACTGATCATGAATTTAATATTGCATTATTAAAAGGTGGGATGGGGAAGAATACAAAGAAGGGAAGAGAATTACGAGCTGATATTGCCGAGGGTAAAGTTGATATTGTTGTTGGGACACATGCCTTACTGTCGAATGGGATGGCTTTTAATGATTTAGGATTGTTGACTGTTGACGAGGAACAACGATTCGGTGTCAATCAGAAGGAAAGGCTCAAGTTGATATGTAATTGTGTCGATGTCTTGACATTAAGTGCCACGCCTATACCAAGAACATTGCAAATGTCATTAAGTGGGATACGAGATACGTCTACTATACGATCTCCACCGCCCATGAGGAAACCTACCATATCCTATGTCCAAGAGTTTGAAGAAAGTCTAATCCGTGATGCCATCGAACGGGAACTGGCTCGTGGTGGTCAATGCTACTATGTTGTACCACGAATCTCTCAACTAGAAGAAGCCGAGACTTTACTCAAGAGGATATTCCCAGAGTTGCGTGTCATACAGGCTCATGGACGCATGGCCCGGGGGAAAGCAGAAGAGAATGTAGCCGCCTTTGCTGAGGGGAATTATGATGTCTTACTTGCCACTACCGTTATTGAGAATGGAGTAGATATACCTCGAACCAATACAATTATCATTCAGAATGCTCAAGCATTTGGAATGTCAACTCTATACCAACTTCGTGGACGCGTGGGTAGGTCTGACTTACAGGCGTATGCTTACTTCTTCCACAAGAATGACTTCCTCACGGAACAGTCCGCACAGAGACTGCAGGCCATGGCTGACTTGACTGAGCTGGGTTCAGGCTTTGATGTGGCCAATCGAGATTTGGAGATTCGTGGTGCCGGCTCTCTGCTCGGTACTGAACAATCTGGTATGGCAGCAAGGGTCGGATTCGACCTCTACATGAGAATGTTAAAGAAGAGCATGCGTCAGTTACGTGGCTTGGATTTGCCGGTGGTGCCTCGAAGTAATGTCCTACTTCCTAGTGGAGAAGGTAGTATTGAGTGGGATGATGGATCAACGAGCAGCTCGTCCTACATAATACCAGAGTCATACATTGATGATGCCAAGGAACGATCGAAGGAAGAGTCGCTGGCACGTTTGGCTGAGAGTACACAGCGGTTGGTTGAGATTACGAATGCGTGGAAAGACACGTACGGTTCAATACCAGCTGAATTACAGAGTAATCTGAAATCACTGCATCTTCATACATGCCTCCGTCAACTGGGTATTGATGTTGTCGGTTTAGATGAATCGACTGGTGATTGTATACTCCGTTCACCCGGTCTACGACCTAGACATTGGGCCATGATATGTTCCAAACTACCCAAGGGCTCTCCACCCAAAGGTCTTGATGTTATATTCCCCGCTCGATTCAGCTTCTCGGAAGATGATACCGAGATTACTGGTGGACAAAAGATAGATTTAAAAGAGCTGCTAGGCAACCCTAAGTACAGTGACGACGATGAAGAATGGGATGCTCTAGATGAGGAGGAAGTCGAGGCTATGAAGGAGATATCATCTGCGGCAAATGTGAAAGACTTATCAGAAGTAGATATAGAAGGCTATCCTAGATTCATAGTTAAAGGACTTGGCAAGTCAGTCAAGAAGGGATCAAGAGTGGATGCCCTTCTCAAAGTACTGCTGCCTCCATCCAAGGTTGTATTTAAGAAACAACAGAAGGATAAAGAAAAGGCAAAAGTGGCAGCTGAATTGAGAGAAAAGAGAGAACTAATAGCAAAACAGAAGAAGGAACAAGAGAAGCTTAACTCAAGAAGAATGGGGTATGCCCAGTACTAGATGCTATGTAAATATAATGCAGTAGTTTACAACATGAAGAGTAGAGGTATCATACCTCCAAACACTCCAATATACACATCCCATTTCACAATACATTTACAATCTTTCATACACATTAGTATAAACCCATCTCATGTATATCAAATATCTCAACTTCTTCTGAATCTCATTCGTCAAACACATCTTAATAAAACAATATGGTAACTGCTCCAAGCAGTTATACCCATATGCTATAATCTCAAACCTTCTTTTATTGCAACACAACAAACTCTTGTGATAATGACCTAGCACCAAAATCACTTCGTCGTCGACAAGACGACTTGACATCAATCATTCGAGGTACATCATCATCAACATCACTCGATTCACACCACTGGACAGATTCCTGATTAAACAGATACAAATCCAATTCACTAGTAAAGGCTGTCCTCCTTCCTTTCGGTTCGTCATCGTCGCGGCCTCGTTTTTGTACAGCTCGTCGTAACCTTGTCCACTCCTCCATATCAAGCTTCTTCTTCCTCTGTGTCACGCGGACTACGCAGGGTATCTCAAAGTCAGCCCATGATGGTCCTCCAGCGCCACAACTACGCTCGTCGTCAACATTTACTAGTTGTGTACAACCTCCTATTGCTGTTGTGTCACATGTTGATAAGGTTAGTGCATCAAGTAGTGATTCGTGTAAATTCTTGACAGTTGACACGAGAGAGTCATAGTCGGGTAGACTGCTGCCGCTGCTGTTGGTATTGGGCTTCTGCTGCCGACTCTGTTCTTCTTGTACCTTACAAACATGCCCTACATTATCGATTATGATTTCATACCCTACACCTCCTTCTTCAACATCAGTTGTTTTGGTGGTACTTTCATCACCGCTGCCGTCAAATGAGGATGCAAACGAGGTTATCGTTGCAACTAACTGATCCATGTTATGTGTATTCTTTTTGTAGATATATCCTATATTGATATTATGCCATCCGGTGTATACTATATTCCTATCTATTGCAACGAAGTGTCAATGTTGTTTTGTAACTCGTTATTCGATACATCTTGATGCCATCAACATAATCAACTTGCCGCCACTAGGGTTCGCAACAGATGCAACGACAAATCTGATTACCAGACAGAATGTAAAACCTCCTGAGGGTATATGAAAATAGGGGTTATATAACAAAAAGATACCTTAGCTACAAATACTATTAATATTGCAAAAGGGGGGTATAATTATTTGAAGAAGGGATATGTAAATTTGGGTTTAGATGTACCATTATTTCTCGTATTCTTTCCTCGAGGGTGTGCCTAAACTAAACTGGTTTAGATAGGAACCCGTATTCGACGATGACTATTATGTACATAGCAACGATGACATAACTAAAATCAAATATCTATCAAATAGCAATTGGTACCACAATAATTCATTTAATATTGCCAGAGTAGTCACTAGCTCAGTTTTTAACACTCTTTCCTGTGGCTTGGGTTTTCTTTTTTAAGTAGCACACCAACACAACTAACACACAGGAAATCGCCTGTCTTATATACCAATCTCAAAAAAAGTTATCAATTGATTGCAACTACACCACTATAAATCTCATAAGAACGTATATTATCATAATTCACATTTGCAACTTGGTATTGAACCTCTATTAGAAATATACTCGATACATCTTTATACTACATAAAACTATACTCGGTTCTTTCGAAAAATAACGATGGAGGACGCAATTCATCAAAACGCTGTCGATACTGAGATGAACCATGATAGTATTGAAGAGAATAGTGACTCTGAAGAGGATACCATCGGTGAAGAGGTGGATTTTGATGAGATAACATTGCAAAAACTCAAAGAGAATGATCCAGCTATATCTAATCTTTGTATACAATTGAATTGTGATCATAATGGCAAATGTTTTTTCAGTGATATTGATTGGGAAAAGGATGGAGATTGTATTACCGGCAATACACATCTCAAGTGTATTCATATACTAGCGACACGAAGGTCCAGGCTTACCTATATTTTGGGAGAGCAAGGAAATAAGCTACCTACAAGACAGCAACTTCAAGACTTCTTCTCATGCATACACCGGAACTGTTCTATTAAGGAATTAGCTATTAATGCAATTAGTATTAGTGAAGAGTTTGGTTGTAGTTTAATCGAAGGATTGCAAAGTCACCCGAGTCTAGAGAGATTAGAAATTCGTGCTTGTGTATTGGGAAACAAAGGATGCACTGCCTTAGGGAAACTATTGAAACACTCGACGTCCAAAGTGAAAGAATTTAGTCTTTACAGTTGCAATAAACTGGACGATGAGGGACTTGGTATAATAAGCGATTCTATTCTGGGCAACAGTAGACTGAAGAGCTTTTGCCTTAATGGCAACAATTTAAAAATTACTATTACCTTAGTGAAGCTTGATATCACCTACAGCAACGTTGGCAATAAAGGTATCACTGCTCTAGGTAGTTTATTGAGTAATATGAGTACGTTGAAAACACTTGAGTTAGAATGTATGTCAAAGTCAATGAACTTTGATGAATCGACCATTACTCCGCAAGGCTGGGTATCATTTTTCAATTCATTACAAGATTCCAACTTGGACTTAGTGCATCTGTCTGTTGAGGATAACAGTATTGATGATGAGGGGTTACAACTTCTGGTACGGTTCGTTTCAAATATGAATTCCTTGAAGGCTCTATGGTTGGGTAGAAACCGCAGGGTGACACCTTCTGGCTGGCAAGCACTCTCAGACTATCTACAGAGTCCGAACTTTGCTTTAGAAGAACTTCATCTTTATGAGAACATAATCAATGATGACACAGTTATTGCATTTACAAGGGCCTTGACACATAACAAAACGTTGGAGCGGCTTACTCTTGGTGGATATTACGATGATGATATTGATGATGAGGATGAGGATGTTGGAGAACTCAATCATTTGATCTCTGAGAGGAGTTGGGAAGCAGTTTCAACCCTCCTTTGCAACAAAACAAGTATCATGAACACGTATAGCTCCAATCATACGCTCCAACATCTTGGTTATTATATTCCTGATGAGCTCGCTGATTGTCTTGTTCCATACTTGAAACTGAATAAAAACAAAGACAAGGTAGAAGTTGCACGTCAGAAGATTCTACATACCCACTTCTCTGATGATGATTCATCAAACATGCAAGAGTTCCTTGATATGGAATTGGAGGTGATACCTACTGCTATTTCTTGGATGGGGAAGCCAACTAATGTTGATTGGAGAGGTGAGAATGTATCTGGACTGTCTCTAATGTTCAATCTCATGCGCAGAGTACCGGATCTGTTCGATTCTAGTACTCAAAAGAAGAAGCCATCTACAGTGAAGAGAAAGAGTGTTATGAGATCAGGTCAAGATGCATAAGTTTAGACGAACTGTTGCTGATGAATCTGAATAGATTAGGATACTAATTTACTTCATATTATGTTATGTGCAGTATGTATATTATCGTCAGACCTCACGACAAAGGGAACTCATCAGAAGTCGATTGGGTAGAACTATCCACAGGAATTTCACCAGCTGAAAGTTTGTTAGCAATTAGTATTCGTTCAATGTTTGCCATCCGCTCTTCTTGTGTTTTGGTGAACTTCTCTATACTTTCCAATCTTCTCTCCAGCCCTCCAATGGCAGATCTAGTATTAGAAGGAGTAGGAGGGGATAAAGAATCCTGTGGACTCTGCTCCTGCTCTTCATTTGCTAATGTATGCTGCTCAGCGTTTCGTAACCGTGTATCCAATTCATGCAATCTATCCTGAACGTCATCATCTTTTGTATTGCTATTCTTCTTCCACCGTAGATTCTCAACCCATCGAGGCGAGGCAGCCTGGATACCTCTGAAGAACTGTTCGTCGATTTCACTGATGAAGAGTATGATGACAACATTGATCAAGATCTCTGTATTGCTCCTAGCAATCGCTACAT
>Ga0214479_101126_pt1 | contig 11797 bp, 4 predicted proteins | sample M1_20Mar14CPVII9_5_FD_165054 | JGI IMG/M metagenome (GOLD analysis project Ga0214479, IMG submission 165054) | Marine eukaryotic communities from Monterey Bay, California, United States - M1_20Mar14CPVII9sort6BwellE14 | ecosystem: Environmental > Aquatic > Marine > Unclassified | place: USA...
GGAATTAAACCATTGATTGGATGCATGTAGTGTCTGGGATCTTGTCCTGTGTACACTTTGATACCACCGCCAACAAAGTCTTCGTTCATTGTCAAACACGTCACACCACAGCTTTCCTCATTGATGGAGGAGACGGTGAGATGGTTTCCGCCAATTACAAGAGCCGAGCCTGGCCCAATAATACCTTGGGATATAACATCTATATCATCAATTACTAAACGCTTGCGGAGAATGGGGTCGATGCTATCAGAATATGATTGGGTAACAAGAGCTAAGCTTGCATCCGATTCAGCTTCACTGACTGTCAATTGTCCTAACGGTATGCCGTTGCGAGTAGTAAAAGAAGGAGTTGTGTCATATTGAATGACAAAGCTCGATAGTTGTGCTCCTCCAACACTACTTGGAGTATCCCAGCCAACTTGAAGAGAAGTAGAACTCTCGACTCCAACGACAACATTTTGTGGAACTTGTGGAGCCACGGTTGTTAAGCGAAGTGGAGCTGGCCACACCATTTCAGGAAGGCCTTCGCCGATGCCATTGTATGCAAATACTCTCACGTGCCAGTCATGTAGCCCAGTCAAACCTGAGATGACTGTCGAATAGGGTGCACGTCCAACGACAAACTGACTGCTTCCCTTTGCAACCTCACTAACAACAACTGCCGGATCACTGACGATTACAGAAGGCAAATCTCCACGATAGGATGAGAAATAAAGTAACAAAGAGTCACCAGAACTAACAACATCTTCAACACAACTGTGACAAGTAACTGAAATTCTACCAACACCATTTACTAAATAAGCATTGAGTTTGTCTTTAACATCAGATATCGAGTCACCAATATTAATTACTTCAGAGGTGTCTCCACCGATTGTGACTGAGAAGGGTGATGAGGCAATGGTTATTGATTGAACTTCTTGTACACTTCCCACATTTGCAACGGCGTTGCCTCCGATTGAACATGTTGAACGACTAACATTACTGCACTCGAATAGGAAAGAACCATCTACTGAAAGTTTGTGTGAGGTTCTAGTGGATAATTTGGATGTATGACGGTAGTGTTGATCACCACCATCGTTGTTGAGGATGTGTACAAGCCAAGAAAATCCCTCAGGTGTCATGCACCCTATAGATGGATCAGGTGAACAATGTATTGATCTCGTGACAGAGACTTCCTCGACGTTGCATAAATCTTCTAATGCAGTCTTTACTTCTGTTGGAGAAGCATTATAAGGAATTTGACTCGTCTTTTGACCATCAAACTCGATAGAGAAGGTTCCAGAGAGATATGCCTCATTGTTGCCTACCAATCCTTCCTTGTCAATCTTTACAGTGATTAGTTGTACGTCAGAAACACTACCAATTGATGATGAAGACACTAACACAGACCCAAATGGGCCACTATTTCGACCACCAGTGAAGGATGATAGCTCATCATACTCAACTTTGTAATGTGTGACTTGACGTCCTCCATTTTCCAATGGTGGATTCCATTGAACTAAAACTTCTGTATCAGAAATGACTTCAGCAAACACATCTACAGGCTTGGAAGGTGGCTGAGGGGATATCTCTACAGCACGTGGATTGGATGAAGTATATGGGCCCATACCAAACGAATTCACAGCAGCTACTCTTGCAAAGTAAGCAACTCCTTCCGTCTCTATAGGAAGTTCTACATGCTGAATGTCAACGATTGAAACTCCAGGGTCAATGTCAGCTGAAAGATTTTCAGTATTAGCCGAGAGAGCTAGCAGTGGTGAATAAGTACTACCGGCTTCAATGTGAACAAATGTAACATCCCACGAGTATCCATGGCGGTTAATCTCTCGTGATACATCTACTGTACAAGCCTGCGATAGCGCTTCAAGAGACGCTTTCATATCGGCAGAGGACGCATCAAAAGGAATGGCGTTTGTAGTTTGAATTTCGTAAAATGGGACATAGGGGATTTCAACCTGTTGAACAGTAATCGGAGCCAAGTCTTGACCAAAGGTGCCGCCCAATGTGTGTGCATCGAGACAACCATTTGATCCAACGTCTACAACTTGAAGTGGAGGAATATTGCCTCGAACATTTAAACCAGTAAAGGTTATTTTGTAGTTCACGCCAGCACCAACGCCACCAGGAACAGATGGAAGCTCATCTCTTGAAACCTCAACTCCGTCAATCCCCTGCAGTGTTTCAAGCTCTAATTTCATATCATTTGCACTTCCATCCCATCTCAAACATCCCTCGGCTCCACCATCAGTAGTAGATTGTGTTACTTCAGATTGGAAACGGATACGAAATCCTGAACTAAGAACACTACTAGGAGTCAACGTCACGGCTTCGTCGCTTGATCTAATAGAAAACGATTGCACTTCATATGTTGAGTGTTGTAACGACTTGGAAGATAGAGAAGCAGGTACATTAGCATCATCAGTTGAACTTAGAGGTATCACTTGATCTGTAAATGCCCGATAAGTATCGGTAGAGACACGAAAGGTTTCGCCAGATTCTGGATGTCCCACTCGGATCAAGTCTCCTCTTTGCAATCTATCACGAGTGTCGTTGCTTGATCCAGTAGCATCAACGGTGCTGAGAAAGACATCACCAATAGATGGAGACTTGGCAGCTCCTAGTGACGTATCTAGAATAAAAATTGGAAGCTCATCAATTACATCCAAGGCACTGTTGTCTGTAGAGAAGTTGGCCTCCTCTAATGCGTCATCCTTGGAACAAAGCGATAGGTGCGAATCGTCATATAACTGAGAGTCTGATAAGCAAACTCTAAACTCAGTACCACCAACTGATATGAAATCTCCTCTTGCCACCGCAGATGACAAACTAGTCGTTCCTGTTGAACGCTCTAGTACATTACCACCATTCTGTACTCGAACAGTAGTTGATCCCTGTCCAACTGGAATAGTGAAATCACCATGATAATCGCCAAGAGATAGTGTAAAGCTTGCCGTCTCACCCCATGGCAATGTATGAGCACGAGTAGTCACTCTTTGAACTTTGTGATTGGGCTGTACTGTAATCTCCGAGTAATTATCAGTAAAAGTTGAATCTGAGCTTGCGTCGACAATATACTCCTGCACGGGTGCTCCATTTGCTTGCGCAGCTGCCTCAAAGCTCACCAACAGAGTAGTTTCGTTCAAGCTTCGAATACGAGGAGAAGGAATATCACCAGGAATCCCTCCAGGTGATAAGGAAAGTGGAGATGAGACTTGGGGTAGACTCTCGCCTCTTTCTGCAATAGAAGATACTCTCACATAGTATTGCTTTCCAGTCAAGAGATTATCCATTTCATGAGATGTTATAGTTGGATCTCGAATGAGAGTAGCATCATAATCATCAGGCAATACTCCTGGCACAATACGTGTGATCGTAAATCCTACTGTATTCGTCCCAATCAAGTTGGAAGTATCAACAGAAAAGTCGGGCTGTGGGCCAAGATTTGATGTAAATGTTATAAACCATTCATAGCCATTATCAAAAGCATCGTCGTCTTCACGTCGAACCTCAACATGGTTAACATGAGGCATACGTTCAAGTGCATTACAAACTTCTTGAGCTGATGCATCATGTGAAATGGGCATTGACTTTGATCTAGTATAAATGGGAGCTGTTTCTGTGTTTAATCCTGAATATGTTGTGGAAAGTGGAAGTCTTGTCGATGTAAAAGGATCAGTCTCGTGTACTATATATTGTTCATCCCCAATAAGGATGAATTCTCTTCGATGTAAATGAGGAGATAAATCGACCAGAGTCTCGATATAATCAAGACCATTTGTCACCTTTGCAGTGCCCAATAGAACATTTGTTGACTCGTCGTCCAAGTCGCCAAAGTACAAGTGAAACGATCCACCAGTTAGACCCAGTCCACTTGTTGAGAACTGAACAACTTCTTGCTCCCCAAAGAAGGAAAATGATGAGACACTTGCCGCCTCACTTTTCCAAAAGCGTTCGACTTTGAATGCTTGAATGGTAGGGTCGTTGTGATAGGCATCACTTGACCATGACAGGCTCAGAGTGTTCTTGTCAACAACACTAATCGCTGCCGTAGATGGAGGAAGAGGGAGATCTCTTGGTATTGCACTAAGAGGCATTGTTCCGATAGATCTGCCTGTACCCATTTCTCCATTCTCTGATGATACTCGTACATAGTATGCACGTCCAGTCTCTAAACCATCGATGATGTGTGTGGTTCCCAAGAGTTCCAAGTTACTATCAACTCCACTATTTGAATCTTTCATATTACTTAACGATGCTACTCGAAGATGCTCGTTGGAGACAGTAATCGTACTGGATGTTGCAGATGAAATTGTAAATAGATAGGACTCGTTATCATCATGAAAGTAGACCATGATTTTGCGCTGAGGGATCAAGAGGTTGGAAGTGTCGTCGTTGCCACTATATGTAAATGTATTGGTGACCACATCAAACTCTCCAACACATGAACTGCAGACTCGTGATGTAGCACTTGCCTGGATAGATCCAAGGGAAGACCCATCTCCTAATGGCGATGAATCAAATGTCGACAATGAATCCCACTCTATCAAAAATGAAGTAAGAGGTGATCCTCCATCGTAACTGGGTGGCCCAACATGTACCTCTAGAGCTGTTGGGGAATGTACTGATAGATATGGTGGCATATCATCAGTGTACAACGATACTGGTACATCTGGCCGTTGCAATGTTGGGGATGAAAACTCAGGAGCTGTTGTCCTTCGTGGTCCATAGCCCACTTGATTTCCAGCAGAAATACGGACAAACACTTTCATACCAGGAACGAGATGTTCAATGATGTAGTGGATATAGCCTTCTTCTGTTGTGAGAGCGTTGATATCATTAACTATCTCATAGTTGTAAGCAGCGTTGGTTGGAATTATACCGACTGTAGTTTTGGTAATATCGACAGTGCCAGCAACCAAACTATCATCAACAACCTTGTTATCTGCAAGTGACAAATCTACATCGCCCAACTCGGTGAGAAATGTGATACGCCATGACAAGGGTTCTGGAGATTCGATTTGTACTTCACCAATATTTGGAATGTTCTCAAGAATCGTTTTGAGCATGTCAGTGGATGCATCGACTGGGATGGAGGCAGATATGTAGCTATCACTAACAACAGACTCGGATGATGCTGACGTATCAAATTGAATCTGAAATGATCCTGTGAGAACACTTAATGCGGCTGATCCTCCTAAACCAGATGCAGTCTCAAGATTAATCTCAAATACGGTGGGTGTGTATTGATCAAAAGCGATCCTACTCCACTCAACGAGATAGGAAGATACATCAGAGCCTCCATCTCCTACAAGGTCTGGACGATCATTACTCGAGTCTACTCGAGGAGGTTGCCATTTGCACAAAAGTGAGGTACCAATGAGAGCACTGTCACTCAAGCTACTATCAGCGGGTCGTAGAGATGCAAGAGAGTTGGAGGTCAGGCTTGATAGGACTGGTTCAAATGGTGGATCCGATCGTGTCATGGGCGTTGCTGGTATACTGTTGGTTGTTGTTCCAAAGCCTGCAGTGTTATGAGCCGAGACACGTACAAAGTACTGAGTGCCCATTGTCAGCGATTCAATCAACAACTCTCCTACTGCATCTTCACCATTGGCATCAGAATATTGTGCCGTAACTTCAGACGACCAAAGTGTATCTTCTAATCCATCCATGGACTGTGAAAAGGATGACGCTGTCGACCATTCAACGAGAAACTTGTCGGTAGGCATTCCATTATTGTTCGTATTGACAGTCAATGGAGATTGAAACGATACAAGTATTGAGTCTTTGGTGAATCTATTCTGTGTGGAAACACTTGGATAGGTGCCAACGTCAATTATGGGCGGAAGGGGAACAGACCGAGCTACAATGGCAAAGTTTCCCGTATCATCCTCTGTACATTCTACACTTTCTCTTTGACATGTGGGTACGGCGTGGCATGCCATTTCCAAGTAGTTTTGAGGAGTATCATACTCGTCGTCGTGGAAGGTTCCACTGGGATTAAAGTCGCTATACCAACTTGGTCCGCCCTCTCCTAGCTCATTTACAGGTATGATGAGGACCTTGTACCTTGTTTCTGGATTCAAGTCAGTCTTAACGACAGAGTATCGAGAGGCCTCGTCAATCTCACTAACTGTATGTGAAGCCACAGAATCAGATGAAATGTCATCAAGGTCATAAAAGTCTAATCTGTAGGATGAGGGAACTTGGCCATGATTTGGAGATACACCATCCCATTCGACCTTGAGTGATGATGATGATGTTGGTGTTGCATACACTTGACAGTTTTGAGCTAGTCCAGGTTGACTCCTCGGAGTATCAACTTCAGGAGTAGCTGATACATATGGTCCGACTCCACTAGGATTGATGGCAGCTACTTGAACGTAGTAGTCTTTTCCCGGTGTGATTGATCCAGAATCAACATCAGTTGAAATATCCACAGTTACTGCGCTTGATATATCTATCCCGTTCGACACAAATGGAACACTACAATCACCTACAGATGAGAGTAGTGATGATGGTGTAGAGATAATCAACAGCTCCTCTACTGGATTTCCAAGTGTTGATGAGAATCCCTGACCAGTAAATGTAACATGATATTCGTACCCAACAACTCGTGTATCGCTTGAATCGCCACCATTTTCATACTGCTCGACCAATGTAGATCTACTCACAGTAAGAGACTCATCGAATGGACTATCATCAAAGTTTTGCGATAGGTGTGAACGAAAGCTCTCAGCTGAGTTGCCTGAGCTTGACAAGTCAAAGCAAGAGCTCGGAGGAGTTGTAAAGTATGCAACAACAGTGTCTGGCTGTGTTGTACCCAATGTTGATTCATACTCTGATGATATTTCAATAGAAGAAGGCCAATTATCCACGTTGGAAACAATGTAGACATTACTTTGAATTCGAATCAAATCCCCAACTGCAATTGGACTACTCAATGGCAATGACGAAGAGGGAGAGATTGATACTACCTGTGATCCATCTGCCGGTGTAACAATCTGAATTGACTTGCTCTGTGCTCCGACATATGCAACCCTCACTGCACCACTATCAAACAAATCCTCACCACTATTAGATGATATAGATGATTGTGGATACTTGATGGAGATTGTTTGAATCTCCGCACCAAGTTCTATATTGCAAACCCCATCATCATTGATACTCGAAGGACAGCAACGTAGAGGCGATCCATCCCCAATCACTGCTGGTAAATCATATACCAAAGCATTGGAAAAGGATGGATGAGTACCCCACATGATTCTATACGCTTCAATGTCATCAGGAGCTGTTGGAGGGGATTCTCCACCAGCACATCCTGATGGTAATACACTAAATCCATTCACATCCAATTCGGGTGCACTCCAGCTCAAACGTAATCGGTCAGCTGTGTCGGAATCTGTTGCAACTGTTAATGATACATCAGTGATAAAACCAGGTAACATTCCAGTAGGGACGGCATAGGATGGTTCCGCGGAAATGGCATTGGAATATCCATCACCATACGCTGAAACTCGAACGTAATATTTCTTTCCCTCATCCAAACCTGCAATTCGAAAGTCAGCCTCTTCCGCTGCTACCACCTCCGATCGTACCAATGGACCATCAACACTATTACCATATGGATTAGATGGTGATGCAATACCACTTGTCATATACTTATCAGTATCCCACTCAACCAAATACTTGGTAATTTCTTTTCCACCGTTGTATGTCGGAGGTGTCCATGACACACCCAATTCACTCCGAGAAACAACATCAAGGGTAACATTCTTAGGACCCGATGGTCGTGTAATTCTTGGTTTAATCTTCTTCCAAAAGGCAGCTTGATTACCGCCAGGAAGGATGAGTAGAAGTAGTGATAGTAGTAGTATCATAGTTGATTGTTTGTCTTTGGAGTTAATTTTGTTTTGTTGCAATGCCGCTATTATTTATTTATTGCAATAACAAAAAGCCTCCCCGGCCATCACCCGCAAGCAAAGGTGATTTTACTATGTACCGATGCTACCGATGCTGCCTCGTGGTTGAGATGTAGTTCCGTTGTCGATGGTGCCAACAACTACTACCGAGAGCAACGATACAAAATAAATGATGTAAAGTGTGAGTAATTAGCGATCTAACGATTTGGTAGTACCTCTGCCGTCTATGAGGTGCCGATCGCCGTGCTGTTGTATTTAATATCATCCCTTCTTCATTTGATAATACTGATTATCAACATTTAGATATCATTCATTCTGTATCACGGTGTTATACTCTCAACTAGTAATAATACTCACATATCATTTTATGTAATTTTTTGATGTTCTAATCTCTTGTCGGGGTTTAGTAATCCTACATTGACAAGACCGACATATCCTATACATATACCTATATAAGCAGTAAAAGTACAAGCTGCTATTCGTGGTATTTGTTGCCCGATATTTGATATCATCGTTATAATCGTTATAAAATATGATGAAGAAGAGTATTCTTCCTTATCTAATGACATACCTAGTACCGATACGAGAAATTGAATGCTCCAACATATAAGAGGTACTACCATTGCAAATGAGGATATTGCAATGAGTAATTTTCCAATTGTTGATAGTGAGCAGTTCATACTTTTGTTATCGTCGTCGTTGTAGAACATATTAGAGGAGATAAAGAGATAGCTAGATGGAGAAGAGTTGTAATTTTATGACGGGGTATCCAGTGTCCTTTAATTGCCCCTATAGCGTCTACAAATTACACTGGAGTTTGCATTGCTCTGTTATGCCTCGAGCTTTGGAAGTTCTGAATAAACAACAACCTCATATCTATTTTACTTAAGAACATTAAGATGCTAACGTTCCATACATTGTTCTCATAACACCTGGTCATACTCTATCCCAACTGAGATAGTTTAAACGCTATCCATAATCTCATTCAAAGTAGCAGAGGGCAGCATAGCGTGCTTTGTCTTGTCGTGTTCAAACTTGTAGTAGCCTCCAATATCCATCTTGTCTCCTTGAGCCCCTTGGAACTCCTCAACAATTTTGCTCCTGTTACTACTGAGCTTATCATAGATTTCTTGATATGATGGATCCTCGGCAGCAAGGTATTCCGCCCAATAAAGAGCTACATAAAAGTTGGTAGCTCGGTTATCAATTTCATTAACACGACGCGATGGACTCTTTCGGTTGTCGAGGAGACGTCCTACAGCTTTGGTCAATGTATCGGCTAATAGGATAGCCTTCTTATTGCCGGTATTGTCGCCCAGCTTTTCAAATGCCACAGCTGTAGCAAGATACTCTCCAAGAGAGTCCCAACGTAAGTGTCCTTCTTCTACAAATTGCTGGACGTGCTTAGGAGCGGAACCTCCAGCACCAGTCTCGTACAATCCACCACCAGCCAACAATGGAACGATGGAGAGCATCTTAGCAGAGGTACCCAACTCCAAGATGGGGAATAAATCTGTCAAGTAGTCACGCAATACATTACCAGTTACACTGATGGTATTCTTTCCTGCTGTTGCCCTCTCCATTGAAACTCGGATGGCATCAACAGGCTTCATAATCGAAATGTCAACACCACTGAGATCGTAATCCTTCAGGTAAGTATTGACTTTATCAATCAGGGATGAATCATGTGCACGACGTTTGTCCAACCAGAAGATTGCCCTGTCCCCTGTAGCCTTGGCACGCTCGACAGCAAGTCTTACCCAATCCTTGATGGGTGCATCCTTAGTCTGTGCCATACGCCATAAGTCTCCCTCCTTTACACTGTGCTCAAAGTATACCTCATTCGTATTCTTATCACGGACCATGACAACACCTTGAGCAGGGATTTCAAATGTCTTATCGTGAGAACCATACTCTTCTGCCTTTTGAGCCATTAGGCCTACATTACTAACATTACCCATTGTAGCAACATCAAATTGACCATGAGTTTTGCAGTAACTGATGGCTTCTTGATACATGGTAGCATATGAACGATCGGGAATTAAGCATTTGGTATCTTCCAATTCATTATCCTTGTTCCACATCTGACCTGAATCACGGATAACAACGGGCATCGATGCATCAATAATAATGTCGGATGGCACATGAAGATTTGTGATTCCCTTATCAGAATTCACCATTGCAAGCCAAGGACGTTCCTCATAACATGCATCGATATCAGCTCGGATTTCTGCCGCCTTCTCAGCTGGTAGTTTGGTATCAATCGAATCAAGTACAGCACCGAGTCCATTATTAGGATTTGCTCCAATCTCATCCAAAGTTTTCAGAGCCCAACACTTTAGTTACATATCTTTTGAGCTATTGAAAGAGAAGTCTATTGGCAACTTAGTTTTAATAAATATCCTATTACATCAACAAAATAATTGCAATATTTATCAATCATCATGTCATATTTATCAAAAGTTATCCCACTAGTCAGGGCAAGGTCATCATCCCCAATCGTTGGGTTGAACCACTCCATCACAACAAGTTCAACCACCACTACAGCTATATCTCGTGCACGTACGCCTCCTTTACGTTCTATCTCTCCACTATTATCTAGTAGTAGTGATCATGGATTATCATTTGAAAGTGGTGGTAGTACCCGTGGATATGCCACTGCATTTACTTCACCATTAGATGGCAGTTTAGGTACTATCAACAACAACGGTTGGGGTAATAATAATAAATCATTTGTACGCTTAATGAGTGATTTATCTGTCCCTGAGGCACCCACATCGAGTCATCCACATACACCAATTCCTGATGCTACTGGAAAGCTTATCTATACTGAAACGTAAGTATATTTATTGTGAGAGTTTGCAACACATAAGATATGTTCATAAAATATTTATGTGTCTAATACAACACATGTTGCAATATTTTAATGTATATATGTTTGTTTATATCTTATACATACAGTGATGAAGCTCCTGCTTTGGCAACCTTTAGTTTACTTCCAGTTCTATCCAAGGTTAGTTTCTTTTTATGTTATAATTTACACTTTTTACCTTATATATCTTATGAATATCAATAATTCTTATATGAATCATGATGTTTTGTGATTATAGTTTGGGGCATTGGCACAAGTTGATGTTGTTCCATGTGATATCTCAGTTGCTGGACGTGTATTGGCAACATTTCCTGAGAAGTTGAAGCCCGATCAACGTGTTCCTGACAACCTTGCATACTTGGGAGAATTATGTAAAACTCCGGAGGCAATTGTTGTTAAACTTCCCAACGTTAGTGCAAGTATTCCTCAACTCGATGGTTGTATTGCCGAGCTTCGTTCGAAAGGGTATGATGTACCGTTGTATCCACATGAACCAAAAGATGACGAAGAACGAGCTATCCAGGCACGATATGCCACTATTTTAGGTTCTGCTGTTAACCCTGTATTGCGTGAGGGGAACTCCGATCGACGTGTTGCAGCCCCCGTGAAGGCATATGCTCAGAAGAATCCGCATAAAATGGGCATTTGGAGTAAGGCATCTCGAACACATGTAGCACATATGGACAAGGGTGATTTCTTCTCGAGTGAGCAAAGTACTACTATGAAGGATGCTACTGATGTGATCATTGAACATGTAGCACCCGATGGAACTGTTACAGTATTGAAAGAGAGTACTAAGCTACAAGCCGGAGAAGTTATTGATGCATCCACAATGAGTGTCGAAGAGCTTTGCAACTTTTATGAAAGAGAGATTTCTGATGCCAAAGAGAATGATATTCTTCTCAGTTTGCATCTCAAAGCAACTATGATGAAAGTTTCGGATCCTATCCTATTTGGTCACTGTGTTAAGGTGTTTTTCAAGCCAGTCTTTGACAAGCACGGC
>Ga0214479_101129_pt1 | contig 11749 bp, 10 predicted proteins | sample M1_20Mar14CPVII9_5_FD_165054 | JGI IMG/M metagenome (GOLD analysis project Ga0214479, IMG submission 165054) | Marine eukaryotic communities from Monterey Bay, California, United States - M1_20Mar14CPVII9sort6BwellE14 | ecosystem: Environmental > Aquatic > Marine > Unclassified | place: USA...
TATACATGGCAAAGACGGCAAATATAAGCTCAGAAATGCATGAAATATGCAGAAATATGGTCAAAATGGGACGGAATTAGAAAAATTCCTTAAAATGTTCACTTCCTTAAAATGTCAGCTCCTCTAGCCAGCCGTCATCTCAGCCGTCATCTCAAAATCCCGACCTTAAAACCTTCTTTTGAGCCTACACACACCATCCCCAATTCCTTGTGACAAGGCCGGGATTGGTGAAAGTGAAGTTGTTCATCAGGATCAGATTGTTACTTGGGTTTTGTAATATAGGTAATCCAGGCAATCGTGTTTGCTATCCTAATGCACCCACAACGTCTGCGCCTATGGCACCGTCCCAACACCTGAAGAACCCCCAACACCGCCAACTAGTTGTCCCGTTTGTGAAAATGGATCAACTTGCTGTCCAGAGGATGGTGTTTGTGAAACTAGAGGTAAAGAATCAAGGCGTGGATGCGTTGCTCCCTGAGAAGTCCATATAGAAGCAGTGCTTTGTATTTGTTCAGTGTAATAGATGAAGTTGTAAATTAGAAGACAGTCAGTTATCATTTACCAAAACAAGTAAAGCTTTATTGTTCTTGGCAGATGCAAATCTTTTCACTTGCTTTATGAGCTCCTCTTGATCTTCAGGATCACAATCCCTCAGGGTTTGTAATGCTTTTGTAACTTCTTCTGGTATCTTCTTATCATTAGGAAATAGATCTTGTAATACAGACGTGATTGTGAGTTTTCCTGATATGGATAAACTCTTTATTTGTTGGTAAAGCAATGCAGTTGCACACATGACAATTTCCTCTTTATCAGTACAGCGTTCAAGACGATTAAGCAAGCCCTCCCGTCTGGCTAAGAGTATCTTCTTTTCGGTCTTCTTATCCAAAACTGAGAATGGCAGGCCTATCAAGGCAAGAGAGTTGTCAGCTAGATGACTGATGAACAGCTCCAATCTCTTGCTAGCACCAATATCTTCACTATAGTTATCCTTGTTGTCATCTTCAGCACTTTCACCAGTACAAAGAGACCAAATTTGGCTAAGGATGGAGCCATCAGAACCAGGGAATAATGATCGCAGGTAGCTAAATGGACAGTGAGTCTCGCCATTTTGACAGCACTGTAATGAATAGGTAGGGAATATCAATGACTCGATACTGACAGTCTGCTCATCCTTGCTCTTTTCAGAGTGAAATGATAAATCATTATCACCAGTCTCGTTTTTGAACATATAGTGTTCAGTCATAATCTTGGCTAGACAGCTACCACAGCCTTTCAAAAGTTCATTATACATATCATTCACATTGACATTGGCATTGCGCGAATGTATTGTATTGATTGACTTTGAACACAGTTGAAGGAGATGACAAAGTGACCTGAAGGAGGACTCAAATGATTCCTCGACATGCTGTATGGTACTTGCACCTTCAGTACGTGTACTGACAGAAACACCATGCATAGTAGCCTCGATACGATCAATTTCTGCCTTGACAGATTGTATATAGATCCGTTGTAGCTCCTCGGAGAATACAACCCGGCAAAGTTCCACTAATGGCCCAATGCGATGATTTTGATCGTGTTGATTTTGCAAGTCTAGAAGATCTGTGTACTCATCTCCGATACATTGAACAACATCCCGAAGAGGGATAATCATATCCTGGTCATCAGTCATCTGCTTTGCTCTCGAGATACTATATTCCTCAATCAGCTTTAATACCATTTCCTTACAACTCTTTATCATTTCGCTACAAAAGAAGAAGGCCATGTTTTCATCAATGATTAAAAGCCCGTTATTAAATGCTTTGAATATATCTGACTGATTCTTCATAACACTGACTAGATGTACATCAATAAGCTCTCTCACTTCGTCTAATGTAATATCATCAGGTAGTAGTACCTTCAAATTTGCAAAGCTTTGAGTGAGTATAGCATTTTCAATATCGTTGATCATCAGGACAGAAATCTTCTGTAGATCTATGATAAGTGACTTGCCTAATATTACTGAATTCGGCTGAGAAATGAAAAGCAGATACGATATATCAGTTAAATCTTCGCCCCCAGAAACAGAAACATATTAAACACATATTGACTTACAAGAGATTGTATCATAAACATATGTATCTTACTTCGAGATATTCCAAATGAAGTAAATTTCAAGTATCCATTTGTTGTATAAAAAGATATTGCAAGTTGTTGTTGTGCATCGGAGTAAACTTGTGGTGTATATAAGGAAGTAGCTAATGCTATCTTGGCTGTAGATGCGGCTGGAATGGAGACTGTACCACTAAGAGCACCCTCTTTACAAAGTTTGTTCATAATGGATATGATTGTTTGGGTAGAAACTTCATCAACATCGTCTTGCCCAAACAATATACTATTAAGCTAAACATATACACATCAAAGAGTGAGTCAACAGATTGATATGAACAACATAAAATATGTACACACTGCACATTCTGCACTAATACATACCGATGATGGTGTAGTCGCTTCATCTAAACAACTCAATATCTCTTTTTCAATATATTGCATACTATTCTCTTTTATTTCACTATTATAATATCCTGTTATTTCTCCATTATGTTTTGATATGCATATGTTCGGATGTAATCCAATATCCTTTAATAACCGCAATATATCCTCACATGACAATTCCAATTCTTTCGATAACTGCTTTATTGTTACGGTTGATAATTGTGCTAAAGACGAAACTATACTGTGTAATGACTTATTATCTTCCAATGGCGCAGTAGATGATAGATTGCAGTGAAAGTTGATTCTATCATGAAGACTTTGCTTTAAACTTTCTACCAATCCATATTCATATTGTTTTCTAACATTATTGTAAACTTTGCAAACTAAAGATGACGAAGACTTGCATATCAAATCACCAACTGCGGATACATCATCTTCTTTCATTCCAAGTTGTTTGCATAACTCAGCTACTGAAACTCTATCTTGCTGTTGCAATATACGCATAAACTTTTCGGTAATTGCTTTAAGTGAATAAATTGTAGGTGAACTATATGTTGTGTTGGAAGGTTTAGTATCTTCATCAGAAGGCAAATCGGAAGGAGGAGATTGTGTAGTATCATGTATTGTGGGGCTTGTCTTGAAGAATAATGATTCTTCTTGGATTAAACTAGTATTAGTATCTTCTTTTTTACATATACGCTGTGCATAAAACGGGAGACTATCAACACTGCCGTCATCTCTATTACCACCTCTAGCTTCTGCTAAGCGAGAGAGGATTTCCCAAGTTACTATTGGATCCATGATAGACGAGTATAATAAATGACAACTCTGAAAGTGTCTGTCAAAAATTCGACTGTGAAAACGACCACCTAGGATACCGTATCCTTCTCTCTCAAAATGGCTAAGTCTGAAAAAAAGCAAGTTTGAGTGCAAAAGACAAACTTTGACCTTGGCATACCACATCAGTAATGATATCTAATACCTAATATTGCACATGATATTAGATCATATATACAAGATATCAAATACCTTATAAATTTAGTGTATCTACATGTTTCTGTACAAGATACATACACCTAAAGAGGGCATATTTTGCATAAAACACGTCCCTTTGAGCCTTCAATTGATAGTGTTGCAGCTCTATTCATAACGAGATATATGCCATCTATAACAACCTTGTCCTCTTCAATTCAGATATGTAGTTGAGACGAATCCCTCCCTATTAGTTGCTATGAAGTTGATTATTGTTTGTGCATACTATGCAAAATCCGCCCTACTCCAATTTGGAGTTGTATGTATCATAATCGATGGTGCCAACATAACCACTACTCGTACCTCATTCTATGCTATATTAACTATCATATTCGGTACGAATATACGAGTGATTGAGCCTGTTGTAGATACATGATCTCTTGTTATTGTTGTAGTTGCACTTAATCCATCAATTTTATATCACTTGTTCTTTTCAGTAGGTAGATGACTCTATCCAACCAACAAATCATATCTACACCAACTTAACTATAATATTAATCAACAGTGATCGTGGGGGTATATTACAACACTTCTCTACTCTGTATGATACGCCAACGCTCGAGTAATTGATATCTTGCAACCACGATGCACATCAACTTCGGAGCAGTCTAGTGATGCATGTACGATGGATAACATATATCGCGCGCCAGCAGATCTAGGACGATCATATCGAGAGTACGTTGGTATAATGCCATATCTCTAGCACTTGTAGTTATGTAGTATCGGAGCAAAGAAGCAGTAGGCCATTGTTTTAGTAGTTTCGAGGGTGATTTGTGAATTATAAAGGATACCGGTCGTTTTTCTAGAATTTTATTGCGAGAGCACTAACAAAAATTGGTGGTATTTTATCTTACTGTGGGCACTACTCTCGGTCGTTTTTTCACCCTCCGATATCCTCACTTTTGGGGAGTAGGTATCTAAAATTTCCCATAATTTACTGTGTGTCCACTAAGAAAATACTACTTTGGTCGTTTTTCGTGATTAATCTTATTGGTACCACTCTTCTCTCAACACCAAAACTACTTAGCCGTCACGGAACAACACCAATGAAAGATATAGAGTTTTCATGTCACCATTTACCTCGTGAGAGAGCATCAATGAATATTTGGTTTCTAAAGTATCAAACATCTTTGTAACATGTATTAATCTCCTCTATACATTGTTTATGGTAATATAAAGGGACAACATCTTGTCCACATATTCATAAAGCTCCAAGTCTAGAGAACATATATCTTTCAATACTCGCTTTGCCTCCTTTGAAAGTATCTCTTTACCTTTCCCCTTTTGTCGTACTTGTCGCCTTGCCTCTCCTACATTCTTTTGTACAATGTCAACATCACTTATGCCTTCTAGATATGTTGGCAATATCTTTTCTAATATAGATATACTTTCATCCATACGTTCAGTTATACCCACGAATAGCATTTCATCTTGAATGTTAAGTTTGGCAATTTCCAATGCTTTCTTGCTAAGTGGGGTCTCCATACACTCCTTCTCAACTCCACAGAGCATCTCGGTTTGTATGTTACACCATCTTTGCAATTCATTCACGTCAACGCATGTAGAGTTTGTTAAGCATTCATCCAAAGTTGCATTACCTCGCTGTTGTATAAAGTCTTTTCTCCAATATTTGTTTCGTGCTTGACTTCGATCGAAATAATACATTGATGATAGCCTTTCATATGGTTGTCGAACAAAAGATATCGTTGGTATACCGTACTTCTTATTCTGAGCAGCCAACTCTTCATTCGTTGGTAAATGATTGTACAATTCTTGTATAAACTGAGGTAAATGCAGCCGCCACTCTGCAATTGGCGAGACATACTTGTATCCTCTTTCTAGATAGTTGTAGTATCGAAAGTGACCATCAAATACTACTCGTTCCCGTCCATTCAAAGTACTTGTCAATACTTTTAATGATGCCTGTTTATAAAATTGTACTAAATGAGACTGTGTTGCTTGTATTGATGGATCATAATAACCTTGAGGTATATTACCATTGTGATTGTTTGAAATGGGGAGAGAAGGAACTAGGTTCTCAATCTCCCCCAAGTCTACTGATACAGTTGATTTCACATTTGCTTGTGTTTTGAATAATGATGTTACAGTAGAGCTGCCTGTCTTTGGAATGCGCATGAAGACGAGTTTGGCTGGATTGACTGGAGAGCATTTATTATCGTCACTCTCATTATCGTCGGCATGACTTTCAAGACTGCATATACCTTGACACACAGTCGGGAAGAACTTGTAATATATGATTGGGGCAGTGATAGGGTTGATGATAACTAGTATTGGAATATAACATAGAAACTGGAAGATGCTCGTTTCACAGTTCATTAAGATGAAAGAGAGAAGATTGTAACTTCCATTAGTACATGTCGTTTGCAAAGGCAATCAAACAAGGCAAACTAAGTTCAAATGAAGCATCCAAGTCACCAACACTTCATATTGAACACACCATAACATACAACAAAAAAACACAGACTCGGACATTCCAGTAAAATCGAAATGCACTTCTTTATCTTTGTCGGTGATGCATTGTTGTTGGAGGATGAGAAATGACTTTTCTTAGTATCAGATGCATTCAACCCTACCTCCGCCACTGCCGATGAAATATTCTTCCGTCGTCGTCGTTGTCGGAGTTCACTCATCAGTAAAGAGTCTCCTGATGCCTGATGCCTTGATACAATATACTCCCCTATCTCTATCTTTTATTAGTTACGATAGCCGATATTCAGATCTTTTAGATCTTTGGTAGGTATCCTTTTATTTTGTAGGTAGCAGTAGGTAGGTATGTACTCCGGCCTACATAGACTATGTATGGTGAATGAAGAGTGATGATAAGGAGGAGTGATAGCGAGAGTAAGTAATACCTGTAAAGTGATACATCTACATAAATACAGGTATACTTATTCTAGTAGCTATAGTTAGTAAATAGATTTAGTTTACAAAGTATGAAGAGTAGTAGATGTGCCTTTAAAAAGTGCTTAGCACACTACATACTTAAAGACGTCCACCACTGCCAGCGACAGTCTCCTCAGCAACCGCTGGGGCAACGTTAGCGCCAACATCCTGGCCGTCATCATTGTGCCATTCCATCAATGCCGTAACATCGAACTTGGGCTTTTTGATTACCTTAACCTTGCGGATGTAACAATCCTTGATTGGGAAGATGGAGGATGCCTCCCTCTCAATTTCTTCACCGGTAGTTCCAGCAATTAAGGCCTTGACCAAAGTCTTGAGGTCACCCTTGCCAGCTAAGGCAGACATGGTGTTAACCATCTTACCGCGGATAGCCTTGGACTTAGCAGACTTGGCATAACATGTCTCCTTGAGTTGATCATCCTGCTTCTTGGTGAAAGCAATGCAGAACATACGGACAATGTAACCGTCAGTTGTACGGGCATCAACATTAGCCTCGATGATACTCTGCTTCTTCTTGATCAAGGAGCACAACTTATCACGTGTCATGTCCATACCGTGGAAGTTCAGAAGACAGTTGAATCCCTGAACATCCTCAACACAAAGCTTAACCTTACGGTAACTCATTGCCTCATTGTTGTTAAGATCGGCAAGTGACAATTCAATAACACGTCCCTTAAGTCCATCGGAGGCAATCTTGGTACCCTGTGTCTTGGTAATGATAGTCTTACCACATTCCTTCTGGGCAAAGATGGATGGTGCAATTAGCTTGTACCATTCTTTCTTGAGGAAGGGATCGACTGCCTTCTTCTTACCGCCCTTCTTGGACTTTGTTAGTCTCTTATTCTTTCCCTGTTAGTATATGAAACGAGTAGTAAATGATGTAAAGAGGGTTAGACACACATTATATATGAAATACTTGCCGTAGTCATCCGAGCAAGCAGAGGATGGGAGAGGTCTATCCAACCATAATATGAAACATCATAATGTGCATATGATGTGCACACCACCACAAAGTATCCACTAAATAATCACTGCTTCACTTGAGTCGATTATCGACACTTAGAAATAGAGAATAAAGAGCTTGATAGGATTGCAATGGTTGCTAGCGGTAGGGCGTTGCAACACATCATAAAATTAGGTGGTAATGGTGGAGTCCTCATCCCATTCGATCTACTTGCTCATCAAACGACAGCCTTGCGCATAAAGCGCCTAAAATGGATAGTTGAACTATCCAACAACACCAAAGAGGTGCGGACTTACGATCGCCATGATGAAGGTATATTACTAGAGGTGATAGGAAGGTGATTTCAATGGTTGTGTTTGTGAAATGAGGGCAAATATTCCACTAAAGAAGGACTCCCTATTACCATTTCAAGTATAAGAGGTAAATAAAATTGGAGCGGTATCCTTGAGGCCAAGGCTCGAAGAGACCCACCAGAGTAAGGGAAGGAGGGGAACGATTGGTAGCTTTTACACTATAGACACTGCTTCTCTTGTATTTGAAACATACACTAGCAAATAAGATAGTTTCATTCTGTTTCAATGCAAAACTAGATTATTAGTTCCTCTTCTCCGATCCCCTTAACATGATGGAAAAGTATGCAGTGTTTCACTACTCATTTACCACTAGAGGGTCGACCCTTCTTCTTCTTTGGCTGATCAGCTTCTTCTACGGCCTTATCCTTGATCTCATCAACAAAGCCAGCAACATCAGCTTCCTCCAAGGTAGGGACTTTCTTCAATGCCTTTGCATCCTCTGCATCTTCATTACGAATAATGAACAGGGTATGTCCCATCCCACATGCGACACTAGTTACCAAACATGAATCCAATCCACTAACAAACTCAGGCTTGGATGAACTTTTCTTCTCACCTGCTCCAAAGCCCAACTCGCCATGTGAGCCATTACCCCAAGAAACAGTAACACCACTCTTCGTTGCACAAAAGACTGTTTGACTACCAGCGCCGATAGCCTCAATGACATGCCCATTATTAGCTAGGGCATCAACAAGAGTAGGGCGCATCGTTGCCTCACCAGCCGTTTTGTGCTTACCCATGTAATAGGCGTGTCCATGCTTTGTCAATACAACTGAGCAATTACTTCCAGCCACAGCCGATACTGGATGATTATTCGCAAATATAGGACCCTGGAAAGCACCAATCATTCGGGGTATATATTCATCTGCTTGAATGCCATGTCCCAAACACCCGTAGTCACCACATCCAAAACTGAATACTCGTGGGACATGTGATGCACCCTCTGATGATGCTTCCACGGCAATGATATGATTCTTACCACAACTGATGCTACCCAAAGCAATCTGACCTGAATCTTCCAACGAGACACACTTGACTTTGCCCTGTGAATCCATAGCACCAGATGTCAACGAGTTACTAAGTACACCATCGCGGTCTGCCTCACTCTGAACAAACATGGATCGACGAATGAATTTGGCACAATTGGCAAAACCTGTCTTGCCTGCTGTGACGATATACTCTCCCGTCTCGCCATTACCAAGCTGTCCAAACTCCGCCGAACCAGTAGTATATAAATGTCCAGTAGATGATAGCAAAGCTGAGATGTTTTCACCACACGACGCCTACAACATGAAACGGACACAAAGGTGAGTAAACATAATACAACAGATACACAAAATAGAAAGAATCTACACACATTTACATACCTGAACAATCTTGACATTACCAACACCATCACTCTCCTCTTCATCCTCGGCACTTAACTGTCCGACAACTGAACATTTACGAAACTTATCAATACCCTTATTACCCATGTTATTAATACCAAGTTGTCCACACAAATTGCCTCCACTAGCATATGCCAATCCATTATCACCAACTAACACTGTGTGATACTTACCAACACCTCCGCCTACGAATTTAATAGATGTATCATCACTAACAGTAATTAATGTAGGTGTGGGTACCACCGCCGAGGAATATCCCAATCCTAACTGGCCTGTTTCATTACGTCCCCAGCCGTATGCCTTACCATCCGTTGTAATTGCAATGGAATGACATGCAGTGGGTGAGGTGGCAATGAAGGCAATTTTTGTATTCTTACCAAAGATGGATGGGAAGATTACTGTTGGACATAACAATTCGTGTGATTGTGGATCCTTGGAGATTGCTGACCGTCCAGGACTGTAATATAATTGTAATTTATATGTTTGATGGAGAGAGTTAGATGAGCACAAGATGTGAGTATAAAATTTATAGGTCAAAAAGTAAAGTATACACAACAAAATAAGCACAAACTAATAAACTAAACAAACAAACTAATAAAATAATAATATACTTACACGGAAGCATCAAGTGTACCAGTCTGTGCCAACAATCCAGGAGTTGGTACGTTATCATTGCTATCACCACTCTTCTTCTTACCCGATGAAGAAAGATTCATACGAGGCATGATTGGTAAATTATAACTACGTGGTCCAGATGATGCACTTTCTGCAGTTTTAGTAGCAGCAGCAGGTTTAGATTCCTCCTTGGGTGCACCATCAGAAGAAGCGGCAGGTTTAGCAGCAAATTCTGAAGTATCAGCCATAAAATCACCCCATACATTCATCATGGCCGGATCCATTGCAGCCACTGCAGGATTAGACTCCTGTGAACTTCCACCAGCACCGGCAGTACTACGACGACTAATACCCTGTCCAGAACATGACATAATAGCAGTAATTGTATTTGTTGGTAAGGATAAGGTATGTGAAAGTTTAGTTATATCAGCTTTTGTACCTCCGCCGGGAATAACAACAGTTCCACTTACAGAAGTAGTGGCTGCGCTGCTGCCGTCTGCTGCTCTTTTACGTCCTCTTGGCATATTGTTTTATATTGTGCTTTATACTTATCTTAATGCAATTGATCTACGATAACCAACACAAGAAGCAAAAAATTATGAGAGTTGAGTAAAAGTAAGGATACCGTTCGATAACATCGAAAGGCGGACTTTCGTGCGCCCACCATTTTAAAACAAAAGGAGAAGTCTTGTAGGTTTGAATAGTTGATGTTAGTGAATAGCGGTGCCGCCACAGATAGATTGCTCACATCATATGCTCTTAATTTAGAATTGCAATAATATACCCTTGATAGAAAGCCGCTCAAGCGAATAGCACAACAACCAGATACAACTCTCCGCTCTCCAATCAAATCGTCATTGGCAATTAAGCGAACCCGTCATAACTCTACACATACAACAGAACAAAACAATGACACCCTCCACACCAACCCGGGGTAGACGAACTACACGAAACTCATTAGCTGCAATGGAGGCCGCTGCATCAATACAATCTACTACTAAATCACGCGCAGTATTCCCACCATCGCCTACTACTAATAACAATAAAACAACAACCAAATTATCATCAACCAATGACAATAAAGAAGAAGAAGGGGGTATAATAGCCGGACAAATACTAAGCGGGGGTAGTATGAGAAGTTTAGCTGAATTATTCAGTCCAGTAAAGTCTACTAGTAAATTAACAAGTGAAGCTGCGTCAACAAATAATAAGAAGCGTTGTAGTTTAAATTATAATGAAGAGGAGGAGAAGCCGTCATCTAATGACGCACCAACAGCAGTTAATAAGTCATCAAGTACTACAAAGAAACGATTATGTTTGCGTCCATCAACATACACACCGCCACCTCGACTTAAGGCACCGCCACCGCCGACATCATCATCAACCACTGATACTTCACTTACTACATCCTCAGCCACATCCTCAACTGCCGCTAGTAAGGGCGAGAAGGGAGAAACAAAACTAACACCAACATGGCGTATAAACGTTGGCATCGTAAAAACATCACCAATTACATTGGATTCAACTACAAATAAAAGAAAATGCGCAGATTGCGCAGTGGGTATGCCAACAATTGGTGATAATTGTACCAAGTGTAGCAAGTTGAATATGATTATTGAATCAAATAAGAAGCAGCAGAAGGCTAAGAAGAATAAGAGTGTTGAAAAGGAAGAGAGTAAGAAGATGGAAGAAGTTAAGAGTGTGGAATTGAAAGCGGATAAAGAGGTTACAGAGGAGAAGGGTGTAGGGATTGAGGATGAAGTGGTAGCACAGACACCCGCAAGTATGAAAAGTAAAGGGAGTGAAGTGGCACGGGCAAGCTCTACTCAAGAAGGAGACGATGTTGCAGCAGCAGCAACTACCAGTTCAACAATCAAGAAGTCACCACTCTTCAGTATGACAGCCGGAGTGGTAGTAACAAACTCTCGTACACGTAATCCCAACCGTACTTCTGTCCCAAGTTCACCAACCAATCTTGGCAATAATGGAGGTACAGCAAC
>Ga0214479_101137_pt1 | contig 11643 bp, 6 predicted proteins | sample M1_20Mar14CPVII9_5_FD_165054 | JGI IMG/M metagenome (GOLD analysis project Ga0214479, IMG submission 165054) | Marine eukaryotic communities from Monterey Bay, California, United States - M1_20Mar14CPVII9sort6BwellE14 | ecosystem: Environmental > Aquatic > Marine > Unclassified | place: USA...
ATACTCTTTTTAATGGTCGAGGAGATTGAAGATACATGTAATGTAAGCGAGGGTACACGACGTAATACCTCACCACTCTTCCCTCATTACCAAATCAGAAGCCTGATATGCATACTTATGTTCACCATAATCATCACCAAATTCATAATCATCATATCCTTCTTTGTGATACATACTGTAAGCGAAGGCATTACGGATAAAGTCTATTGATAAGCCGGACATTCCGGGAGTTGATTTATCGATTTCGGATTGTGGCTTGTCTTCTTTCTGAGTTTGCTTTTGAGCGGATGTGGTGGTTGGTGTCTTCTTTTCTTGTTCTCCTGCTTCAATCTTGATCTTCTTCTCTGCAGGCTCCCCTTCTTTCTTAAACTTCTTCTGCTCTTCCTCCTTCAATCTACTTTCCCTATCCTTCCTACGTCTCTCCCTATCAACCCGACTCTTCTCCATCTCTTTATACTCCATCCACCATCCCTTCCACTCCATACCAAAATCAACTAATAATTTCCATAAACTCCGTACTGCACTAACACTTAATAATGTATTATTACCAACCAACGTTACCAATAAATGTATATATACATTGGCAATCGAATAATTGTAATATGGTATTGTTGGTGTGATATACTTTATATTTTCTTTATGTTGTAATGAACTTTCAGATAATTTAATTGATTTCTTCTTTTTGGTAGTGGAGGTGCGGTGGGGTGAGTAGGATTTAGCACGGAGTATTGATTCTTGTGATTGTGACTGAGTTGGTTCGGGTGAGTTACATCGCTCTAATTCTGATTTAACTGTTGGACATACTTTACTATCTTCCTCATCCTTAACAACAGCCTCTCTTTCCTCACGTTTCAATAACAACTCATTCCTCCTTCGACGTTCTTTACGAACCATGTCTAATTCACGTAACTTTTCAATACCTACATTCATTACACTAGCTTTACCTAACTTTTCTCTGCCATTCTTACCCAATATACCAGGCACAGTAGTAGTAGTAACCTGTGGTGGACAGAATGGATTAAATATCATTAATAAATGTATTAGTTGGGCATGTAGTTGTGAATTGGATGCAATGTTGGATACTACTAAGTCTAGGTAACGGCCGGAATTAGCTGATACTAGGGCGTTTAATGTATAATGCAATAATGGTGTATTTGATTTGTTTAATAATAATTGCATTAAGGATTGGAATTGGGTATGGGCGTATAATTGTTTTTGATGGAATATTTGTTCTTCTTTGGTAGCAGTTGATGGATTGTAGGAGTTGGTGGATGTGGCTAATCCTGTATTATCTACATTGTGTATTTCTTTATTGTAATATTTATGTTTACTTGATATTGCCCAGTGTATTAATTGTGTTGCTTGTGTTGCCAAGTCTTTATTGTTGTGAATGTCGTCTTTTGTTGGGAGTTCATCATTAATAACAATTGATGAAAGATTGGATAAGGATGGAGATAATGATGTTGGACGTGGTAATCGTTCGTTTATATCAATATCTATAAACTTTAATGGTGGTGGTATATTGGTATTGTTTGTACCCATAGTAGCAGAGTTGCAATTGTTTGGTTTGCAATTTTGTTCTGATGACGATGCACCGACTTGTGCATGAAAAGATTCTTTGACGTCTGCCGTCGAAGATTGCTCCTCTTTAGCTGCCATGTTAATTAATAATGACTTTGTTTACCTTATAAACAGAGGGATATGATCTATAGTTGAGAGGTTTGCCGCTGTATACAACTAACCTACTTATCTCATTCCAATGCAAATTGCAATCGATTGTGGTTGGTGATGGTTAATACGCGACCAAACGGGGATACCATTTTTATTGCAACTAACTTAACCAACGACGACAAACTCGCCATCACACAGAAAAGCATGCCTCTACATATCAAATACCTAAATCAACATCTGCCGCTGAGTCCATCACTATCCATGTAACTGTCTTTGTATGTTACATAATATTATTATAGCTATTCAGTTGGGGGTAGTATGAATGGCCATATAATTTTAGGCTAAAGATTAACATCTAGACAATCTCTATCATTTATTGCAAGATGATAGTTGATGCACATAATATTATGAACATAGATAATGAACAAACTCATCGTCAAAGGGGGAAGAGCAATCGTCGTAAAGAGTTAGAGGAGCTACGTGCCGAGAATAAAGAATTACTAAAACGTATAATGATAAAGAATGAACAACGCAAGATCAATAAGTCAAAGTCAAAGTTGAAGGAGGCGTCAAATAATAAGAAGGGTAGTCATGTAATGAGTAACCTGGGTGCCCTGTTGAATGGTGATATTGATCAGCGATTATCTAATAGTGCAACATGCAATCAACCACCACCGCCGCCAGCACACATTAGTATCAAAGAGATAGATGTCGACATGATAAGTAGCATCAGTGGTATGAACGAACAGCCGAGATTGGTATCACCAAATTATCCATCAGATTATAACTTCTTAAGTAGTGAGATGAATGATAATGATTTAGTTAGCTTTGGTAGTACCAACTTCTTTACTACACTGAACAACAACGACAACAATACTGCTACTATAGAGAAGGATACCCTCTTCAGCGGCAGCAGCAGTTCATCCAAGTCTAATGATGATAAAGAAAATGATGATCCATTTAATGATGATTCAACACCCATTTCATTATCATCTTCGACACATCAACAGAAAGAACAAAAGCAGGAGAAGAATATGGATGAGGATATGCAAATGATTGATGATTTGGCTAAACGATACAGTTACAGTTCATCTTCTAATAGCGGCGACGAAAGTATAAAACCAACAAAACAAAAGGATACAAGAGTTTCAGTAGTACGAGAACAGCATATGAATGAGATCGAGAAACTTCGTAAGTTACAAGAACAGCAGCAGCTGCAACCTGAACAAGAAAATGATGATGATGGACTCATCCAGAATAGTTGTAGTGATGATACCAAGAAGCAAGACGAGACGGAGGCAGAGAATGATGATGAGTTTGAGCTCCCATTCGAACAGCTACTTCAAGAGGCAGAGATGATGGTGGAAAACAATTGTGATAATAACGAAGAGGAAGAGGGATATATAGGTGTCGTGAATGCTGCTCATCCAACGAACAAGGAGAGTGGTGAGGTATTACGTCGTGTACCCTCGCTTACATTACATGTATCTTCAATCTCCTCGACCATTAAAAAGAGTATACGGCGGAGGAGTAACAATAACAACAAGGTAGCTGACAAAAAGGTAGACGAGAATGATAAGGAGAATGTGCATCCCATACTGGGTTACAAGAAGGGAATGAGCAGCAAGAAGATACCTCTAGTACAAAGGGATATACCTTCGGCACTACGAGAACAAAAAGACAAGTCTACTACATCAAAAAAAACAAAGGAGGAGAAGACGGTACGGTTTGATGAGTATACCAAGGAAGCTAATGATGTAATATGTGTTCATGGAGGTGGTATGGACAATAATGCTCATGATATCTCTTATGATTACGATGACGATGATACAAGGGATATTACACTCGATGAAAGTATAACGGTCAATCCAGCCGGCGGTTGTGCTGCTGATTACTTCTCATGGCTTGCAAATTGTGGACAAGATGATAACCAAGATGTTGAGGCCGAGATCCATGAAGTTGATGATGATGAAACAATGGACAACACTATGGAATCAAGCTTAATCAGTATGGATGATACAGCAACATCACAAGTGAGCACACTGTTTGGTCTACACACTCTGGTTGATTCGGGATGTAAAATCATGAGTATAAGTGATGCTAGCAAAGTCCATACTTTGTATTGAGTAGATAAGAGATATAGTTGACAGTTGATCTTTTTCAATACAAAGTTACTTTTACTAGCTTTCAATGCCTTCTTCTTATTTCCCATGCTTCTTCTTCCTTATGAAATGGTATGTATAGAATGAATTCACAGATACCATCTTAAAAGTCTCTCACACAATAACGAGACTTGATATTATTACGTCTATTTCTCATGATATTACTCTCAATAATAATAATATGGGTTTGCACTTATTTACACATTGGTTGAAGTTGCACCCCCAAGTAGGGCAGCTTGAGCTTGGAATGCTGCCAATACATCAGGATGATCAGATGCCGCTTGAGCTGCTTGATCTTCATAGGGAGGTTGCTGCTCAACCATTGCTTCTTTGGACTTTTCTTCTTTCTTCTTATTATGTTGGTTTGTATGCAATACAGGTAACGCCTTTTCAATGTTCATGACACGTTGGTATAACTTCTCATCAAATTCGACAGGGGGATCATTCGGGTCAATCTCCTCCTCTCCGTAGACCTCCTCGTCTGTTTCAGCCTGAGCAGGAGGAGCACCGCCAGATCTTACCTGAGCACCACCCTTTGGATGTTTACGAACAGGAAGAGGAGGTGCGGCATTTGAAGGGGGAACAGAAGAAGGACTCGAGTATGGCAGTTGAGCATAATAAGCCCTAAGATTTGCATCATGATATGCTTGAACATGAGAAGGTGAAGTGGACATCATTTGATACTGCTGCTGCTGGTTCATCATCATGTAGGGATTGTATCCACCATATTGATATTGCTGCTGCGGCAGTGGAACAATGTTATTAGTTGACTTTTGTCGGCTGCGGGGGGATGGACGAGTATCGCCTTGAACATTGATGTACGAATTATGAACTGTTACTGGTGGTGGAGGATCAAGGGGGTAGCGTCGGGATATTTCATAAAAGTCAGGCTCTCCTGCTTTGCTGTTGTTTTGTGTGTGTATGATAAATGTAATAGATATGAATACACATTCTGAACAAAATGTGGAAAGTATATAATCTTCTACTTACTTTGGTAGCCTCTTCCCGGGGTTTTTGAGCCTATGCATACCTTGACATAAGTCAATCTTACCACGTAAGAATAGCTCATGGTAGTAACCCTTTTGATCTGGACCATCTTGATAGAGACGCTGATGAAAAGTAGGGAAGAGTGGGAGTGGGGGATAGTTGAAAGGGGGTGAGAATAACATAATAATATGCACACATCGTACAATAACAACATACAACAAAACTAACCTTCATACCCCATCCATTAACACTACGATTAAAACTTTCATAATTACTATGTTGAAAGTGTCGGGGAAGTATGTAAGATACAAATACTTGTTTGTTCTTAATCTTCCAAGCTCGACCATGCGGTAGCCATGATATTATATTTTCATACTCGGGTGTGGTCAAGATCCTATGCAACTTTGCAGGAAATAGTTCTTCACTTGTTTGTTGCCTATCATCGTCGGGTAAATCGGTTATGTCTGTTTGGGAATAGTCTCGATAGGTATGATCGATTACTGACTTCTTCATGATTGTTTAATTTAGTATTGCAATTTTACGATATTTTGGAGAGGTAGATATTGATGTTTGTTTTGTGTGTTTTGTACAATTGCTTGTGTCCAATAATTGAATCCAAAGAGTGTTTATATTAATATTATATTGTACTATATGTTGTACTTATCGAGGGTAGACTAATCTTTATATATGTTCAGTATGATTGCTTTTTGGCAGTAGCTATCAAACAAAAAATTGAACGAAGCTACCTATGAGAAAGTGCCGCCTAAATATTGGCATTAGACTGAAGTTTCACTAAGTTCCACTGAAACTTTCACACCCAAAATTCAGCATACTAAGTTAGTACGCAATTAGTACGCGTGGGCTAAATGTCAGTTGCACAAAAGTACAACCAACGACCATCAGCATTCCCTAGTAAGTGTCTTTGATGACGAAGTAGTCTGTGATTCACTCTATCTATTCAACTCCGTCCGTTACATATAAACTTTATATCAGAGGTCACCCCTTCCACGGGGTCGTACCAACCCTCTTTCTGGGGTCGTAAGACCCCGCCGATCGCTCACTGTCACATCTCGAAAAGGCTACTCTAATTTTGCCCTGACCTCTACCACTTTTTTTGGATACCGCTACTAAGCTTTTCACGTACAAAATGGTGCCTTCTACTACTAACGTCTCCTACTCAATATAGACTGATCTTCACTACTAATCCTATGAAACTTAAGCTCCTCTATATATGAATATTCGATATGCGGCTTTATTTGGTGACCAACAGTTTATTATTGATGTAGAACAACACATCACCACTTTTCAGGCTGTAATGCACCTATTTAATTAAGTAGTGGTTGAATTAATCATTGTGGTAGTGTGTTTACTCCTAGGCTGCTATTGCTAATTTATCTATATGATATTAGAAGCAGCTTAGGCCGGCTATCATGTTATATAAGATGATACATCCTCCACAATATAAATATATTTATTTAATGATGCAATTATGTGCATCTACTAATAGTGCATATAAAAGTGATGATGTAGTGTATGTGAGCATCTGTTGCAATAGTATATCTTTACCTAAGTAGTTAGACCGCCGGTCATATGGCAGGATAGGCACTCCCTACCACATAGACCAAGTATTCCACCATTGTTGATAGCAACAACATTGTTTCAGAAGGCTGTTGAAAGTATTTTATTTCATTGGCTACAGTAGGATTTAGACAATAGGAATTGGAGTTAAGATTATTGATGATATCTATAAACCTATCCTCCTATATTTACTTAGTAGTTTATACCATGGCCGCTGCTAGAGGCACCCTCTTAGACCTCATATTACCATCGTAGTGCTCTTTAGCTAATGAAAACTTCTAGGGTTAGGGCAAAGATACCGCATGAGCGATCGGCGGGGGTACTACGTCCAGAAAGAGACAAGTAGTTACCCCCGTGGAAGGGGTGATCAGAGGTATTGTATTGCAATTAGAGCACTTCCGTATTCATTGCAATCTCTCTAGTTTATTATCAACACAAACTCATACCCATTAAATTTATCTCTATCATAATCAATGACAAACAAAGAAATAATTATGATGAAGGATATGCAAAGAATTGGGAGTATACCAAAACGCCGTAATAGCAAACCCTCTAGTACTAGCAGTGGTAGTTTACCAACTAAACTTAAAAGTAATAAGCCACCGCAGCATACAATAACTTACAAAAACAACAACGACATCCCTACTAAGCAAGATAAAGCTAACGCAATTAAACGATCATATAAAAAACAATCATCTACATTTTTATTTAATAGAGGTAGAGCGAATAGCAATGGTAGTAAAAGTAGCGGCGGCGACGGTAAAAGTGGCAGAAGTAGTAGTCGAGGGCCAATGAAGCAGATTAGTAACAACTTACGAAGTAGCAGTAGTAAATCAAAGTCCAAGCCTTCCAAAGTTAAGAAGGAAGTTGCTCCCAAAGATAAGAAGCAGACTACATCTAAATCTAAAGTTAGTAAGGCCAAGGCTATAGATCCACCAGCACATACTGACGAGAATGGAGACGCAGTATATCAGAAGTCGTATCAAAACAAGACGAAGTCTATGGATAAGAAAGCAGAAGTTGGTTGGATAAATGTACCAAAGGATTCCAAAGTAAAGTTTAAAACCAAACCTCACTCAGATCAGACGAAGAATGAGAGCTTAGATATATCGATATACGAAGCCTCCGATGATGATGAAGAAGATACAGTACATATTAACATCCTACACTCTCAGGGTGGTAACAACTACACAGATAAGCTACTAATCAATCCCGATCAAGTTAATACATCAAAGGAGATTTGTTTTAGTGATAACACTGACAATCCATTCCCTGACGAAGTGAACTTTGATGAAACATTTACTACTGTTAATACAGATGAGGATGCGAATGGTATCCAGGTGGTTGTATCGTCGAAGGAGGAGGTCGTTAAGAAGAAGGAGAATCGAGTTATGTATACAATGGATGGCGGTAATGAGTCTACTAAACTCATGTCGAAGCGGAAGCAACGCAAGGTACAAGCCAAACAACAGAGGAATGCCAATACAATGGCACTGAAGGCTTCATTAGCCAAGGATACCAGTACAACTAAAGCTAGTCGATCCAAGAAGAAGAAGTTAACAGCCGAGGAAAAGAGAAAGGTACGAGTACAACAAAACTTAATCAAACTACAAACAATTGCCGGTCAGGAAGTGAAAAAGAAACAAGAACTACTTCAAAAGGAATCAAAGTTAGTGATGAATGTAGTGGCTGATTCAATGGATAGACGTGATTCACCATTCGATCGATTATGTAGTAGTACACCACATGAGATATCAAGAGCTGTTAAAGAAGAGTTTAAGAAACAGAAGGAACGTCCATTCGACGGCATATGCTTCCAACCATCTAGTCATGAGACATTTGACGATGGGTATTCTCAAATTAGTATGGATGATGACTTTACATATGGAACTAATACACAACAGTCGATCAATTCGAATAGTCTGTTCGGATTGGGAAGTTTAATGGATAATAATAATGATGAAGAGGGTGATGATGAGCTAGTTACAAATAATAGGAGTGCATTCGATTTAAGTAGGTTGGGTTGTATTGAATCTGGAATTCTATGGATATTGAATGGACGCGGTTGTACCTTTGGTAGGGATGAGTGAAGGAGGGTAATGGTACATATAGTTGTATAGATTTGGATGTGAGGTCTAGGGAGATAAGATTTGGCAGCTATTGTAAAAGTGTATAGAAAGGATTTGACTGACTGACAGAATTAACGTGAGCCGAATCTGAAAGATACAAACTAATCTGAGTCTGTTCCAAAGATCAACTACTTTATCACATTGCATTATCAAATGGTATATATGAAATGAGTATACCATCTGAGTATACTTTGGGTATACTGGTATACTCAATCCCAAATAATAACATAGGTTAAAAATAAAGTAGTAGAATGATCTATTACTGCTATTGTTGTCTCGTATGGGTTATTATGCAATAATATTGTTACCTCTTCTATTTCATTAAACACATGTGATATGATTTTTGTTGCCTCGGTATCCTTTTGGTATACTCAAACTAGTCGACATTACTCCGCCACTAAATCGAGTACTACTGCGGTTCAAAGCACAGTATAGTTGCAATTGATATATATTGCAATAATTGTGCAAGTTTCAGCAGCGAATATGATGTAGAAATGATGCTACAACATACCTCTTATAATACACGATGATTTTCAACTTTGAGATTTCGGTATCCTCTGGTATACTCAAACAAGATATCATTCTATATCATTACTCCACCGCTATAACAAGTACTACTACAGTTTTAAGGACAATATAGTCGCCAGTGATATGTATGCCGATGTTTCTGCAAGTTACAGCGTTGAAACTGATGTACAAGAGATGCTACAATATATCTTATTTCATCTATGCTAATTTGCATGATGGTATCTTTTGGTATACTCAAACTGGATATCATTACTCCGCCGCTATACTGTCTATTCATGTGCTTTCAAGGACAGTATAGTCGTCAGTGATACCAACCACAACTCTCACATAACCGGTAGCATCCAAAACGCCGTACAAGCGACGATAGACTAGATATCATATCAACTATGAGATATCGGAAAAGTTGGTTTCTCACGAGTAAAAGTTTGCAATCAAAATGGTATATCTCAGCGGCTACATTGGCTATCCATACCGTTTCAAGTACAGGAGAGTCATTGGTGGTATCACTGGTGAATATCCTGTAACCGGTAGCATCCAAAACGTCGTACAAGCGACGATAGAGCATATCTCATATCGTCTATGAGTTTGCAGTTTTCAGATTTCAAATCTCGGACAGCAAAAGTTTGCAATCAAAATGGTATATCTTTGCTTCTAGAAAGGCTATCCATACCATTTCAAGCATAGTATGTTTGGTGGTGACATCACTGATTAATATCCTGTAACCGGTAGCATGCAAAACAAGGTACAAACGACGATTAGAACATATCTCATATCACTAACATTAATTTACAATTCATCCAATACTAATACTATTCAAATCCCATCACCATCTTTGCCACTCTCTTCTCCACTTTCACTATCACTCTCTTCTTCACTATCACTATCCTTGTTTGTTTCCGTGTCATCTTCTTCAGAACTGTCATCATCATTATCACTATCCATCTCTCCCCGCAACCTTTTCATCTCTTCCCGCAACCTTTTATTTGCACGTTCAGTTCCAGCTGCAAGTGCAGCCACAGCCATAACTTCGGGGTAAGTCCGCAAGAACTCATCGTAATTCTTCTCTTTATCGGCTCTTGTTGCCTCATCCCAATCATCCAATCTACCAAGAATCATATTCACATCCTCCAAAGTTGTCCACACTCCTGTTGGCGGAGCATCAGGATGAACACTATCGACAATCCTGAATCTACCACTACCGTGGTCGGCAGAGAGTTCACTAAACTGGGCCGTGGTTGTTATATCATAATACTCATCGTCTTCATAATATGGTTCTGCAATCTTGACAATGGTTGCTATTGTATTCCGCAGTTCGTTGCAGCCCCTGTACTCTATCCTATCTCCCACACGAAGCTTGACAATAACATCTTCGAGATGTTTCTCATACATTTCTTCTGCATCGTTGTCATCATATCTAATCAAGTACGGATAGATGTTTTCTCCGTCAATCCTCTCTTCTCTTTCTACTTTTCCTCTATGCCATGTTGACTTACCAGGTATTTCTTTTTTCTTCTCATCCAAATCGGGAAAGTTCTTGCACACGTGTATACCCTCATCATATTTTGCTACAAACACTTCTTTCTTCTCAATGGTAGTGCTGTCGTCAACATCTTCATTATCCTTTGTGGCTGATGTTGACGAGGCTTCTTTCTTCTTAGATGAAGCAGTTGACACTTTCTCTTCCGACTCATCTTCAGATGATGATGAACTAAGTTCTTCACCAAACAGCTCCGCCATTATATCCTTCTTAACATTCTCCGAGTATAGAGACGCTTCAACTGCCAACTTGAGCTCTTCAGTTTTAGCTTTCAGTGTCCGGTTTGCACACTTGAGATGCAAATGCTCTATTTTCTTCGTCTTCCACTCAGTGCTACTATCGTCATCATCTGTCATATCATCCTCATCTTGGCGGATTGTAACACATGCATTACTTCCAATTCCAAAAATGTCATTACCACATGAGGCACATAATCTTGAAGATTCACTCATACTGTCCCTAATCGGACCAATGCTAATGCCAATTGGATAGCTAATGTCAAGTCGGCATGCATCTGTTGTCCTCTCAAGCACATACCACAGCTTCTTTGCTGCCCAACCTTTACCAAACTTTCCATCGGCATTCAAATATCTCATTAAGTTCCTGTTCGCCGATGCTTTGCCAAAGCCAACACCATCATACATAAGGTATCTATCATGGACAACGCAGACAGATCGATAATGACTACCATTGAATAATAACGCACCTCCCAACATGTAACGGTGTTCGTTTATCTCAAGCTCGTGCTCAAACTGCAATGAACTTGTTATATAATCCTCTTCGTGGGAGTATAACACAAGTTCTAGTATCGCCGGAGGATTCACCAAGTTTGACCGCTTCATTCTATTTCCTTTACATCCATGTTCTCTCCCATATATTGTGATTTCACTTCCACAGCTGACGTTAGAGCTGATGTTTCCTTTCTTATCCCTCTTTCCAAACGAATTGAATTCGGCAGTGAAGAATGCTTGTAGACTATCATACCGACTTGCATAACCGTTCACAGTCAAATGACTATCTTGTCTTGCCATAGTAGCCAATTCAGTTTCTT
>Ga0214479_101138_pt1 | contig 11641 bp, 9 predicted proteins | sample M1_20Mar14CPVII9_5_FD_165054 | JGI IMG/M metagenome (GOLD analysis project Ga0214479, IMG submission 165054) | Marine eukaryotic communities from Monterey Bay, California, United States - M1_20Mar14CPVII9sort6BwellE14 | ecosystem: Environmental > Aquatic > Marine > Unclassified | place: USA...
AATTGGTAGATTCTCATTTCTTCTTCATCATCATGAATTAAGCTAGCATCAAGTAGATTGTCGTTATCTTTCTTTCCATCATTCTCATCACTAGGTTCAATGGAGGTAGTTCAACAAACACATAAGCAACGTACACACAATCAGCAAGTAGCTTTGGGAGTGATTGGATGTTCTTTTGTTGGAGTAGTAGCGTTTACGTCACCATTTGTATTTATGCAATTGAAATCGGCTTTACCATATATGGCTACACCTAGATCCAAGGTTGAAAGAGCATTGCAATTCATATCAAAACGTACTCATTCCACTACTAACAAGCAACAGAAAAAGCTACATTTTGTTGATTTAGGATCGGGCGATGGCTCAACAATACTAACCGCTGCATCTCTCGGGTGGAAAGCAACTGGATTTGAGCTAAACCCTACATTATGGTTTATATCATCAATCAGACGACTATTCTCAACAAGTCAAATTAGAAACAACTCGAGTATAGTATTGGGTGATATGTTTACCAATAAGATTGCCAAAGAAAGGTTACAACAATCAAATTGTGTTATGATATTTGGTGTGAAGAGTCTAATGCCACAAATTGCATCATTAGTGCAGAATCAATGTCAACCCGGATGTTATCTCCTATCATATCGCTTTAAAGTGCCATTACTATCTGAAAAGAAGACTAGTGGTGAGAATGATGGAAAGAAAGATAACGACAATCTACTTGATGCTAGCTTAATTCATGATGATGAAGAAGAAATGAGAATCTACCAATTGAATGAGAATACCAAACAACAGAACAATTAGTGACTTGATTTCCTCTTCATAATATCAATGGCCTCCTTAAAGTGGTCGTGTCTTAGCAATGACTTTTCTGTGGCTTCAAAGTGTAGCTCTCTAAGACATACCATTGATGCTTCTCGACAAATGACAATAACTTCTACCGCAGACATACCAGCTGATGACATGGCAACAAAATTAGATATATCATCCTTGGTTTTAGCATCAAAATATCCCGCTGATGAGAAGTCAAAGTCAACATCTTCAATTTGTTTTGTGACAAGCTCAAGTCTTGCATCGAAATCGGGTGCACCAAGGGTAATCGTCTTTTCTAAACGTCCAGGGCGTAATAATGATGGATCGATCAGATCTGGATTATGAGTAATACCAATTACTGCAACATTACCAGAGGTAGAACCATCACCGCCAGTTTCAATACCATCAAGCTCAGTTAGAAATGTGGAAAGTACTCTATCCATTGTACCCTCGGTGGTATTATCATTACCACGTTTAAGAGCCACACTTTCTATTCCATCTAGGAGTACTATACAAGGAGCGGCAGCTCGAACAGCAGTGAACAGTTGTTGAACGGCCCGTTCTGACCCTCCAATCTCCTTATGAATTAATGAAGTACACGAAACATCCAAGAGTGATACTCTTGACATCTTGGCTGCAAGAGCTGCACAATGATAGGCTAGTGCAGTCTTGCCAATACCTGGCGCTCCGGCGAGTAAAGCACCCACACGAATTGGTTTGGCATTAACAATTGCAGACTGTTGACCATCTCCTCCTCCATAGAGTAGAGCTCTAATCTCATCTGAACGACAAAGTGGAGTAATAACAACATTCATGAGGGCTTCATGTGCTCGTTTAGCCTCGGCTCCGAGTAGAGGAAAGTGTACATCTCCATTTGAATCAGTTGTGAGCTTTGATTGTAACTCTTCGGGAGTAAAGACTCTCATATCAACAACACCATCCAACGAACCACCACGAACACTTTGTGGAGATTTCGTCTGAAGTAATTTATCAAGGCAATCTAGACGATGCTTGAAGATACTTTCCTTGGTTGAGGATGCTTCTGCACACCGTAGAATAGTCTCACGGCAGAACTGTGACAACTCAAATGCCGATCTACCGGCTGAATGGTGTACAATGAGTGATATTAAATCATCAATATTGTCGTCTTGACTGCTGTCTACAGAATAATATTTCCTTGGTGACAAACATGATGTAATTAGTTGATACCGCTCCTTCTCATCAGGCTGACCTCTATGAAATGTCCTATCGAATCTATCTACTACCTCTCCACATTTTGATCTTGAAGTACAAAGTAAAAGTAAATGACCATTATTATTGTTATACTGTTCTTTTAATGCATCCAATATTGTTATGAATAGTGCCTTACATCTCCTTTTAATGTAATATTGAGTTGATCCAATGCTTAAATCTTCACTTGAATCATTCGTCGTAATATCATTTGATAATGCAAACATTTGATCAATATCATCAAGCATAATTATACATTTCCTACTTCTCCTACTTCTTCCAGTGCAGAATGATATGTAACGTGTGGCATATGTAAATAATGCAATAAGTCGATCTTCAGTAGAACCAATTGAGCTGCCAACTAAATCTACTTGATAATTTGGTTTCAAGATTTTAACTTCATCGTTATTATTTGATGATGAATATTGTTGTTGAATTGTATTGAGTAAGTGTGTCTTACCACTACCTTCTTCACCTACTAGTAGAAATGACGTTAGACATTTATTATCCCTTTTACATGTATTGCCTTGTATAAATGTTTCTACTGCCTCTTCCAAAGATGCACTAGAAACAATACGTTCATGTAGATTAGCTTCGTCCTCGGTTTCATTCTCTTCTTGAATACTACTACTCTTCTCCACTAGCTGTTTAGATGACGGATCGATACTAATGTATTGTGTAGAACATTCCCCGTTAAGATATTCAGGAGGATCTTGATCATCATCTAACTCAAGTAGTGTTTCATCATATACCTCACGTTCTACAAAGTTCCATAAAGATTTATCAATCTTGATCATTTTTAACATTGCTTCTGACCATACTAAGAGTTTATCATTTGATGATTGTATTGCAGCTGTAGTTGTAATATCTTGGTATAGCTCAACATTGAGAAAGGTTAGTATTGTACTACATAATCTTTCATCCCATTGTAATTGATTTATTAGTTGTGTTGATAGTTGGTACCCAATGTTTGCAAGTTGTGAATAATTGTGTTGATCATTACTTGCTCGTGTTTGGTGACAGGAACTTACTGATGATCGGTACCAACATTTCCGTAGTGCAAGTATAAATTCCTCTATAGATTGTATATACTCTGTACAATATGTTCTAATAGTAGATGCAGCGTCTTCTACTTCTTCCAATACATCAGAAGCTTCTTCATTTTGTAGTTGTTGCAATTGTATGCCGTCATCGATATCATCCTTTGCAGATATATTATGCCACTTCTGACGTACAGTAGCCAATCTTTTCAATGCCAATATAACATCCCTTCGTTGCTTTGGCAATGTCGACAGTGTCTGCTGCCATGATATCGATTCATCACCACTAGATTTTTTCGACTTGTGCACCGACGATGATGAAGATTGTTGTTGTTGGTCTGCTATGAAACTATTATGATCACCAACCAGTGATAAGAGAAAGATTAAATCGTCTGCTGTGGGTTTGTGCTTATGGGTATGTGATGCCGCCATGGTCTATCATTCAGCATACATACCTACATAGAGAGGTTATTACAAATCCATCAACAGTAGTCAACTCTCATAGTAGGATACCATAAGAATAAATGTGGTTGAACCGGACACATCATCTAGCTCTCCCAGGCTCTCCCCTCCACTCATTGCAATTGTTGTTGTTATCGGCAAGTAAGTCTACAAATATACAACAACAACAACAACAATGACATCATCTGATAATAATAAGAAACTAACAGTCTCCCTATTAGACTACGGAGCAGGGAATGTCCGCTCAGTACGTAATGCAATAACATCATGTGGATACTCAATCATTGACATTACAAATCCATCCCAAATAGCACAAGCTGACGTGATAATCTTCCCCGGTGTTGGTTCTTATCATTCTGCCATGACAGTATTACAAAGTAAAGGATATGATAGTGCATTACGTACTTATTTATCAAGTAATAAACCATATTTAGGTATCTGTTTGGGTATGCAAACATTATTTGAAAGTTCAGAGGAGACAAATGAATCTGGACACGTTGGCAATCCATTACCTGGATTAGGCGTCATACCCGGTAAGGTTATTAAATTCGATGAAACAAAACGATCAGTACCACATATTGGTTGGAATGGTACTATACAACATCAAAAATCACCAGCAATGAGATACATAAGTGAAAAGAATGAGGAAGTATACTTTGTTCATTCGTATTATGCACCAATTACAACAGGAAACTCGCAATGGGTATTAACTAGGACGACATATGAAGGACAAGAGTATATTAGTTCAGTACAGAAGGGTAATGTTGTTGCTACGCAGTTCCATCCTGAGAAGAGTGGAAAGGTTGGATTAAACTTTATTAAAGGATTTTTAGAGGTGAGTTCATTTTGTTTTAATATATGCATATCATGTGCACAGTTGTGTACTACACAATTGTAACTTTGCTCATCTTTATATTGCCCCTTTCATGTCATGTATACAGTCTGTGGAAGATGGTACCCTATCCCAAACAACACCCATCCCCGTTAATCCATCAATGCACACTCAATTAGTGAAACGTGTAGTTGTTGCACTTGATGTACGATCGAATGATGCAGGAGATCTAGTAGTTACCAAAGGTGATCAATATGACGTCCGTGAAAAAGACGATGATGCAGCAGGAACCACTACTGGACGTGGCGGAGTGCGCAACTTAGGCAAGCCAGTCCAACTAGCCGCCCGATATTACGATGAGGGTGCTGATGAAATTGCTTTCTTAAACATCTCCTCATTCCGACAGGGTGTTATTGAAGATATGCCAATGTTACAAGTATTAGAAGAGGCAAGTAAATGCATCTTTGTACCATTAACTGTTGGGGGTGGGATACGTTCCTATACAGATCCAGAATCTGGTAAGGTATATTCGGCATTGGAGGTTGCTAGTCGATACTTCCGTGCAGGTGCTGATAAAGTTAGTATTGGTAGTGATGCGGTTATTGCAGCTGAGGATTATTACAAGAGTGGTAATACGAAGACGGGAGAGACGAGTATTGAAACTATATCAACAGTATATGGTGTCCAAGCGGTGGTTATATCAATTGATCCCAAACGAGTGTATGTTACCTCACCCGAGGGTGTTGATAAGAAACATACAGTAGTTGAATTAGACGAGAGTCAAAAGGGTCCAAATGGTGAAGGATATTGTTGGTATCAATGCACAGTCAAGGGTGGACGTGAGACACGAGATATATGTGCCGTATCAGTTGCCAAGGCAGCAGAAGCTCTTGGTGCTGGTGAGATTATGTTAAATTGTATTGATATGGATGGACAATGTAATGGATTTGATCATGCATTGATGGGAGCAGTATCATCGGCGGTTACCATTCCTGTTATTGCAAGTAGTGGTGCAGGCAAGGAAGGTCACTTCTCGGATGTGTTCCAGAAAACAAATGTCCAAGCGGCATTGGCTGCGGGTATGTTCCATCGTAAAGAAGTTGAAATAATGAGTGTCAAGAAGCACATGGAGGAGTGTAAGATACGTGCAAGAATAATAGGCTAATGATGCGTTGCTATTGGCATAAAGAGGGAGACAGAGGGTTGTTAGATGTTCGCTAATTTGGAGACAGAATAATGTTTACTTTAATCTATTTTGTCAGACTAAAGATAAGCCTATGCTTCACTTCGTAATTTGATAATAACATATATAGAAATCGAGGAGATAGCAAGACGCCGCATAACAACTCCCCAATTCAATCGAGGAGTGTTTTAGTGCGTGGCATCATCTTCCCCGAGAGCTTTCAAAATGATAGCTTGAATAGCGTGCTTTGTACCTCGAACTTTTTCGTCTCCTGCTAACAACTTAATCTCAACCACCTTGAGCTCCCTATTAGCATCTTGCAGTTTCTGCTCACCTTACATTGCCAGCTAAATCCCTAGCCGACTCTTCCCCATTAGTCACACTTTCAAATGGTAATGGTTTGAAATCCTTAATGGAAATGGGTAGAATTGATTCCACATCCACATCAGTTGCTAGGGCTTCGGATATACAAGTGGCTTTCGTAGATGGGAAAGTACCATTCGATAGTGGAAGAGTAGCAGAAGTATTAGCTTGAACTTGATCAAACGATACGGGATGAAAGTTGAAGTTCATCATGCCCTGGTCCCCCGATCGATTTGTTGTTATCGAGGCTGAGGGTACATCTAATGGGTGAGTATTGCTCTTTAAAAGTGAAGCAAACTCATCAGCATTAGCAGCCGGTAGATTATCCGTTGTTGTGGGCTCCATGTTACTATCATCGGCCATAAGTGCAGACCAATTAAAGTTCTTCATGTTATCATTGTACTGTGTTTGTTGTGTGTGATAGTAGGGGGTAGGATCAGAAGCACGTCTTGTGTACATATCATTGGCACGTTTCATAGTAGTAGTAGGGTATCCTAAACTCTTGCGGAGTGTACTGGGGGATGGCGGTCCAATCAAACTTGCACGACGTCGAGGCATCTTCATCCTGTCATCATCTTCACTTAATGTAATCCTACGGGTAGTAATACCACTACTTTCATTTATTGATGAGGAGATTTCCATCTCGGTATCCGTGCCTTCTTCTCCTTCTCCTGTGTTGGCATGATCACCAGTAGTATCCCCTACCATACCTCCCTTACTAATGTCTGTTTTACCAATACTACCCTTAATCTTCACTCGAAGAATATGCCTCAGATTCTCCGGTTGTCCTCGAATAAATTGGGAATGAGAATAGAACGATGAAGATGAATCTCCACTTGCCGTCTGCGTCCTTTCGAAGCCCCACAAGTTGAGTTGTCGTTGGAATGATCTCAACTTTGTAGCCTTGAAGTATAAAGGCATTACTAGTTTTTCAAATAGTTCACGATTGTTGATTTGAAAACTACGACCTCCATTGACCCATGATATATAACGATATTCGTTTGGCTGTGTAGAAGAATCCTCTAGCACTGTTTTCAAAGGAGAGAGATATGTCATTGAATTATTATATCGATATATATCTGCATATGACAACATAAAACTTACTTTTATATAATACTGCTGGGAACTGACATAACATTGGAGGAGAGAAGGTGGTCACACGTTTGTTAGTTTCATTGCAATTGCAATGTCGCGTTGCATTACAAAAGATACTTACTTGCTTTTGTCGTCGATCATCTATGTTGACCATTGTAATATAATATAGTCAACAATTTGTTTACATTGGTATGTACTTCGATAGGAGAGTCTACCCAGTTATGGAGATTATCGGAGTTGTGATCCCCTCGTACGCGGCAGTGCAAATGCAAAAACGACACTGACTGCCAAAACTACGACTTGTAATAAGTAATCTCCAAACTTCAACATGAGAGGGATAACCATAATAAAGAATAGCCTCTCAATTATGAACATAGTTCAAGTTCAGATAGAGGCTAATAGAAGCAATCTCATTATTACATTATCTTACATGCTACAAATAAACAATCAATTAACCTATCTATTCCTCAAATAGTGGATATCCATGAAGAGAACAATCTCACCACTTTTTAAATGTGTACAGTAGCAGCCGCCTCCTCAGCCACTACTCCCCCATCAGCCTCAATCCCTGCAATAACTTGATCAGCAACCTCTACAGAAGCATCGGCATCATTATTAGGATCATTCATACCCACATCTGGGAGGCTAGGAACAGCAGTAGTTTCTTCTTCAGCAGCAGTAGCAGGAGGAGGAGGGATTGTTGGTACACTTTCCACTTCCAAACCTCTTTCTTTTGATTGCTTTAATTTCCGTTGTTCGGCCTTTTTCCTACGTTTCTCATTCCGCTTCTCCAAATCTTCCTTACTAAGCTTCTGATACCTCTCCCTTTCCAATTTAGCACGATGTTCATTGCGCCTCTTCTTTTCATCTCCTTCGAGTGAATGATACCGTTCACGTTCACGTTCCCTACGGCGTTTACGAGTAGCTTCTCCCTGTTTACGATATAGCTCACGACGATGTGCATTGTACTCTTTGCGTGCCTCGTCCGACATGGTGGGGGAATGGCGTACCTTTGTGGTAGGTCTACCAACACGACGCCGTTCTTGGCGCACATTTGGGTCCAAGTGACTTGGAAGTTTGTAATTGTGGTCGGCGTCATCAGAATGTACAACTGGTGCATTTGGAAGAGGAGGCGGAAGATTATTATTATCTGCAGTAGTCTGTTGATCGGCGGTTAAGACTTCGGCCACTTGACTTGCTGCCGCCGCGGCAGCTGTTGCGAGGAGCTACATTTATAATTATAATATATAGAGAGAATCATGAGCACATGATGTGTGCATATAACCAACCAACCCACAACCATTCCATACACCCAATAAATATAAAGAAAGATATTAACTTACCGCCTGATCAACTACGACCGCCATCCCATCTGCAGCTTGCACAGCTGCGGCGGCAAATGCTGAAAGATGCGCGTTATCACGATTTATGAAGATAAAAGAGAGGAGATAGAACTTCTGTTAGTATATGTGGTTTAAAGACAATCAAATAAAGGCAAACTATAAACTTAGTTCAAACAAAGCGCCCAAATAAACTGAGACCTTTATTGAACACCTGAATTCACATGACAGAATAACACTACTAATGCGGACTTTCCTGCTGCTTGAGCCATTTCTACATCATTAGTATCTTCCCCCTCGTGATTGGACAATACATCCACACCTACATCATCTAGAACATTTCCAATTGCAGATTCGGCCGCCTCAGCTGCAGCAGCTCTATATTGTTTATAATTGTTAAACATTAATATGTAGTATGTATTTGCACCAGACCGATTATTAATTTGAGAAGGTTAGAGATAGAATGAACACATGATGTGAGCAGAATGTACAACACAGCATTTAAACAAATAAACACTTAAATGTTACTAATATCATCATCATTAATATCATCATCTTGGATAAATACTCATAAAACAGCACAAACTTACGCTTCCATTGCAGTTGCAGCTGCTTCTTCCCCAGCATCCAACAAGGCCTCTTCCTGATTAAAGGGTGCTTCTAAAGGATTTGGTGTTGCATCATCTACTATTATATATTTATTATTTTTGTTTGAGGGTATTGGTATATAGTATGGAGATATATGTAATAACAGAATACGAGTATGAGCCATTGATATAACTTGTTGGGGATAAAGAATAGTTTTTGCAATATAAAAGAAACCACATATAAAACACACATCACATCAAGTGCATCAATAGCTCTAACTTCATTAGCCACCAAAGAAGACCTCATTTAATAACAGCCTAGCATATCAACCACCCCCACACCGCACCCCATGATAATATGGGTGCATGCACCATCATATCGATATCATTTTCTTCAGTAGCAATACTTCATATTCTATCTACCCACTTCAAGTTTGAAAGCAAAGAATATCAAAAATAATGATACCTCATCTACCGCCGCTAATAATAAATAACCGCGCCGTTGAATAATAATACTACCACAATACTCCAATGAAACTCACCACCAGACTTCTTCTTATTTCGTTTTACTGTTGTCGGCATTGTTCGTCTTTCCGTCGATGAGATTGACAGACAACTTTTTGTTGGTTTGATTTTGTTGTCTTTTTCGTGAGCATGTGAGGCTTTTATAGCGGGCAGGCGGGACGCCCGCCTATCACAGTTGGAGAGATGCTGCAAGCAAAGTCCATAATTTTGGCGACGCCCGCCCACCATACCTATAGCCCCCTAAAATATAAGCCTTTTATTGTCTCAGAGATATCTGCTGTTCTAACAGTCGAGGAGAAATCTTCTAATAGGTAGCAGCTGGATAAGCTTGTTGGCCATTAGTCACTGCAATTGTTTCTGTATTATATCGCAGTTATCTTATAGGCACGATGATTAAGTGCACCTATCTGATCTCATCTATAATATTATAATTATAGTTATGTACTTATGATACCTCCATTAGTTGTGTTATATCATCAGAGGCATTGGGTATAGAACAGTATACAAACATACAAACCTCCTTCAGTATAGTTGGTTAGTTAGAACAGTACATCACTAGTTTCAATGGAGGTAGTTCAACAAACACATAAGCAACGTACACACAATCAGCAAGTAGCTTTGGGATTGATTGGATGTTCTTTTGTTGGAGTAGTAGCGTTTACGTCACCTTTCATATTCATGCAATTGAAATCGGCTCTACCATATATGGCTACACCTAGATCAAAGGTTGAAAGAGCATTGCAATTCATATCAAAACGTACAAATTCCAATACACAACAATTGATAAAGAAGAAAGGTATAAATCGAAACTTTGTTGATCTTGGCTCCGGCGACGGCTCAACAATACTAACTGCTGCATCCCTTCAATGGAAAGCAACTGGATTTGAGTTAAACCCTACATTATGGTTCATATCATCAATTAGACGATTATTCTCAACAAGTCAAATTAGAAACAACTCGAGTATAGTGTTGGGTGATATGTTTACTAATAAGATTGCCAAAGAAAGGTTACAACAATCAAATTGTGTTATGATATTTGGTGTGAAGAGTCTAATGCCACAAATAGCAAGCTTAGTACAAAATCAATGTCAGCCTGGATGTTATCTCCTATCATATCGATTTAAAGTGCCATTACTATCTGAAAAGAAGACGAGTGGTGTGAATGATGAAGAGAAAGATAACGATAATCTACTTGATGCTAGCTTAATTCATGATGATGAGGAAGAAATGAGAATCTACCAATTGAACGAGAATACCAAACAACGGAACAATTAGTGACTTGATTTCCTCTTCATTAAACCAATCGCCAACTTAAAGTGTTCGTATCTTAACAATGGCTTCTCTGTGGCTTCAAAGTTTAGCTCTCTGAGACATACCATTGATGCTTCTCGACAAATGGCAATAACCTCTATCGCGGACATACCAGCTGATGACATGGCAACAAAATTAGATATATCATCCTTGGTTTTAGCATCAAAGTACCCAGTCGCTAATGAGAAGTCAAAGTCAACATCTTCAATTTGACGTTTAACAAGCTCTAGTCTTGCATCGAAGTCGGGTGCACCAAGGGTAATCGTCTTTTCTAAACGTCCAGGACGTAATAATGATGGATCAATTAGATCTGGATTATGAGTAATACCAATAACTGCAACATTACCAGAGGTAGTACCATCGCCTTCAGTTTCAACACCATCAAGCTCAGTTAGAAATGTAGAAAGTACTCTATCCATTGTACCCTCAGTGGTATTATCATTACCACGTTTGAGCGCCACACTTTCTATTCCATCTAATAGTACAATACAAGGAGCGGCAGCACGAACAGCAGTGAAGAGTCTTTGAACTGCCCGTTCTGACCCTCCAATCTCCTTATGAATGAATGAAGTACACGAAACATCCAAGAGTGATACTCTTGACATCTTTGCTGCAAGAGCTGCACAATGATAGGCTAGTGCAGTCTTTCCAACACCTGGCGCTCCGGCGAGTAGAGCACCCACACGAATTGGTTTTGCATTAACAACAGCAGACTGTTGACCATCTCCTCCTCCAAAGAGTAGAGCTCTAATCTCATCTGAACGACAAAGTGGAGTAATAACAACATTCATGAGGGTTTCATGTGCTCGTTTAGCCTCGGCTCCAAGTAGAGGAAAGTGTACATCTCCATTTGAATCAGTTGTGAG
>Ga0214479_101139_pt1 | contig 11621 bp, 12 predicted proteins | sample M1_20Mar14CPVII9_5_FD_165054 | JGI IMG/M metagenome (GOLD analysis project Ga0214479, IMG submission 165054) | Marine eukaryotic communities from Monterey Bay, California, United States - M1_20Mar14CPVII9sort6BwellE14 | ecosystem: Environmental > Aquatic > Marine > Unclassified | place: USA...
AACTCTCGGCAGCCTTTCGCATGATCTTCATGATGAATGAAGTACAGTAGGTCTTGTTTCCAATGGGCACTCCAAGGACTCGTAAACCGTTAACTTCTTCAGTATACTCAGATACTAATCGGCGTATCAACATACAAGCCGCCTGCGCTACCGTCTCGGGGCCACCATAAAAAATATAAAGACGCTCTTTCAAGACACTTGTATTGCATCTATCTAGTCACAAACCTAAGGAATGCAATTATATACATCCCTACCTCTTTTGTGTGATGTGTGCATGTTGCAAGTTAGGATTGGCAGCGACAGCTCTCAGCTCAGAGATGTTAGGTACCCTTTCACTCTCATCACAGGTGCTGTGTAGATTGTAAATAGTGATGCTTGGCTTGATCTAGTGCTTTTACATTATACTAGACTTAGACATGTCTGCATTTATTTTAGCTTATATTGCAGTGCCATAAAGATAGGAAATCGAAGCATCTCTCCCGAACAATCCCCCTGATAAAGTGACTTCCCATTTTCTTCATATCTTGACTGCTCAATCCCAACTCCTATTGTACTATTGTCCCCAACCCTTACTCACTCTTGACCATGACAAACTTTTCAATATATATATACTTATTGTATATAACTGCCCATCCAACACCCCTCATAGTAGAATCATATCATGTAATACATACCACAATTAAAATACTATGTCCGATTCATCACCCTTGATAGCTAACCAAATACTCAATCCCAAGGTACTAGCAACAGCCAACCCTAAAAATGCATATCCAACTAAATCACCATCATTTATAGCTGCGATGACACCTTTACCAGTTACAGCCTCTTGCAATAAAACAACAACGAATGCCATTTGTGCTACACGGCCATTCCAAATTTCAGCATTCTTCTTAAGACCCCATGGTGATCTTCCGTTGTTGAAGTTCCATTGACGTCCTTCTGATAGTGCTGTTGTTGATGATGATATGGATAAGTTGGGTATTGTTTGTTGCAATCGATTAGTATTTGCTAGTATATTATTATTTTTCTGTGAAGTGGTTGAAACTACAGAGGAAGATGGTGCAAACGCCGATGCTGTAGCAAAAAGGAAAAGTATTGATAGAATTCTATTCATCATGATTAATAGTATATTAGTTTGAGGATCTAAGTGGCAGCGGCAAAGACGGAAGAGGAAGTCTTTATTTATCTCTAGGTAGTAGTCTTATCCTGGGTACGTAGTAGTGCATGCTGACGTTTTGAGTGACGATACGTAATCCAAGATAAGCAGTTAGGCTTACATAATACATATGTTGTCTTAACGTGATGTCCTTGCTTAACCATCTCGCTCGCTTGTCTCAATCACATAGATACAATGACAGATATTGTAATAATACTGTATACTAAGGGATTTCATTGAATGTATGTATTCAGTATTAATTCTCTTCATCTTTAGTCATTATAATAACCATAGTTCTATCTTCAATGATATCCTCTATCAAAGACATTCTCATTCTTCCTCTACTCAATCTTCTCCCAACATTGCAGCATTGTTTTTCTACCCTCATCTAGTCCCTTTTGTTCATAATAGCTAACTACGGGTAACCATGATGATCTGTCTGGAGTTGGTGTAGCCTCTTTCCAATGCGGAGTATCCTTTATGAATATAGATCTTGCCCAGTCATTAAAGCATTCAGCATCAGTTGCAACATATACTTTACCAGATGCAATTACACGGTGCATTTCTTTCAGTATTCCACTTTGGATCACTCTCCAATCATGTTCATTTTCATTTGGCCAAGGATCTGGGAATGTTATCAAAATTGCATCTAAATAATTGGCAGGAAAATGTGACAATAGCTTAATTCCATCCCCTGGTAGTATCCGTATGTTTTGATATGGTGATGAAGATGATGATGATGTTGGAGTTTCACTAGCATTCAATTCTTTCTCTATATTTTGCAATATCGTACCAACACCTGGTTGATGTATCTCACATCCTAAGAATAAAATATCAGGATGCTGCTTAGCATTTGCCAACAAGTTCAGACCAGATCCGAATCCAATCTCAAGCCATATTTGCTTATAGTTTCGTGGTGGTAGTGGGCATTCATATTGATACATATCGTTTATCTTTTGAGCATACTTTTCATTATTGCTGCTCTTTTTATTGCTTGATATTAAATCATTAATGCCAATATTTGGATGATCATACCTACTACCACTACTGTCAACAATACCCAAAGCTTTATTCCACCAATATCTTTTCCATTTATCAAGTATCATAAGACTACTCTGCTGTTGCTGTCTAGCTCCATAATTACTCACTCTACAAAAGTCTGTAAGTAAATCTTATAACCACAATTTGTCATTCGTTGTATAGCTTGTCTTTGAGCCTTGGTTCCTTTTCTATTTGAGAGTTGTATCCACCACTTTGGTTTTCTACTTATATATTGTTTCTTCCCATTACCACTAGCATTATTGTTGTCGCTGTCGACATGAGGTGATGATGGCATGATGTTAGTATTTTTGAGAGAAGGCAAAAAGGGGAGAGCCCGTAGCCACTGGTATTATTGTGTTGCTGTCGACCTGTTCTAGGAGATGGCATGAGGTGATATCGATACGGATTGCGGGGAGGTGAAGAGTTCAAGTAGTAAGTTCAAAGGGAGAGCCAACAATCTAGAGATAGCTAAGTATGATAGAGAGTTAGAGAATAGATAGAAGCCCGTGAGGATACCATTGTTACGCGGCAGCTGCAGGCTTCTTGTCATCTATCTTATACCTTCTAACACCCTATCACAGAGTAATCGCTATCGTCCTATGATTCTCATGTTTTACTATTCCTCATCATAACTTCCCATTTAGTTATCAAAGACTCCCATTTACAATAAAGTGAGACAACAACAACAAAATGCAAATCAAAAATTGGCCGCCCAAGATAAGCTCTAGCCTTCCAAGGAAGCCTGGATTACCGTATCGTATCCTAACAAAACTCTTAAAAGGTAAGTTAGAGAGTATATATGTGTATGTAAAGCAAATAGAGATATGCAAACGTAATTGTATTTATTCTTAACGTATATCAAATAACCACGGCAGTGCAGAACAAGGTCATGACAAGAACATAATCGATGAAAATAACCACGGCAGCGAAAATCCCGAAACTTCTGATTGAAGTTAATGGGGTGATTAACGTACACAGGAAGGCCGCACATGTGGTGGCACTTGTGATAGCCATGGCAGTTCCAGTACGTCGGTATACCCACGACATGCGCGTCTCTAAGTCTGTCAAGATATCCAAATGATACTGACTCTGCTTTTATCCCCAATCTCTTTTTGAATCTGTCTTTATTACACTTACTTGTCTCCCCCACATTAGTATTAATTAGCCTCTCAAGTTCTTCCTTGAGATAGTAGGGACAGCACAAGGCTGATCAACTACCAAGCAACCTCCTGAGTCATCAAAGCCTTTGTTTAGCATACGCTTGAATGCATCTTCAAAGTCTGCGAGGAATGCAGCATTGTCGAACTTGTACTCGGCTACAATAGCAATCGTCGCAGCTGCATGAGGGCATTGTATCGGTACACAATTTCTTCGGCACCTAAACTGGCAGCTTGCTTCTCCAGTAACATTGTTAAGAAGACCGCCAGATCTTGGCCAAAGCAATATCGGAATTAACCATGACAAAGTGATCAGGGTTGTTACCTCGTTCCCATTCGTGACGGTCGGGCGTTGAAAAGCCATCGGCGCTGTTTGGAATGTGAACTTGGTTCCAGTTTGATGCTTGAATGAGCTCTTCAACCGGAGACGACGCGTTCGTACCCCCTACGAGGTTTGTATAATAGCCGTTGCCAAAGGTTCGAGTATTACCCAGCCAACCATTAACACCATTAAAGCCTGAGTTCTCTCGCGATAAACCACCCAGTGTATGGGCGCCCATGATTGCAACAGTGTCTCGCTCGTCAAAATCAAAGTTGTCAGCAAAGAACTGAACCAATTCTCCCGTGTGGAGGTCAGGAGATGGAAGATCACGATGAGGACCTCGATTTTGACTACAGTGTCCATCAACACAATCCAAAGGATCAAGGCCATCACAAGTTGGACGTCCACTGTTACATGAAGAGGCAAGGTATGAAATAAGATCATGTATTACATATGTCGGCATAGATACACAATGAATCACATATAAAACTTACAACCACTCCATATCAAAATCACAAGGTGTATCATCGTCTGGTCCATTTGGTTGTTGACCTCCGGCACCTTCTAATGCGGCCAACACCCAGATATCTGCCCTGGTTACTCCGAAATGTTCAAACCTTTCTACAATGGGCTGCAAAGCAGCTATTGGTATGTCTAGTCCGGCGTTGTCTGATAGTTGCGTATTTCATATAGTGAAGATGAAAGAGGTAGATATGATTGTCCTTTGTTAGTATTTGTGGTTTGAAAAGGCAATCAATCACTTGAATTCAAAAGAAAACAATATATCTTACCTGGGTTGGTCATATCGACACAACCATCACAGCCACCAACACAATCATGAAACCCCATACGAACAAATTTGGCCGCAAGATTGACATCAAGGGCTGGGTCATTACTAAATGCATTCTGTATGATCCGACGAATCTCTGCTCGAGCTCCAGATACAACATCAGCTGCATTTGAAGCAACCACAAAGTCAATTTCGCTCCCATCCTCGGGGTAGTTGAAGTTGTTTCCATCTCCGTCTACAATGTTCAGCCAAAAGGAATATTTTCCAATTTGAGTTGAAGTATCTACTTCCGCTTCATATGTGTGCTTGTCGCCACTCGATGACATTAAGCTACCACGTTTAAAGCCACCAGGCTGTGTTGTTCCATCTGGGAGGCGAAGGTTGAATCTTACTCTAGTGAGATTATCATCAAGTACTGATGCTGATAAGACGAATGTCGAGCTAGGAGTTTCAATATCTGTGGATAAATATATATATATGATATGAGCAGACAGATATTAGATATGGTACGCATCATGTGACAAAAAAAATGAAGGCCAACGACGACTTACCATTCTCCCAAGGCGAGTAGTCAACAACCAACGGTTTGCCTCCAATCTCAGCTACTGGCAATGTTGGACTAGCTGTTGATGTGGTCGGGCTAACAGTTGGGCGAGTCGTTGGGTTGGAGGTAGCTATAGAACCCGTACACTCATGATACTGTGGAATATCAACATTAGCATTTCTCGCATCAGTTTTTGCCAAATGACAATCCATCAGTGCACCCAAATCAGAAACCTTTTCTGGCTCTTGAGCCACAAGATTGACGGATTCGGGGCTTACATTATTAGGACTGTCAGCAGCAGAGATATACTCTCCATTTTCATCACACAGGTTGAATAGAGCTTCAGTTTGTCCAGCCTGCCAACCACTCCAACTGTTACCGGCTGCCTCACTCAGCTCACGAGAGTCTACGGACAATTTCATATACTTGTCGCACCCACATTTCACAGCACGATCGTCAGCACTTTCAAAGAAGAGACATCGATTGTTAAAATCGTCAGACTCTCCATTGACAGCATTTAGCCAGCTCTTTCCATCCATATTGTACATTGAACTCGCGGCGGGGTTGTCAAGGATACCAGCAATGTCTAGCATGGTAGGACCGATGTCAATAGTACTAACTGGCCCATCAAATGTGGCTGGTAGGTTGCCATTAGGCCAGTGGAAGAATTGTGGGATACGAACTCCACCTTCCCAAATCTTATCCTTCTCGACCTTGCCATGATCAAGCTGAAACAAGATGACTGTATCGTCTAGTTGGCTGGTATTGTTTAGAGCTTTGTAGATTGCACCAATGGCATCATCCACCCCTGTTTTTTTATATACGATGAGAGAGGTGAGACACTTGATGATGACATACTATGATATACATAAAGCAAGAATACTTACAGATTGATCCAAGATTGGCATTTGTGTTTGCCCCAGCACGAGCCTTTACATCAGCACGGTACAAATCACAATCATCGCCAAACTCCTTTGTCATGCCTTCGACACTCCAACCTGATGTAGAATTTGTAAAGTCACCATCAGTTGTAATACGACAATCTACATCCATTGCTTCTTCTACACCGGGGCCATGAGGTACTGTAGGATTGACATAAAGGAACCAATCATTCTCATGATTTGCTTGGATGAACTCGACGGCCTTGTATGCAACATACTCCATGTTATGATGAATTCCGTTAGCCCAGTTTTGGTCTCCAATGTTGTCGGGGTACATTCTGTTAATGAGTGGAAGATTAGCATAAGATGATATATGTCTAACTTAGATACAAACATGTCGTATACTTACGCCTCAACATCTTGAAATCCACAAGATACAATCTCTTGCTTCACTTCACTCGTTAACCTGTTATTGGTATCGCTTAGATGCCACTTGCCAACCATACCAGTTACATAACTATTCTTACTAAAGACTTGGGCAATATTCGAATGAGAACAATCGTTACCATCCTGTACACGATTTTGATCTTGGAGCTTTGTGTTGGGGATTGTTGCTGAAACTGGATTCACACCATTCCTAAACGATGACCTTCGTGCACTTGATGCTCGTGATGCATAACGACCTGTGACAGTTGAGTATCTTGACGTCCCGCACTTGGGGCTGGCGGCATATGCCTGTGACATACTCATACCATCATTACGTAGTTTATTGATCCAGGGGAGGTTTGAATTGAGTGGGTACTCGGCGCCGGGATAGTTGTTCCCCCAAGGCAGATGAGCTGGTGGAGACCAGTCCTCGTAGAATTCCATATCATCTGGTTGCTAGTAGTATCGATGAGATGGGTAGTTGCAATGAGTATGAATATGATATGTAGTTGCAATGAGTAGATGATTTTGATTTTGAGCATATGATATGATTTTATGATATGTTAAAAAAATAAAATACAATATATGAATACTTACAATGATGACAAAGTTTGTCGCTAATACGACAGGAGATGAGATGGCCGATACGGCCATAGCAAGGGTGAACTTCATAGTACTATACTAATTGTATGCTGATGATGGGTGATGTATTGATGATATCGATGTATCGATAATTATTGATGGATGATAATGATAGTTATGAGCATTATGTAGATTTGCAACGGCCACTTTACGACTAGCACGTTGCCATGCCATTTTCCTCTTTCACGCTACATCTTGCCGTTAATGAAACAGTCATATCATCCTAATACTGTATAATATACTGCAACCTGAGGCCCATGCATAATAGAGAGAGTAGGGGGGCTGATATAATTTTACTCAACGTTTTCCCTTCAAGTTATTCACGACTAGTAGTGTCAAGTTGAGTTGTATGCAGTATGGAAGCGCTTCGAGAACAGCTTCTAGAATAACAGGCCTGTGTACTGTGTTATTCGAGAATAGATTCAAGAATAACAGCCCGTGAATGATTATGAGCCTAAACAACCAATACAACTCAGTATTGACTGGTGAAAAGCCAAGAAAAAGGATACCCAACGTATCTTATTGTGTTGTGTGCGACGAAAGTAAGTCGCTATGTCAAATAGTCAGAAAATATAAAGCATCCGATTACAGTATTCCATCAAATTCTATACTACTTGGTAACAACATACTACACAACAAATAGACAAGATCACTCCTGGCCAAGCTCACCACTATCTCTCCATCTCATAAGCCAGTTCACATCATTATTCTCTTCTACTATCACTTACTTCGTCTACAAAAACTTTGGTCATACTTTTCAATAGTATGACTCCTCTTCATCACGTTCGTCAATAGTCTCTTGACGTGATGCATAATACTGTCGCTGCCAGTGAGGAGTAGTAGTGTTAGAAGCCTTTTGTGTTGCTTCTGTTTCATATGTCTCGGTTGCCAGAGTAGATAACCAGGCTTCGTCGTCCTCCCTACTACTCAGCATCTCTTGATTGTATCTAGCAGTATTGGAGAAGGCAGCTGTCGGTGGTTCGGGATTATATGATACTGGAGGAATGATCCTCCACCTACCACTTTTGTTATCACTCTTTTTACCTCGATAGTACTCATTATCTAATCCTTCATCATTCTCATAAGTTGCTTGAGTTCCTCCCTTCTTATTCTTCTTTGTTGAGTGTTTATAATACCAATGTATTGTAATGATTACCGATATCAATACACCTAAAATACACACAATAATCACACCAGCTAATTCCCCTTTTGAGAATGTTGTTGATGAGGATGATGACGTTGTTGCAGCATTCATAGCATTAGAATTGCTGTCAACTAGATTACTCTCTTTCATCGACAAGTCTCGTACGCCTACATAGTTGACTCCTACAATATCATCAACAGAGTCAAAAGGATTCTCATTGTCAACAGTGTTAGAGAATGAGTCCATTGAACTTTTGATGGTATCTAGGATTTGCAGTTCAATATCATCATCAACTAATGTAGAAATATTTGAATCATAGTATGCTGTCATGTATCCACTGGTTAAATGCATGTTGTATTCGTATCACTACTGCTTGTTGTTGTTGAGCATTTCTCTACTACTTCGTCATTCGGTAGTGATGATAGTTCTGTGAGAGACGATACTGCATCTTCACCAACCAGACGGCGGCGGCGATGACGTAGCATTGCCTTTCTTCCTTCTTGATGTGTCGTGTCGCTGCATAGTTTTGATCCTACCTTCTTTAATAACTGTGATTCGAATTCAGCTAGTATATCAATGATTTGTTTCTCTGTTGATGATGTAACAAGTAGATCATAATCGAATTGAATGAGATGTTTCCCGTCATCAGCTGCTACACCTTCTTGAGATACATCAATGGCAGTAGTGGCTGCTTCGTCGCAGTAGTAGAACTTATCATCGTCCAACGCTGACATATCATCACCATCATCATGATACTCATCAACAACTTTTAACGCCATTGAGTCCGAGCTGTTGATCTCGTCTCCTTCTTGATTCTCATCAAATATACTGCTAGTGAATGATTCATCGGATGGAGGTTTACTACCATCAAACACATTCTGCTCTACTACTTCAGATGATTGCACATCATCATCTTCTTCAAAGATACTCGTCGTACCATCAAAAGTTAAATGGAGCTCATCAGACGACTCATTGGTATTTCGTCGTTGTCCGGCATACCTTGTGTTCGTGATGGCAATTGTTATAATAAACTTTTCAATCCATTATTATTACATCATCAACATACCATCGCGTTAGCATTCACCTCAAAATCGTGCGGCACGGAGGGAAAGTGAGTAATTCTGCTTTCTGATGTAATTTCGTCATAAGATACCATACCTCCTCACTAGCAGAGAATATCACAATCTAGTATTAGTATAACATAAAACAATGCCTCCAGCTACATATAATAATATGAATTATGTATCAATCATGTTTACATTCCTACAAGAGATATAAAACAGTCAAATATTTTCCCAAGAACAGGTCGTTACTCAACCTTGAACATCCATATCACTTAAACAGGTACCACAGCTTTGTTGTCTCCAGTAAAGAGAATAGTTCCTTCAAGATTTCGTGGAGATCTTCGTCGAACAACACTTCCTTCTTCATCACTTGTACTTTCGCCAGAGTAGGTGTATTCAAGTGTTAAATCAACAAGATGACCATCATCCTTCGATATACTTGTCACATCATTACTCTCGACAGAAGTATCGCTACCTCCCTTTGAATACTTGATATACCATCGAATAGTAAGTATTGCCATGAGAAGTACAATTACACCTCCTCCAACTATTAAACCAAGAATGAGTGCCGGCTCAGACATGGGAGATGATGCTTCACTCTGTTCAGAAACAATCAAGGGACTCAGTTCTTTGATAGATGTTCCTACTCCTTGTCGTACACCTACAAAGTGTACTCCAGCAATGTCGAAAGACCCGGTACTATCACTAACTGCCGATGGTGGTGTAGTAAATGAAAACGAATCCATCGAATGTTGAATGACATCTTGGATTTTCATCTCAACCTCATTATTGACAGAGGAGTTAGAATAGTATGCTGTCATGTAGCCTTTGATAGGATAGCATGTACCATCAATGTTTGTGAGTGCAGTATTACATGTAGCTATATTGAAGATTGCGTGTACATATAATGATATGTGAGCAAAATTAGATGTTACAAATTTCATAATTTCAAAGGCACAGCACGGATAGAGGCACAGATGATTGTTTCTAATATCCAACAACTTACCATCCTCCGCTACCTTATCAATAGGTAATGATGTTAACTCCTCTAGAGAAGAAGAAGAAGAACTTCCTCCACCAACTAGATGACGTCGTAACATTACCTTTCTAACTTCTTCGACGTTATTACACAATCCAGCCTTGTCTAATCTTAATCCAACCCTCTGCAGTAACTGTTCTTCAAACTTTTGCAATATATCATTGATTGGTTTCTTCTCTGATGACGATTGTGGAACGAGTAGATCATAGTCAAATTGAATAAGTTGTTTGGTTCCTCCTTTAGTTGCAGCTGCCGAATTGCCGCCGCCACACGAGTATGATGATGTTACCTCATTCATGGCCGTCCAATCGCTCCCTTCAATATCATACACTACCTCCTCTTCCTCCTCCTCGGCCTCGTCATTCGTTTCATCTGCAATCTCAACGAGGACACTCTCATCCACCGATGCTTCATCCGCCGATGGAGGAGTAGGTACATAATCACGCGATGTATGCTGTTCGTCGATATTAATGGAGTACTGGTTCTTCTGCTCAGTTGGTAATTGTGTATCGACACCATCGCCAGTCAATTGCACGGCTAGGTTCCCTGAGGGTGTATCCCCCGATCCATTCGTATTGCCTGGTACCATGCTGTTTTAGTTACACTAATAAGTAGGAGGACGGAGTATTAATAGAAAACAGATATCGTAGATGAGTTGCAATCATTTATGGTCGGATGGAGGTTTATGAAACTAATCATTGCATCATTACTTTAGGCTTTAGGATTGGCGATTAGTTGTCCCTCTCCGCACGGAGAGGAACAACATATCCATCTGTTTGACTGACGCGTTGCTCTTTGTAGCGTGATGTGGTGTGTCTATTGCATCTATTGAACATTGTCGGCGGCAAGTCGTCGGCGGCATGTTCATTTCATTCACCTAATCGAGGATACCTCCCAATCGGTATCCTGATTTTAGAGTAGATAGATTAGAGGTGGGGCTAGGCTGCATGAATCAGCTTGTGATATTGTAGAAAAGTAACAGTCATCATTTATTTGTACATTAACAAATACCAAATATTAATAACACGTTAAAAATTCCTATAACTATCTCCTCATCGGTTATCACAGTTGAAGCCACATGAAGGCTTTGTAAACCTAACATATCATGTGGTCAAAAGAGGGGATAATGAAAATAATGCCATAACAAACTTCTCATGACCAAAACATCATCATGTACATCATAACCATAGAAGTCAAACCAATAGAAATCTTTCCGGTGGCAGAGTTACTAGACTTCTCCTTCATCATTGACACGGGCTCTTCCACTACAATACTTTCAACATCTTCATTTTGATAGTTCCAACGAGCTGTACAAGTCCAAGCGCAGCCCGGAGCATTTAAGCAACGTCTTTCCCTCCAGATATCACGACATTGAGGAGGACGCCATCCACCACCGCCATAGTTACCATCGCCAA
>Ga0214479_101143_pt1 | contig 11591 bp, 10 predicted proteins | sample M1_20Mar14CPVII9_5_FD_165054 | JGI IMG/M metagenome (GOLD analysis project Ga0214479, IMG submission 165054) | Marine eukaryotic communities from Monterey Bay, California, United States - M1_20Mar14CPVII9sort6BwellE14 | ecosystem: Environmental > Aquatic > Marine > Unclassified | place: USA...
AATCTTCGACCACCCTGTGTTGCTAGCTCGTTTCCAAGTCTAATCAACGCGCTTTCCCTAACTGCCGGTTCGTTAGCAATTGATTGACGATACGCCACACCTACAGAGTGCTCTTGACTTGGTCTTCTGCCACGATATTTACTAACCACTTGACTAGTGTTGTCATCTTGCTGGTCTTGTGGTAGAGGTCTCCCGTGAACCTTAATCGTTGTCCTAGCAACACTTGGTGCAACAGAAGCTTCTTCATATGGGTCGGCGATACTTTTAATCTCGCCGACAAAGTTTCCAATTCCACTGTGTCTACGAACAGCCTTGGAAGCCATTCGACCATCACCGCCAACATTGCTATATCCAGCCTCACTCATCCCCATTTGACTTTCCTCATCGAAAGCAGCCATCTGATTACGACGACTCATACCACGACGCATAGCAATCCGCTGCTTGATAAGATCAGCTGAAGGTGCTGTCTTTGATCCATTCAAGGTCTTTGATGCACTCAAGGTATTCCTAGCCCCTCTTCGACGTCTCCCACCTCCCGTTGCTGCCATGGAATTAGCCCCGATGAAGGTGTTATCACCACCACCAGCATCGTTATACTGTGACATACCCCCTCCAAACCCTGGGATCTCATCTCCAGTCATATTATTCATTTCAAAGATTCGTTGGAATGGATCTGCTTGTGGCGAGGTATTCATTTGCTCAAGCTCTACTTCCTTCCTCGCGTCCTCCTCACGCATTGATGTAATATTTTCATAATGTACTTGATCTACCTTCTTTGATAAGTTTGTCCGGTATGTTGCAGCTGCCTTTGATAAGTAAATCTGTTTAAATGCCAATACATCCTCGGAATCAACATTCTTCTGGCCCATTAATCTTGATGCACGCCACCTTGGTTTATTCTTAACATACTCCAACATCTTTGTATTTCCTCCTTCCAATAATGTCAGTGTTGATCTTAAATCCCAATTCTCATTATTAATATGTCGTATATTAGATTCATCAGGTGTTACGGTTGAATGTCTCGTTGCACATTCTTGACATAAGATTGAACCATATCCGAGTGATGCATATACCAATCGTTCGTATTGTTCATCTCCACAATCTACACAACAGTGATTACCCGCTAACAACCGTGCAATTGGAAGACATGTCGGTGGAAATCCCAAGATGGAAGGATTGCCGCTCATTTCTGCTCGGAGTAATGATTCTAATTCAATTCCAGCATTGAATATACGGGGTAAGGGCTGACCTGATATCGACATTGAAGGGTCATCATTATAATCTTCATTGTAGGGATCTCTATCGTCCATCCCTTCACCTAGAAAACTACGAGATCCAACTGTAGATTCTTCATTATAGTTATTATTGTTATCATCATTATGATAAGGGTGCTCCATATTTGCAATTTAAGAGTACTAGGTATATCCTTTTGCACTCTAGCTGATAGTCGGATAAATTTGCAATGAGTGTACACTTTGTATGCAGTGTATCCTTTTGATCAACTTATCTCCTACGGTGGGCTGACTGATTAATAATTATATATACTGATAACTATCACTTGCATATACCCAGGCATACAGGAACAGAGTCATGAAGTTATATTATATTGAGCAATTGAGCAGATAGATACAGACAAAAGTCATTTCATCTTCATCAGTTTTCAATTTATATGTGAAAACTCCTTTTTGGAAGACATTACAACGCTCTCAAAGGACCATCACTAATTGAAACTCAGGGAGATATCGTTGGCTTGATATAAGTGAAGTGTACTGTTCATTTTAATACCTTAATAATATATTACATATAGCTAGCGATTGTTATGCCAACAACAGATCTCTTTATCACCGTCTCTACTCTTTATCATCGTCTCCTTTCCCACACATTGCCTTGTATCTTTGAGATACACCACTACGAGCCAAGGCATAGACAGTACCGTGATGGCCTTTCATTATCAAAATATCTTCATCAAGATATAGTACATCGATGTAAACTTTACCATGTCCTCCAACAGGCTTATGAAGTACATAGCTCATATCACCTGTAGACTCCTCCATCTTAGTCGACAAGTCAGCACCAAGCAGCAGTTTGGAAGCAATCGCTCGAGCTCGTTCTCCAAGAGTCTTTCTCCACTTACCCTTGGAGAATATGGCTTTCCATTCAGCAAATCCTCCGTAGCTATCATCATCGACCTGAGCATCGTCATCATCCGTTTCATTTCCATCACTTGAGGGTAGTTTTGCTGGACAGAGATTGCCACCAGTGAACCAAACTGTGAGTCGGTTGGGCATCTCAGGATCTGGTAGTATATATCCCTTCACCGACATGATAGCTCTCATTCTCTTGGTTGGAGTTGGCATGCCAGGTGTTTCCGGTTGACCAACAGACGAAGGCGGCTCGATTGTTAGTGATACTGCAATGTCATAGGAACGCAGTAACGGACGTTTGTCACTCAAGGAGGCTACTTCTTCCTTCAAACTCTTGGGAACATGCTCCGGTAGCTCCTCTTGCTCACCTATAATCTTAATTGTGTTATGTGTCGATTGTACACTGCATACTAGATTGCCGGGCTGAAACATGTCAAAGCTCATCCGTCCAAGTGTATACATGAAGTCATCTTCTCCATTATGCCCCAAACATTCAATGTAGTCGGGACGTGACATGTTTACATAATGTCCCTCGAGTATATCATATTCGGTAGGGCCGCCACTTAAAGCCCAAGGAGACACCCGTGCATCTCTACCACTACTCTTATAAAAGTTCTGCAGGATCTCAAGACTACTGAGGAATCTTTTGTCGGTAACATCTCCCTTTACGGCCTGCAGTGATTCAATCAACTCTGATCTGATTGACTTCTTGACCCAATCACGAGGATTTCTTATCATTTGAAGCATTTCATTCTCCTCCGAGGCACGGTTCTTCTCCTGTAATAGCTCTTGAATAACTTGCATTGTACCGTCGAGAGTACTATCACTTGTTATGGTGGTTGTGTTGGCTGCAGTGGCGCTGTCATTTTCGGATTGCCGAGTCTCTTGAACTGTTGATGAGCTACTGTCCATGTCGTTGTATAACGATTCGTATGTATCTCCTTCTTCAGCTGCAGCGGCGCCACTGTCGGGCACTTCGCCGCCAGCATCAGCACCACCAAAATCATACATCCCTCCAACATCATTGAATGCATCATATCCATCTGCCGAATCAGCCCGCTGTCGAGTCTTCCTCTTACAACTAATAATAGAACTATCCACCGCAGGTTGTTGTTGTGCCAATTGCTGCTCATTATTCTGATGATGATATTGATGAGCTTCGTGAAATCCACAGTTAGTATCAATACCCATTTGATCATAATTCTGTTTGAGTAATGATGATAGTGCTGATCCTGCACAGGTTTTATCAAAGGCATTATTATTAGGATCCAACTTTCTCTTTTTGCCCACTGGACTTGTATTCTCATCTTCTTCTTTAATACCACTCCCCTTCCTCTTCTTATGATCATCAATACCTTGCTCCCACCACTTTGCATATGACGATTTAGATTCTCTCATTGCCTTGTCAGCTTCAGCATATGGTATACCGCTTTGGAAAGATTGACTCACATAACTTGCTACTGAACCTAACGCTGAGCCCAATATAGACGATACACCTCGCTGGAATAGACTTTTTGATGATGCCGTATCACCGGGAGGCGGCGGTGTGACTTTTGTTCCACGGTGTACTTCCATTGGAACACTGCTGTTACTATTCAAAGAGAATCCATCAAGTGGTGGTGCAACTGAATTGGCGTCATGAAACATTGGTGATTTTGGTGGAGGCGGGGTTGGACAAGGCGTTTGACTGGGCGTCATGAACCCCAACGCTGGTGTAGCCGGTGTTGTTAATTGCTGTTGTCGTGGATCTACATTCATTGTATGTTGTTGATGTACTGCTTGTCCCAAGGCTGCATCACTATTGAGCATACTTGCAGCTGTTATGTGCCCGGGGGTGGCTGTATTTATTTGCTGTGTTGTTGGCGTTTGTTGTTGCTGATAATTGGTATGGCTGATAACTTGCGTAGGCTGTGCCTGTAACTGATTTGCAGTATTGCCTGTAAACATGGCCAACGGGTTAAAGAAGAAACTACCAAATCCTGATGAAGCAGTATTGTTGGAAACAACATTATTAACAACTCCCTGCTGCTGCTGAACAATACCACCCATATTATTCTGCTGAGGTATTGCATTGAATTGAGGTAACTGAATAGCACCACTGGCAACTAATGGATTTTGAAATAAACTTGATATAGCAAGATTAACATCATTACTACTCATTTGTATATTCTGCTGTTGATTGATATTATTTGCCATCTGTTGTTGCAGTAGCAGTTGTTGTTGCATGTTTGCAATCTGTTGTGGATTGATATTCATATTGTTTAGTTGCTGAGCACCAGCTGCCTGAACATTAGTATCCGTTAAATGTTCATCTTCCCTCTGCGGTAGAGATGTTGGTGTGTATATTCCTCCCGTATTGACGCTCATATTGTGTGATGTTTAGGTATGTGCCTTATCTTTTATGTATCTTTTTTCGGAATCAGTAGTATTCAAAGGTATATGAAGTTGAAGTAGTAGTGTACTACACAACCACCCGACTCCTTCTATATCTGTTCCGGTACCAGTAAGTAGTATTAAAGTAAGCTATGATTTGAAGAATCAATATACCTATATAGAAGTCTAAAGACACAAGATGTGAACAAATTAGTCCTTCGTTCTAAATTGCAATGAACTGTGTCAGATACCGATCACACCCTACGCTGAACTGATGAACTAGCCCTCTGGCGTATTATTATATATAAGGTAGCTTGCAATATGTCAACTATTGCTTTCTATTGATAGCTTGCACAATCTGGACTTCCTCACTAAACATGGTGAGTTGATGGCTACTGTGAATCAAAAGATTATGAGCGATCCAACGAATTGCAAAATCGATCTTTTGCAAGCAAGTAGATACGATAGCGTATCTTAGTGATCTATTACCTGCTCGCTAATATTATATTGAATGGCAATATGTATACGCTCAGATACTCTCAGAAAGGGTCAGTTATTAAGTGGGATGATTCAACCTTCACTGACTGCCTCCGTGAGTTTCTTTATTCTCCGCGTGCATAAATAAGATAGCAACCAAGTTTCTTCCTAAGATATGCAACCCAACCACATTGATGTGTATATGTGCACAATAGTGTGATAAGATGTATTATTACTCTTGGATATTGTTGCAAGTTTATATAACATTGGATATTATATTGTCAGTGTGTAGATATGTACCGTGATCTCATGAAGATTAACTAATCCCTCTCTTATCTTTCATCTACATATCAAACTAAACTATAGCCAGTGAGGCAGATGGAATAGTGGATGAAATTAATGAGTTAGCGAGATCCCTAAATGTACGTCCAGTATTGATTAAAGATGTTAACAATATAGAAAATGATAAAGAGCAATATATCGCATCTCGTATCTTGGATTATGACAATAGTAGAAGAGCTCGTAAGGGACCTCCTCAACCAATTGTAATTGACTGGCCTCTCGAGAAGGCCAATGAGGAAGCACGTTTAATATGTAACAAAGCTCTTAGATGGGCTAAAAGTGGATTTAGGAATTTGGAATATGCTAAAAGTGTCTACGATCGTTATAGCGAGGACGGATCCATAAAAGATTCTCATTATAAACAGATAGATTTAAGCAAGCCAGGGGAAAGGGAAACTTGGGAAAAGGATAAAGACATTACTCCAATTGGATTTGGTGATGAGGAAGTAACGGATGGCAATTGTGAAAAGAATGCTGATTCAGGAACTTGTATATATGAGGTTCGTTCAATGCATTTTGCTGATCCTTATGGTTGTGAATGTTTCAATGTAGTTCAATTGGATATTAAGGTTGAGGTTGTACCCTCTGAAAAAGTAGTAGAACAACAGAGCGAGACTGGACAGAAAAGAAAGAGTGTAGGCAGTTAGTCCTAAGAAATAACTACTATGTAAACGGTGATGATAATGATATATGAGTACTCTCTAGCTCTATGAATATGAATAATATGATATGATATTATACTTACTTATCTGCCTACGCCAGCAGAAAATCGCACTATATTCAGGCTTAAGAGGGTCAGCTGTCAGCTAGGCATCAAATTTGGTGTATACTTGAATAGATAATGGCAAGACAACTGCTGACAACACATCATTAATTGTATTCGCTAATATTCAGTCGAGCGGGTCAATCGCCAAATTAATCAAATCTGGCTGGCAAAATTGAGCTCATTTTTCTACTAATCTTCACAACGGCCTCTATTGTTGACAACAATATATCCATAGACTTCGTCGGTAGAAGATCTGGGGTATAGTATAATACACAATTACTTTCTCTAATCGTCAGTCTTCCGGGCCAGCTTCTAGCATTTTATTGAGCTCCTCAATCATTTTCATTTTGCTCGACTGACACTTTATATTTGGTAGAGCACCATACCTTATACTCTTCATCGTATTGATTTACTCAAACTAATATATCAAGATGTCTTTCCTACTAGTTGGTAAAGGAGGAGGTCAAAGAAGGAACAATGCTGGACCATCAATGAATCGTAATAATAATAATACCAACGGGGGTAATAATAATACTAACAATCGTCGTCCACAATTATCATCTCATCGTCGTCCAACAAGCTCCTGGAGAAATCCTAAATCGCACAATAATAATAATGGTAATTCATTCTCACGTCAATCATACAATGCACGTAATAATAATAATGGTGGTGGTGGTATGAATACCAATGGTATGAATACTCAACATAATCAACACGGAGGTGCGACTCTTGTTTCGGATGGGGGAGGTTCTGTACAGCTCCAACGTATGGCTCCTCCTCAACAGCAGCAACGTCAGCAGCAGGTTACACCACAGCAACAGCAACAGAAGAATGTTCAGGGATTGGTTTCCATGGATGAAGGTGAGTGTTAATAATTATGTTTATTTATATTGTGTATAGTTCATTGCTTAAATTATTTGGTTGGGGGATTATGTATTGCGGAGCAAATAAGATGAGGGGATGTTGTTCTTTAATTGGGGGATTTGATTGGATTGTTTGTTTGTTATTTAGACGGTGCTTAGTTGATTGGGAGATTGTGTATTTCATTTGTTTAACCTTTCATTATTAATTCCCCAACTTTAAATTTGCTCACGTTATCCCCTCCCTTCTTTAACCCCACCACTACTACCAATACAAACCATACACAGTCTATGCTGATCTACAAATCCTTGAACAACAACGTCAAGAATCGGAACGTTTACTCCAATCGGCACGTCTTGCCCAGAAACAAAAGTTGGCAGAGCAGCAAGCTCTCGAGAGCAAGTTGTGTGAACTCAAAAGTCAGAATGGAGGCATGCGTCAGGAACTTGAACGTGCATCGAAAGAATTGGCATCACGTCATCGTGAATTACAGGATGCACAAACCAAGGCATCATCATCACGTAGAGATACGGATGAGTTCAATGGCAAACTAACACGGGTGATTGAAGTGGCACGTAAACTTGCACAGAATCAGAATATGGTTGAGAATGCCTTGATTGCCTTGAATGAGACTGAAACTCGGTTAAACTTTGCCAAGGGACAGGAGGTTAGTAAACTCCAATCGGCTACGTTACGTCGTGAGGATGCCAAGCACCGTCGTGATTTGTTACTCAAGGCTATTCAGTCTAATACCACCAAGGGACGGGAGATTGCCGAGGAGATTTCCAAGGTCCGTGCTGAGATTGGGTTGAATGAACAAGATTTAATGTCGGCACAGCAGATGGAAAGTCAGACTAAATTACGTGTGGAGACTATTGAACATGAGATGAACATGGAGAGGACACGTCATACGGATGCGATTGTGGATCTTGAAACAAAGGCTACGGAGATGGATGAGGCCAAGGTTAGCACCGTCCAGTCGATTGAGGATAAGAAGGCCATGATTGAAACCAAGAAGGCTGAGCTACGTAAGATTTGGGAGAAGTGTACTGAGCTACGTAAGTCGGAGGAACATGATGGTAAGTAGAGAAGTTGTTGGTGTATTCTGTGTGTATAAAATCATGTTTAGTTTGTAAACTACAACTCACTCACGCATCTCCTTCCATATCCCACCCACTACTCTTTAGTCTTCCCTGAACCCAAATGGGGAACGGAGCCAGCTCCTTCACTTGACGTGGCACGTGTCCGTCTTCGAGTCACTGATGAAGAGAAGGCCTTGGATGCCAAGAAGTCTGAGCTTGCATCACTAAGCAAGGATGAGTCTTCTTTGGATGCTCTCGTTGCTTCCAACACTGCCACGGCAGCTGAGAAACGTGAACGTGCTGAAGAGTTGCAGAAGGAGGCTGCCAAGACTCGTGCCGAGGAGGCTGTACGTAAGGCAGATATTGCCAAGGCCGTGGAAGATGCCGACCTTGAATGTTCAGAGGTGGACAAGTTACGTGAATCCGTCAAGGATCTAACTGCCACTCAAGAGAAGAATGCCACAGACCTCAAGCTCAAACTTGACAATGAGGAAGGAAACGTCTCAACCATGGAGGTTGAGATTTCCAGTACTCTTGAGGAGCTTGCATCGATTGAGAAGCAGACTGCCAAGCATAAGGAGAGCGAGGCTAGCAAGAAGGTGAAGACTCTTGCCGAGATTGAGGGTGCCAAACGTCTAGCAGACATCATTAGAAGGCATATGAACGTGCTCAGAAGGATGCAAATGATTTCAGTGCCCTTCCCGATGAGGAGCTTGCCACCGAGATGAAGCACTTGGATGAGACTGAGAAGGCAGCAGTTGCCGATGCCAACCGTGAGCGTGATGAGATTATTGAGATGGAACCTATTCTGGAGAAGCTCAAGCTCGACTTCAACTCCGATGTATCCTTGGAGGAACAGAAGGAGGCAGGGATGAAGTTCTTACGTCAGCACTGTCAAGACTTTATTGAGACGGCCAAGGCCGAGCGAGTCGTACGACTTGAATATGCAAAGGAGGCATATTTGAAAGAACAGAAGGCACTTCAAGAAGAAGAGATTCGTCGTGAGAATGATGCCCAGGAGGCAAGGTTTGCTGAAGAAGAACGCTTGGCTGAGGAGGCTCGTATTCGTAAAGAAGAGGAGAAGGTAAGTAGTATCTAGTTATTGGTATCATGTCAGATATCCCATCACTCACATCACATGTACACATCTATCATATATTATCACAGGAGATGGTTGCCGCCGCTAAGTTGCAAGCCCGCAAGGAGAAGGTAAGTTTATGTTGTAGCTGTTGTACAACTGATATATTAATTATCTTGTCACACATCACTCAAAACACATACCAATCTTATTATCATCAGGAGAACAAGCGTCGTGAAAAAATGGCAGAAAAATTAAGACTCAAGAAGGATGAGGAAGTTGAGGCGAAGCGTCTTCAAGAGGAGGAGGAGGTAAGAGAGTAGTATACTTTTCACATGCACATGTATACAACACATCATGTTCTCACATCTTATACTCATATACTTTCACAATACTCGCACAGAAGGAGAAACGTGAGAATGCTGTGGCAATCGCTGCTGCTAATAAAGCAGCAGAGAAAAAGGAAAAGGATGCTGCCAAGAAAGCAAGGAAGGAGAAGGCCAAGGCTGAAGCTGTAAGTGCATATGTATGTGTGTAAAGTTTGCTGTGATTTACTTTCTACTGACAATATCATCTCACATGACTTGTTGCACTACTAAAGGAGCAAAGAAAAAAGGATGAGGAAAGATTTGCTGAATCAACCAAGGTGAGAGTGTGTTGCTCGGATTGTTTGCCTAACTTTGCTTGATGGACATGTACATGATCTCATCTTATGCCTATTATACTTACAACAACACACAAACAGCGTCGTATGGAAGAAGAGGCTCGTGCTCTTGATCAACGTCGAAAGGATCGTGAAGCTCGCAGGGAACGTGAGCTTGAGAAGATGCGAGTTCGTAGTAAAGCAATGCAGGATAAGTTAATGAGCGAGGAGAGAAAGCATTCCAGCCTGAGGGCAGAAGAGGAGAAGAAGAAAAAGGAGCGTAAACTTCGTGCTGAGCGAGAGAAGAAGGAAAAGGAGGAGAAGCGTAAGCTTGAAAAGGAGAAGAAGGAAAAAGAGGACAAGCTCCGTGCCCAAGAGGAGTCCGAGGCTGTAAGTGTTTGTATGAAGTTTTCAAGGATTTACTTTCTACTCAATTATATCATCTTACATGCCTTGTTTCTCTTGTTATAATATCAACCACAGAAAAAGATCAAGGACGACGCTAAACGCCGCGAGGAGAAGCAGAAGAGGACTCGCTCATCCAAACAGGAACGTTCTTCAAAGCAGGGTCGTTCTTCCAAGCAGAGTAGTCTTCGTGCCAAGAGTGCCATTAAGAGTAAGGATGATGGCAAGAAGAAACGTTCAAAGACTACTTCTCAGTCTGTTCGGTTTGATGTAGCCGTCAAACCCAAGTTGGATATCTTCACCACCGATCGTGGCAACAAGGAGAACAAGAAGAGGAAGAGATCGTCCAAGTCATCCAAAGCCGGTTCTCAGTCCTCTGGTATTAGTACTTCCGAGGGAGCCGGAGCCGGAAGGAGGAGAAAGAAGCCTTCTGTTGGTGCTGGTAAGAGCAAAGGCAAGGCTAGTAAGCTCGCCCTGAAGAGTTTTGATGATGGTGCTGGCTTCTTGTAAGCATCACAGTTGTGTGAGAAATAGTGGTGGTTAATCAAGTCCCAAAGAGTGAGATTGGATCTTGCTCTCGATTGAATGGGCTTGTTTTGTATTTGAAAAGAAAGTAAGAGGTGTTGTTCACTCTCCTCTATGATGTACTGAATAAGTTCTATCAGTTAGATACTGTTTAATAAGAACTAGAACCAAGTTTTGTTTGGACTTCAGTTCCCTTTTGTAATATCTATATCTAGCTTGTAATAACTTATAAGTAAATTAACTGCTAAACGCAAAGATGAGTGCCCTACAAAATCTTATGTTGATCTGAAAAAGTGAAATAGACAGACCTGAAACCATGCTAGGGGTGTTCATCAACTTGTTATACACCTATACAATGCCAAACAACCACTATTGCAGCACCTGGCATCACGGGAACTTCTTTGGTACGCTTTAGAAGTGTGCTGACCGATTATTTGTGAGTGTGTGTGAATCTTGAACATTCGCGCGAGAATTTATGTGTTTGAAGAGAGAAATAGTGAATAATTTTGTACATAAACATACCTTGACTACATGATGCCATACCCCCACTTGTTGGCCAAACATTGCCTGAAAGTCGACAAGAAATCAGAATTTTTGCCCAATCTGAGGCATGAAACCTGCCTACATGTGGCTGAAAAAGTATGATGGATGGACTTACAATCATGCTGGGAGTGTTCATCAACTTGTTATACACCTATACAATGCCAAACAACCACTATTGCAGCACCTACATGATGCCATACCCCCACTTGTTGGCCAAACATTGCCTGAAAGTCGACAAGAAATCAGAATTTTTGCCCAATCTGAGGCATGAAACCTGCCTACATGTGGCTGAAAAAGTATGATGGATGGACTTACAATCATGCTGGGAGTGTTCATCAACTTGTTATACACC
>Ga0214479_101145_pt1 | contig 11560 bp, 10 predicted proteins | sample M1_20Mar14CPVII9_5_FD_165054 | JGI IMG/M metagenome (GOLD analysis project Ga0214479, IMG submission 165054) | Marine eukaryotic communities from Monterey Bay, California, United States - M1_20Mar14CPVII9sort6BwellE14 | ecosystem: Environmental > Aquatic > Marine > Unclassified | place: USA...
CCTTTGAGTTGTCTATGATCATTCTCCTCTAGTTTTAGTTTCAGTATTAACATCAACTTATCTTAATGTACTTCTAAGACACCTACTCTATATCAAAACCAGTGGCCGATGTTGATACTGCAACCTTTAATTTCTCACTAAGTTCTTCCTTCGAGCTGTATATTGGTAGATCGATTCTATTGAAGCAAGTGTGTGATCGTGGGTATAGGGAGATCTCCTTCTTTATACCATTGATCGTGAAAGGCTTGATACTTCCGTCATTTCCCTGCAGGACAGAGAATCCTCTTGATGGTACGCCGCTAGTACCAGTGACAAATTGAAGTAGTCGGGCTCGTTTCTCTTGGTCAAATTCTTCTCTTACAACCTCCCAGAACCATTGACATGTTATTGCATGCTCTCCCTTTCTTTCAAAGTATCCAGTGTATAAGGTGTTTTCCATCCAATCATCAATATCTAGGGTCGGCAAGCCACACATGAGCTAGTATGTGATATGAGCATATTGTGAGATTAGATTCATAGATAAATGATATGCAATGAACAAATAAACTTACCAATTCCAATTCTTGAAAGTCGAAGATGGTTAGCAATGGCTCGGGTATAACATCATAGAATCCTAACAGTAATTCCTTGAGCTGTGGCTTGACTCTATCCATAAGATGGTACATGAGGTTTGCTTCCAAATACTCAGGTAAGTTGCCATTCGTCAAAGCCACATCCGAACCACCCTCAATTAAGTCTACCACTCTATTCTCACCCAAAGCATTCTCTATAAATGTGAAATCTAAACACATATCCTCGACGTTATCAAGCTCTAATAAACTTTTCAATGATTTGTAGTAATCTTCGTCTGGTAATTCTAAATCCTCAAACATCACTGGCCAACCAAGTAAATGTTTGTATAAGTGGCGTACCATATGACCAGCAACTAACTGACCGTTGAACAGTGCCTTACCCATTACTCTACCAAGAAATCTAAAGTATATCAAATGATCTTCGGGACATGCCATCTCACTAGATGGATTGATACGCATGGCCATTTGATTAGTAGCAGAAGGGAGCCATAAGCCCATATCTGGATTGAATATCTCCTCAGTAATTAATTGAAACCATTCACGTTGAAGTCCTCCTGCATCAACGCCTACTTCATTCATAAATTCAAATCTCCATATCTTGCTCATATCAGTCCTTGAAAGTGACATTACAGCTTCAATACTATCATGGAGTAAGTGCTTTCTTCGAACTAGGAGACGTATATGTCCGTCACCCCATTTTATTCTCAGTCTTTCTCTAATGATATCTTGAAACCATGCAGTCTTCTCGTCAAAGCTAAGTGGTTGAGCAGCTGCTATTTCAGAATAACCAATCACCTCCTTCCCATCTCGATGGACACTCGAATCGACACTACTCTCATTTGCAATACCAAATGATAGCATACCGGTCCTCATACGACTATCATTCCCTTCTAAGAATGCTAACCGCTTTGTATATGCCGAGTGTTTAATATCAAATCGACTAACGGACTTTGTATCTATTTCTCCATCTTCATTCATTCGTACCCAAACGAATTTCATATCTGTGACACGAATGGTGCGTGCCCACCCGTCTTTGATTGATTCATATTCTAACTGTACAGCTGGCGTATCCTTTGTTTTGTCGTTACTAATTGGTAATTGAAATCGTACCTTTTGACCGGGTAGTATTCCCGGTGGACACGTCACCAAGACACGTTGTCCATTAGCTAGCAAATTAAATGATTGGTTTGGTTGCACGCCTGGTGGAACAACTACTTCAAACATTTGCATTAATGGTGGTGAATTGGAAATTATACTACTAGATCTAGTACTAGATTCTTGTTCAGAAGGTGGGCGGTCTAGAGATGTTCCAGTGGCAGTGCTCAGACTATTATTCGGTGGAGGTGTCGATTGTTGTGGAGGTAGTATACGCAAATTCATACCCGCTTGAACATTTGCTGGACATGTTACCATCATACGCTGCCCTTCAACTTCTACAGCGAATTGTTGACCAGCACTAATCCCCTGAGGTACAGTTACCATGTATGTAGTAGGTTGTTGAGGTTGTTGATGCTGTTGTTGTTGAGAAGTTTCCGCTGCTCTTTCCCCTGCTGCATTATTATTGGAATTGCCACTACTTTGTAATGATGACTGTTCATGATAGGATTGTACTACAGATTCATTCTCGGCAGCAACACTTGGTCTCATTGGAACCAATCCACCACCTTCTTCACCAGTAGCACTTGTTAATACTGCCATACCTTGTACATTTTGTCGAGCAATTGGTTCCGGCGGAACAGTAATTTGCAAATAATGCCCACCACGAGATTCACTTGGACAACGAACACGTACTGTTCGTGATCCTGCAATAACCTGTAAGTATTTGAAAACCGTGTACATGTGATATGCATTAGATTTGGCAACAATACATTGCAAAATATCTCCATTATCTGTATTCAAACAGTAAGCAATTGTAGACAATTGAAACAACAAAGATCCTACTACTTACCTGAAACTCTTGACCAGGACGAACCTCACTAGGAATCTGTACACGGAAGACTTGCGTAGGACCAGCCCCCTCTCTTGATATTGAGTATGCACCCGGACGAGATAGTGTTGTAGCATTATTACTACTAGTATTACTACTACCACCACTTATTGTTGATGCACCGACAGATGATGTAGCGGCTGATGAAGTTGTATTATTACTACCATTTCGAGTATCACGCCCTCTACTATTGGCATTGATACGATTATTCGGTGTTGTTATACGGCCATTACCAATAGGTGTTGGTGTAGTAGATGTATTATTATTAACCCATCTTGTGTCGTGTTGCACATTTTGTTGCTGTCCAGGATATGTACTTGCACTCGAGGCTCCCGCTCGGCGATTGCGTGTGGCTGGATATGATGAACTACTTGAATTATTGCTAGATGTATTACCACGCCGTCTACCGGTAGAAGAGGACGATCCCATAGCGGCTGATACCTAAGTCTATTGAGAGGCTGATGATGATAATATGATACTGCTGCCGGCTTCTTTCATCTATCTGATACCTCTATCTAACAGCACCTAATCAAACATATATTGTATCATCCTAGAGGTATTTGGTGAGTTATCTAATTTCCCATTTAGTTATCAAAGACGCCCAATTAAAGAGAGTACAAAAGTGCAAATCAAAAGAAGGCTACCATAACCATTTAATTTGTCCAGAGTTGTAATCATATAGATATAGCATAAAGAGAGATTCAGAGTAGAATACAGCCGACGATAGGACGGATCTATAATAATATTGATGATTTGAATTCGAGTCGTTAAATCTACAGAGATATACATAGACATACACAATATTCAATCAGTATGACCGATCAGCCGGAACTTTATCTAACTCAATCACTATCCAACAATAATGGTACCACATATGAAGAAATAACTAATGATGATTATGGCAGTACTACATTTAAACCATTTGCAAAAGAGGATTATATTGAAAACTTTAATGACTTCATGGACATTGATTTCTCCAAGAACTTCAATGAGATTTCTTTACAACAATTGAAAGAGAGAATAGATATGACCGAACACGAATCCAAATCTTCTTCTCTTGTTTATGTAATGCAAAATACTGATTTAGTGAATGATGATCATCTACTCGGATTCCTATGTATAGAAAAGTTTGATGTTGATGTAAGTACACTCTGCTTTATACTGTTTCATTTCTATGTGCTCCTCATTCACAACGAACAATGTATGTATCCCATTTTGTGCAGCTTGCACTGAAACGTTTGTTAAGATATTGGACGAACAGGCATAAACTATTTGGTGATAAGTACTCTCAACCCCTTACATTGAATGGTATGTATAGTACATATCATATGTTTGCTGTGTTTGCTGCACAAGTGTTTTTCTCACATCTTACTGTATAATGTAGGAGCGATGAGTGATCGGATAGATGATATAAGAAAGGGGTTTATGATTCTACTGCCAGTATTAGATAAAAATGGACGAGCCATAATATATGTCAATCCTGCATTATTTGGAGGGGATGGAGTTGATGAAGGTAAGAACGTTATATTATTCAGTTCATTTCTTTGCAAACTTTTTGAATCGTCTTATTGATATTGATACTTCTCCAGTGCTTCAAGTATGGTGGTTTTTAGTTCATGTTGCAAGCGAAAACCCCAGTGTTAGAAAGAACGGATTCATCATGCTGGGAAATATCAAAGATTGTAGACTTCGTCATTTCAATTCAAAGCGAGTGTTAGGTAAATGGCTTCATTTGGTATTTATATTATGTTTGTCGAATTACTTATCTTTGGAGATACAGAGCTCTCACCACTATTCATCTTTTCTTGCTACCATATGAAATAGCAATGATTAGGGCGGGTACCTATTACTTTCCTGTTTTAGGTAAAGAATGCCATCTTTGTAATCCAATGGCTGTGTTCCCCTTTGTCGCGCCTGTATTAAAAGCTATGCTATCAATACGGTTACGTCAGACACTGACAGTACATAGAGGACCGACTGATAAAGTTCTGAAGAGTCTTGCTGCTTGCTCTATACCAAGTACTTGTTTACCAACATATATGGGAGGAACACTTGATGTTTCATCTTCTTTCATAGAAGGGTTTATTGCAACAAGACTTAATGTTGAAGAGGGAGGTCATAGAATGTCAGATATTACCAGTACAAGCCCACTCATGCGATTAGTATCAGATTCAAGTACATCAACTCCTGCCAGAGCTAAAGCAGCTGGAGAAAGGAAGACAAAGCATAAGAAAGTCCCTGGTCGTTCAGGTGATGAGAGAATGAACAAGGCAGTTCTTGCGAGAAAACATGATCCAAATATATCTTTAATGCAAGCATTGCTACTCGGAGGTTTTGTCTTCCCAGAGATGTACACACCTGGTGTCAAAATGGCTCAAGTTAAGGATACAGATGGTGTGACTATTGCGCAACGAAAGAATCAATTGAATCGAAGATTGAGGTTAGACAAGAAGAACCAGACTAAGTAGATACTGTAAGATTAATGTGTATATTAGGTTATGGATACTTTAAAGTGACTTTGGTGCCATCTCATCTCATATCATATCTAAAGAATAGTACCCTGAGTCAGTCATCCATACGGCCGCACCATTCTGCCAATCCATCCAAAGATACTTTGACAACCTCCAAGTCTTCCTCCAACTGTACTATACCATATCCATCCTTTGATGACTTTTCAAGCAACCGACCCTTCTTCCAATGATGTGTCTTATCTTTGCTTTCTAATATGATCACTACTCCACCGGTTTTAGGGAGTGCAGTCTCAAGGTATCGTTCTGGTACTTTATCAATAACTTGTCCATTGTTATCCATTTGTAATACAGCCTTTGGGCCACTACTGCTACTGCTATTATTGGACTTCATTACATCTTGTACTATGCCCTTTTGGAGGTAGTATTTGGGAATCTTCTTGGATATTAACCTGACACGAATGTTTGGTATTAGCCAGTGTGTTGATGCACCTTCATGTGATGTGTATGAACCATGATGATGTGACGATGAATTCTTCGATCTCTTTCTACTTGATTGATGGTCTTCTGGGCTACGACTTCTGTCTCGTCTTTTATCTTTTCGAGATTCTTTCCTTCGTTTAGTTCGTTCTCTACTGTCACTTCTACTCCTACTACGCCGATCTCTCTTCTTTCGTTTGTGCTTCTTTGAACGTCGTCGGTCATAGGAATCTGATTCATCATCAGAATAACGCCGACTCCTTTCTCTTCGTCTTTTGTCATCTGACCTTCGTCTCTCGTCATCATGTCTACTACTATCATCTTCGCTGTAACTTCTATCTCTTTTCTGTGCACCATTCTCTCTTTTATCAGGCTGGAACTCCTTTTTCTTCTCTCTTACCAATGTTATCTTCTTGAATGGATGTTGCTTCAACTCATCCCACGAACATAATTTAACACTACCTTTGGTCACTGACACCTCTTTTGATTCTCCTTCATATTGTATCAATATACGATTAAGACCAGGCACGCCTGCAGTTTGTACAATCAATGCTCTTCTATCATGTTGACTACTGTTACTGCCATTCATATCCCGATGAGTGACAATACTACCATTTTGAAACGTATATTGAACATCCAACTTCTTCTTCTCTATAATTCTCCTCTCTTCCTCCTCTTGTTGTCGTAATCGTTCTTCATCACGTTTCACATCCTCTGGACGACGTGCACGACGATGTATTCCACCACTTGAGCTTGGTTTACTTGATGTTGAAGATGGTAGGGGTACAGGCTTGGCACCCAATCCCAATCGATGCGGACGTGGCTTAACTTGTTCTTCTGTCTTATTATTTCCATTTGACTTATTGTTTGAAGAAGAAGTAGATCCACCACCACCAGTCCATCCCATACCCCTTAATAACGCGCTACCAAAGTCACCAATGGATACATTGGCATATACATTCGATGTAGGGTCAACATCAGCAGCATGATGAGCCAATTCATGTTGAAATACTTGTTCATCATTCATCATTTGAGTATTAGTATTTGTATCAGTAGTACTACGAGTTGTTAATTTGTTCTTAGATGGTGCAGCAATAACTAATCCCCGTCCATGTGATGTTGCTGCTGCCTTATCATTTGTATCAAAGTATTGTTCATTGTCATGCTTTTGTTCAGCTGATTGTATTAATAGTTTAACTGCCTCATCTTCATCTTCTTTTGTATTATCGTCTTTTGTATTATCTTTTGTTTTGTCTACATCATTATTATCACCCTGTCTTAATAATGCCAACCTTCTTGCTAATAATGGTTCCTTCTTCTTTATATCTTTACCACTATTAGTAGTAGTTTCATCTTTCTGTTGCTTACACGGTATAACTAATATATCACCTTCTTCTTTTCTTCTCTTGGATATAATCTCAGCTTCTTCTGCAATTGTGCTGTATTCATCTGCTAATAAAGATTTGGTATCTAGTTTTAACTGTTGTTGTTGCAATTGTGAATTATTATTGTTTGAAGATGATTTTGATTTCTTCTTCTTCTGCTTGAGTGATATATTAATCTTAGCACGGGGTTGCTGCTGCTGCTGTTGTTCAGATGTTATATCACTATTAGAGGCTGGTATATTTTTGTGTGCATCAGATGTGCTATTTATTTGTGATGTAGAATCGGATGGCGGCCGATCGCCGCCGCCAATGTTATCGGCCATTATTTTATTGTTAATATACACCTCTTATTGATGCTACGGTACTATTGCAATTAGTTGATGCTGCATAAACTCCTATCTACCCAACTCAAGGATTATGTGGAACTTCAGGAACTTTATAAAAAAACTTCATATCCTTCAAAGACTTAAAGACATAAAGAGTGGCCTCCTATCCTAAAAGAGCGAGGTGTAGAGAGAGGGCAACAATCCCGTCTTCGATCGTAGAGTCTACTTTAGTTATTGCAAAATAAACAGTACCAACAGTCCACCTACTAACCACACAAAAAAACATAATAATTCAATACTTAGACTTAGGTACCCGCCCGCCCACTTCCTTCTGAGTAGCCCAAGGAGAGACCAATTTGATTATTAAGATACTAGAGTTGATGAGTATGATATATTTGTCAACAATTCTGGCTGTGGTGCTCATGGCCGCTGTCGTCGCGGATAATAATGTAAACTATGAACTATCAACCAATGTAATTCCACCCGACTTCTGTGACCCAAATAGTCCATTAAGTTTATCTGGTTACTTTGGCGTTAAGGGTAGTAAATATGATAGTAGTAATAGCAAACATTACTTCTATTGGTTCTTTGAGAAAAGATCTAATAGTTTACTTAATGATGAATCAACTAGTACCAAGCAACAAGATAAACAAGTAATTCCTTTAGTAATATGGCTCCAAGGAGGTCCAGGATGTTCCTCACTGATAGGCCTACTCGAAGAGAACGGTCCATGCCTAGTAAATATTGATGGGCAAGGAACGCATATCAATCCATATTCCTGGACAGAAGCAGCCCATGTATTATATCTTGATCAACCATCCATGACAGGTTATTCCTACAACAGTGATAATACTACTGATGATTTTACTAGTAACATGGCAGCCGAGGATGTATATTTCTTTTTACAATCTTTTTTCAGTAGTGATGAGGGTAGTAAGTATAGAGACTTACCTTTTTACTTAACAGGGGAATCGGCTGCAGGGCGTGAGTTATTGTATATTTGTGATGCATATGTTTGAATATGTTTAAATGATACCTATTTCTCATTTTTACTTTCTGTCTGTTTGACAGAATATATACCAGCAATAGCTCATCGAATTAGAAAAGGCAATCAAGAGAATAAACACTTACATATCAACCTCTCTGGTTTGGCAATCGGAAACGGTGGTTACGATAAAGAAGAACAAGTAAAATCTTATCCCGAAATGTTGTATCATAATTCTCATGGCATCAAGCTCATTACTGAGGATGACTATAATCATATGAAGATTACAGCACAACAATGTTCAGAAGATGCAAGAAGGTGTAAGAACGAGTCTAATCAATTGACGCAAGAATTGACGTGTCAGAAGGCAGCTCATTGTGGTGCAGAGGAATTCTTCAAACCACTCATAAGCAAGAATATTTCGGTTTACGATATAACAGAGTCTGAAGTCAAAGCAGAGTTTCTCCCCATAACAACATTTCTAAATCTCAACAAAACAAAAGAGATTCTTGGTGTGCCATCGAGAGTAAAGTGGGCGCCATGTCATACATCATGGAGTAAGTTAGATCTCATCACAGGTAATTTACCATACATATCAGAGACGCTAAATGATGGTATTCCGGTGCTTATGTACTCTGGTGACTTGGATTATCTATGTAATTATATCGGGAACCTTGCTATCGCTATGAAGTTAGATTGGAAGTATACGAATGAATTTCGTTCAGCGAATGATCATGAGTGGTTAAATGGGGCAGGGTTAGCTAGAGCCTCAAATGGCTTGACCTTCTTGCAAATACATGACGCTGGGCATATGGTGCCAAAGTATAAACCTTTAGTGGCTTTACAAATGATGAGACAGTTCATTAATGGAGAAGCATTCTAAATAATATAGATTTAGGTAGAATTATGTAAAGTAGTAGTAGTATGAGTATGTTGGCATTAAATATGTAATTATACATTAAGTAACCGTCAAAGGGGATGAGGGGAGTCCTGATGTCGAGGTAGTGATGGTTTCAAAGATGTTTTGACTCAATAGTGGCTCTCTGGTACTGTCAGATGATGCTTTTGAGAAAGAGGCACACTGGCATAATCTCTCCCATATCAGTTGTAAGCTATCTCTTACCGAGAATAGTAAGAGTAGCTTGGTAATTGAACCCACTAATAAGACTATAACGATGAGCCAAACAACAATGGTGATCTTCTTCTTCTTCTTCGAGTGATGTCCTTTATGGTATGCTCTGCTGTGCTGTGGCTGATGAAGTATCTTTCTCGCCCATGATATGATTGTATGTGAATCTGGTGTTATGCCAATAGCAGAACCAATCTCAAATCCTTTGTGTTGCATCTCTTGAAGTGTAAAAGCTTCCTTTGAACCACAGAGAAACTTGCCAGTACCACTTTTAGAGTAGTATCGGTTCTGTCGGGGAAACATAAACCCACATTGAAACAAGTGTCCGAATTTGATTGTCTTTGATGTATTGGTCTCGTCAATGATACAGGTATTGCCTTGAAATGTATCTGCTAAATCCTTATTGAGAAAGTCTCCGGTTCCATAGCATTCATCTCCGTAAACCAAGTTGTTTTCAAACCGTGATGAGTGTCCTCCATAATCCATCTTGAAGCCCTTTGCAGAATAGAATACATTGTCATGTGTGTAGAACCAAGACGAGCCGTCATCGTTATCAAATCCTTGAGCCGAATTATAGTTTGCCATTATAAGATTTCTTGATGTACGTGTGGGTAGCGGTGTGAAGGAGGGGCCATCGTTGTGATCGACAAGAAAAGGCATTCTGTCCCAACTATTAATAGCTCCATGATCACCACTTTCTCGACAAGTATTGAATATGACATTCCCTTCAATAGAGTTGCCTCCGCCGAGATGATCATTAAAGTTGATTGCAGCTCTTGGTACATTGAACATGACATTGTTTCGAATTGTCGACGCCATAGCCTTGTTCTGGCCCCAAGCTGAACTTTGTTTTTGATAGAGACCAATGTTTGAAATGATATTGTTTTCGATTATCGAATACCTTGGCTGATTGCCCTCTGTTGCATCATATCCTTTGGTATTACCCCAAGTTGCCATTGCTCCGTCACCAATCCAAGAAAACTCAGATCTTGCAATGTGTGCATATCTATTGTAACCCGAAATCATAACGGCATTTCCGTCTAGTCGTCTGAAATGACAATCAGATATAGTGATATTCTCAGATCCGTCCAAATACAGAGCGCCACCTCGGTAAAGAGCCCAGTCACCTCCCGAGGGTGCACTCCATTGTTCCATATATGTCTTTTCTGCATCTTGAAAGCCTAGGTTATTCAGTGAAACTCCCTTGACTGGTTCATCCTTTGTTCCATCAAACTTGATCAATGTCTTGAGATTGGTAGCTATCAGATCTGGAATGCAATGTGTTGATTTGCTTTTCTTAGCTAATGATGTAAACTCCTCTCCTTTACAAGATGTTGAGTTGGGATAAAAGTATAACAACTTCTCGTCTTTATCGTAATAAAACTCTCCTTCTTTATCCAACTCATCATATATTCCCTCAACATACCATGCCCCGCTATGTAGTGTCTTATTCTCACCATTACAATCTGATAAACGATCATTCTCATCTAAGCATTGCCAATTCCTGCCTCCCTGACTTCCACCCTTGTCAAAATGTATAGTCAACTCATCTGGAATTGCAGTGATGATATGTGATATATTGAACATATGCCATGCCCTGGAAGATGCGCGTTTAGGGTTTATGAAGATGAAGAGAGACGATAGTAACTCAAGTTAGTGCACAAAGGCAATCACATGAAGATGCATAAAGGCCAAACGAAGCAAACAGATCTCAAATACTTCATATGGAACACATGAATTCATATGATAAAAACAATACTAACGCGGACTTTCCAGCTCTGAGTATGTTGTGCATGAAGTATAGCACCTCTTACCTTTGTTATATTCCATTTACTAAATCGTTCAACTAGTGTTGTATTGTATATTTTGATACCAACAGGAATATTTGGTCTACCTGCCTCGGCAGCGTATACATCAACCTCAGCCCATCCACCGGCAGATATATTGGAACACCAATATGATGATTCATCGCCCCATACACTTGCACAGGATTCTCCTTGTCCAGTGCCATATATATTATATTCGTCCAATGAACTGTCATTCTTAACATGACCACTGGGATTGTGTATCTGTCTCAAATCAATAGAATAAAATTTGGGTGCTGTAGTGAAATTTGGGAATATCCATTCATACTGTGATACATTCTTTGGATCTTCGTAGTGAACTATAGGTGATTTGATAGTAAACGATGGAATATAACGCTTAGGTGCATCCCATTCTTCGACATT
>Ga0214479_101147_pt1 | contig 11533 bp, 17 predicted proteins | sample M1_20Mar14CPVII9_5_FD_165054 | JGI IMG/M metagenome (GOLD analysis project Ga0214479, IMG submission 165054) | Marine eukaryotic communities from Monterey Bay, California, United States - M1_20Mar14CPVII9sort6BwellE14 | ecosystem: Environmental > Aquatic > Marine > Unclassified | place: USA...
TGTGTTTGTGTTGTCGATGTTATGTTTGATAGTACCTGATGGCGGCGGCGGCAAGGGTAATTATATATGCAGTGATAAGAGGTTAGTGTTTAGTAGTAAAACTGCATTATGACATCATCATCATTCATCGATGACGAATCATCTCTAACACCATTTCGAAAGAAGGTATACAAATTAGTACATCAAATACCCAAAGGTAAAGTACGTTCGTATGGATCAATTGCAAAAGAATTACAAACATCTGCACGTGCCGTGGGTACTGCAATGGGTAATAATCCATGGGGACCATGTGATAAAGTACCATGACATCGAGTTGTTGCGTCAGATCGATCGATTGGTGGATTTGGTCATACTATTGGTGAAGAATCGCCTAAGGTACAGAAGAAAAGACGAATGTTGGAGGAGGAAGGTGTTGTGTTTGATTGTGATGGTAAGATTAATATCGATTGCTTTGTTGATATATCATCAGTAATGCCATCGGCCACATCAGTGTCATCAACCACTGCTCAAGGGGGAAAGAAACGAAAAGCGAATGATAATACATCAACCAAGAAGAAGAAGACTAAATCAAAGTACTTTACTGATACCACTACCACACAATCAACAACAGCAACTACAATATCCGAAGCAACACTAAAACAAGAAATACTAACACTACTACAGAAAAGACAAGTTGGTAAAACATGCTGACCAAGTGAAATACCCCGTTCATTATCAAAACAGAATAAACTACCATCTTCTATTAATGATTGGAGAGAATTAATGCAACCAACACGAGATGCGGCGAGGTCATTAGTAAAAGAGGGTAAGATTGATGTTATGCAAAAGGGTATTGTTATTGGTGTTAATGATGAATATCGTGGTCCTATTAGGTTACGATTGTGTCTTGGATAATGATGAATCTTAGTATTCACGAGTCATGATGGGGTACAGCCTATTGTAGCAGCTGTATGGTATGTTAGGTGTTGATGGAGAGTGAATGACAAAATTGATAATTTTTAGTGTCAGTTTTTGATGTAACTCTAACTTTATATAACCTAAGCATATCAAGACGATACATTAAATAAAAACCAACCTTTATTTCAAGTACATTTTAACTCTCTTCTCGCCCAAAACTGAAGCAGATATGGTCCTCTGCTTACTCTTCATCTCATTCACAGACACTTGATAGGCACGTAGTGTACTTGCATACTCATCTTTTGTTACATATCCATATTTGTATCCATCCCCAACTACCTTCAAGGCGTTATCCATTCCAGCTTTTGCTGCGATCATATAGTGTTTGTATGCTCGCTCATTATTACCTTTATTATACTCAATTGCTCCAAGATTATGCCTTGCCATTTCATGTCCTCCAATAGCCGCAAGCCTATAGTGATGCATAGCTTTGTCCGTATCCTGCTCTACTCTTTCACCTTTATAATATTGATCAGCAATATTTTTATGTGCATTGCATGACCCAAGATCTGCTGCCCGATCCCACAATTCTAATGCCTTTTCCCCATTCCTTCGTAAACCCAGCAACCCACCAGCATATTTACAACCCAATTGATATAATGCCTCAGCATCACCCTGCAGTTTCACCCGATCCTTGTATACCTTTAAACATTCTTTATCCGACCAGGCTATTGGTTTCCTGCAGAAGGGGCACAGTCGTTTCATATTACCCTTTTTCATTTCTTCATTCGCTGCTACAACACATCCAAAACACAATATCTTCCCACAGCACGCTTGATATAAACAATCTACTCCAGTGATCCCTCCAGCACTGACATCCCTGGCATGAGGTATTGGTTGCAAGCAGATCGGGCACTCTTCCTTTGGTGGAGGGTCTGCAAACAGTTTATCATCGTCGTCATCATTAGATATATCTAACCTACTAATACTATCCGATACAGCATCGATATTAGAAGTATTACCAGAGGTACTATCTGATGCACCGTCTTTGCAATAATGCTCAGAATTTTTTTGTTCATATGATGTGCTCATTTTATCTTGTACTATGTCACTGTGATACGCCGATTAAATTACTTCTTTATGCACTTTTGTTCAATAGAGTGCCTATCCGATATATGCACAATCCGATACAACATAAACTTAACCAGCACAGTCAATCCGATACAACATAAACTTAACCAAGAAGATAAGAAGTGACTGGACAAAAAAAGGATACCATATCTTTGAAAAAAAATGACGGAGGAGGAGGCCTGGCGGCATCGATCCTATGTAATAATGGCACGAGCACTCGTAATAGTACTAATAATATCATTATATAGTAATTTATCTTCGTATGGTTTCAGATTCTGTCATTCCCCACCACTAACACATCATGTGATATCACCATCAAAATTATACATTTCCACACTTCCATCGCCATCAACTGGACCCATCAACAACAATAAAGATTACAATGATATATCAATCAATACTATTATAGATATAGACACTGATAATATAGATGATGTCCGACGAGTAAGATCACTAGCCAGAAGAGATAGATTAGCACAATGGAGAGCAATAGTAACAGAGAATGAGGAAGAAGTCCGCGAGACTAAAGATAATTACTTCTTGTTGGCTGCCTTTCTGCCAACATTAATTGCATTCTTGAGTTGGGAGAAGATTAGCTTTCTTTTATCTGAATTAATAGATATGTTTGGTGTTATCAATACAGAGAGTGGAAATGTTTTTGCCAACAACCTGCTTAGGCCGACGATTACAGGAGTTGTTGTTCCTGTAATATCTATTGCCTTGGCCACATTAGTATCCACAACTGTAAATGTATTAAGACAGAGACAGGTAGATCTACGTGCATATGTCAATAAAGAAGCATGTGAACTTAGATTACTTCGTAGGGCTGTCTTTGGTATGTATGGAACAAGACAACATGCTGGAAGAAGAGCTCGTGCTTTGGCTTTATTATGTGGATATGTCGAGCAATTGATAAAAGAGTGCAACGAAGGGGCTATTGATGAATTAGAAGAAAGACAATTAACCGGTGGTATATCGGTTAATGAACTAGATAGATTATCGTCTATGCTGCATGGGGTCGATGGGGCAGCTGGAAAGTCCGCGTTAGTTTTTTTATCATGTGTATTATTGTGTTTAACTTTGTTTGTCTTTATTTGATTGCCTTTGCAAACCACATGCACTAACCGAAACTATTATCTTCTCTCTTTTGTCTTCATAACATATGATAACGCGCATCTTCCAGCCGCTCGACAGGGAAGTGTAGGGACGGCCGACGACTTGATCATGAGTCTCAATGGCCACAGATCCGACCGAGTAGCTCTTTTGCTATCTGTCTTTCCGGTCATCCATTGGGGAATCCTAATTGGCTTGGCAGTAAACATCATCATTGCCTTCTTACTCACATCAAATCAGACTGTTCTACAGTATCTCAATTCAATTCAACTAAGGTTTCTGTTCGGTACAATAGTGGGTGTTTGTTCGGGTACTGCTACACTGTGCTATGATTTGGGTAATCCATTTAGTGGCACATTTAGTATTGCAGGTGCCAGTACACAATTGGCAGATATTAGGGTATGTTTAAGAGAGGATATTAGAGAGGCACTGTCAGAAAGTGGGGAGGTGTCTCCGAAAGCTAGAAAGTTGTGAGTACTCGTTATACACATTTACACTATGCCGTATACGATTCTCTATCTTACTCATCTACTCCTTTTTTAGTTTCCGATCCATACTTGGTGGAACTGACTTTTCACCTCCGAGTGAGATGGCTAGAAGAAAGTCTTCTAAAGATATTAGTGATGATGAGGTAGATCTTAATCCATCATCCAGATATGGATATGGACTGCTCTCTACTCTTTATTTTCATCTTCTCACTGGTCCTCTAGGTGGTAATGTAAGGTTGATAGGAGATGCAATTGCATGGACGATAACTATTATAGGAAGAAGATTGAGAGGAATAGTAAATTGGAAAAGATGGCCATGGAGAGGGAAAGATAGAAGAAGGAAGAGGCTGACTCGATAATGGTGTTGATCATCATTATCCCTTAATCCTTAAATTTTAAGCTAAGAGAACTTTAGCTTCTTCCCTCTGCTTACTTTTCATCTCATCCACAGACACTTGATACGACCGCAATGTATTTGCATACTCATCTTTCGTAATGAGTCCAGCTTTGTATCCTACTCCTACCTTCTTCAAAGACTTTTCCTCTCCACTCTTTGCTGCAATCATAAAGTGTTTCATTGCATGATTTATATTACCATTAGACATTTCAATAGTACCAAACCAATGCCTTGCTCTTTCATGTCCTCCAATTGCAGCTAGCTTGTAATGTTGGATAGCTTTTTTCTTGTCCTTCTCGCCACCTACACCTGTATAAAGGCGTAGACCAAGCTCATAGTGAGCCTTGATTGAACCTAGCTCTGCTGCTCTATTCCACAATTCTAATGCTTTATTCAGATCTTGTGGTAAGGAGTCACCCGCTTTATATCTGTTTCCTAAATCGAAATATGCCTCAGCATCCATCAATTTCATCCTCTCCTCATATCTCTTCATCTGCTCTTTCTGTGTACGCTTTACCGGTACTCTACACAAAGCACACCAGGGCTTTATAGTACCCTCTCTCATTTCTTTTACCGATGCGCTAACGCACCCAGTACATATAATCTTCCCACAACATGGATGATATATCACTCCACATATTCCAATATTTGCGTATGGCATTGGTAAAAAGCAAATTGGACACTCCTCTTTAGGCGGAGGATCCTCAAACAACTTATCATTATCGTCGTCATCATCATCTGATATATCAATATCACCGAGTATAACACCAACTTTTCTAATTAAATCTAATGCACTGTCTTTGTTGCAATTCATGTTATTATAATATGATGTGCACACTTTTTTTACCACTCGCTGTCAACTTCTGTGCGGTGAATATTGAGCAGGGTATTCAATTATCATCTGATGCACTCATTTATTATACCCTTCACCCAATCCAATAGTATAGAGCTCTCTACTATTGTAAAACCTCTTTTTGTGGTCATCTGCTATGGCGATAAATCTAATCGCTACTACAGACTAAAAAACAAACCTCCCTCCCTCAACAAACAAGCTGCTAATTGGTTGTACTAAACTACATTCCTCGATTATTGCAATTTTGCAATCTACTGTTTCTTCTCAACTCTAGGGACTAGTATATAGTTTAGTAGAAAGTTGAGTGGGCGGTGGGTCTCCTCGTCCGGCTACAAATTGAAATTGCATAACATGTCACAACAACCAAAATCCAAAAAGATTGCAAACAGTAGTTATACCAATGTTGATACCCTATCTGCGGATATAAGTAAGATTAATGTATCTAACAACGGTGGAGATGTATTATCAAGTATTGATGGTGGTAGCGGCGGTGATGGCGGCGGTAAAGGATTAAAGACATCAAGCACGAAAATATTGGATACTATAACTGATAGTGATGGGATATCTGAGATGATGAGTTATTTAAAGATCCTCCGCCGAAAAGAGATTGTTTAATATGCATGTTACCAGTGCCTTGGGCTCAAAACCTATGTGGAGTGGTAACATCTTATCAACCATGCTGTGGGAAGACTCTGTGTGAAGGATGTATGAGGGCATCCAAAGGGGAGATAATAAAGGGCAAAATGAAAGACTTGTGCCTATTTTGCAGAGTACCGCACCCCCGTTCATGCAACGATGTATGGAAAAGAATTCACAAACGAATGAAGTTGAAAGATGCCGAGGCATTTAATTATAAAGGACTAGCGCATCATCATGGGACATATGGAGTTCCTATTGACTTGAACAAGGAAGTGGAATTGTTGGAGAAGGCCGCGGAGCTTGGATCAGTGACTGCTTATAACACTCTTGCTTCTATATACTGGGAAGGTCGAGGACTTGATGATGGTCAAACGGTCCGTGTGTTGATTGAGAGAGATGCGGAGAAAGCTGTACGTTATTACAAGATTGCAGCAATGGGAGGCCATGAAGGGGCAAGGTCTTGGCTAGGTATAATTGAGGAATTCTTTAATAATAACATGGATCGAGCAATGAAGCACTATGTCATTTCTGCTCGTAGTGGGTTCAGTCTAGCACTTGAGAAAGTAGGAGAAGGGTATAAAGCCGGCCATGTGACTAAGGATGAGTATGCAAGTACATTACGTGCTTATAAAGACTCTTGCGATGAAATGAAGAGCGAGCAGAGGACCATAGCTGCGGCAATGCACAAGGAAAAAGGTTGGTAGAGGGGGGGAGGGGGGTGGTAGAAGGCAGGAAAAGGTGTAGATGAAGTCAAAGGGATGATAGTAAGATAAATTATTAGTGATACTTTAATAAACTTTAAAATTGGTTTATTTTACTAATATGGATGATCTACTCTATGTTGAGACTCTCCTCAGTTCTCGACTTATTCGTGATATGTAGTTTGTTTCAGCTGTCACTTCTTCGGCTGCCTCTATTACCAACAAAGTATGAGATATGGAACGAGCAGTACGGATGTTATCATCGTATGGGTCGACATTGAAACAGGATGTAGAAGTAGAAGATTTGGATGACGGATTGGAGGGAAGCAGCTCTGGCTCTGGTGGCAAGGTTCAGAATCAGAAGGCATTTAGTCGAAAGAGGGGATCGGAGATTTACAAAGAAGAGGAAGAAGCAGAGAAAGAAGACAATGGAAGCGGAATATGATTGAGTTGGAATATGACTAATCTGAATGTGTTAAGATCTTAAAGATTCAACCTCTATGTTAGGAGCATATATTTCTAAAGCCCAAAGCATCACCAGGTACAGTTGCGATCCTCGGACAACTTCCTCTTTCGATTTTGATCTTTTGGGCAGTTGATGTGACTATCGGCTAAAATCACGAATAGCCTCTTTGTCCATATTGCATTGCTAACTTATAACATGGGAAATAGACTTATAATATCTACTATCTGTTTTATCATACCATACACAAAACATCATCATGAACTTATCAACCACATCCGTCCTACTTTTCCTCCTCTCTCATAATGTGGCAGCGGATACCAGTACCAGTACCAGTACTCTCCGAGGAGGCCAATCAGATAATAAAGCATCATCGAACATCAATAACAATCAATATCAACGTGAACTTCCACCTGCATGGAAGACTCGGGGTTGCAAAATCGATGGTGAAAAGATTGGTATATACATCGGTGGTGGTATCGGTAAGTTCATGATATATAGTTTGTGCACATCTTGTGTCCCTATCTTATTTTCACTATTTCTCTGTTAGGCCCATCATCTGAGAAGTGGGCACAAGCTCTTGCAGCATTTTGGCAAACTGGTAACCGCGGTCCTCCTGGAAGTGGTTCAGTCGATGGCTTATCAAATGAAGATACAAAACTCAATGCAGGTCGTACAACATACAGTGGTGACATTTCTGCAACATATGTTACATTAACTGATCGTGAAATTGATGATTGTTACAATGGCGAGTTGAATGCACTTGATTTATTCATAATGCCCGGAGGTACTGCCTATGGAATCCAAAATACACTCGAAGAAGGAGGTAAGGCTGCCATTACAGCCTATTTGGACCAAGGTGGTAACTATGTTGGCTTTTGTGCAGGTGGATATTACATGGCTCGTGGATATTACTGGAAAGGCGAGGATGGCTCGCCAACCGACAATTGTAAGAATCAGTTTTGTTATTATGGAGTTGAGGGTACAAGAAGTTATGACCCTGCAACAAAAGACTTTACAAGAGTAGAGTGGGGCGGAAGAAGTTATCATTCTTATCTTTGGGATATGGTGAGTTTGTTCTTTTCGTACTATTTTATTGTTATCTATCTGGCCTCTCTTCCATACGATGTCTAAATGTTCTCTCACGTTCACTGTTAAACTCAGGTCCACTTTCCAATGTGATCGTTGAGGGACCAATTGAAGAGATCGACGGGCCTTGGGATCCACCCCATTATGACTCAGTAAGTTCATAATAGTTGGTACACATCTTGTGTTTGTGTTCATCTTGAAATACATAATGCCCATGTCTTATGTTCACTTTTCTCTTGTACCTGTTAGGTCCTTGTGGAGCCCAAGGACACATCGGATATCCCAATGATGAGGCAGTTATACTATGGAGGATCGACGGAGGGCTACATCCACACCAAGGCTGGAAATTGGGGATCGGAACTAGCTCATTTCATCTCGGATGATGCAGAAGATCTAGACTACCCTCACGATAGCCTTTGGACTCTGAAAGAAACAACCACTAGTTCAGGTGGAAAGATTGTCATATCAAGTGCACATATCGAAGCATCTCTCTTCTATACATCCATTGGTGATGGTGGCATGACTGAGTGTCAACAATATAACAACTATGTCTTTATGACCCGTGCTATCAGCGATGTCTTGGGTATTGCTCAACCACCTGACTTTGATTTGACATGTTCCTCGAATCGTAAGGCTGGCGGAGAGGCCAAAAATACCCGTGATTTGTATCCCGGTGGACTTGCCTATCAGAATAGTCCGCGTATCGGCGGCGAAACTACCTCAACTGCAGGAACCACCACGAGCAGTGCCACAACTACCTCAGCTGCAACCACCACAGATATTAGCACTACTGCCGGGTGAGTATAATGGATCTGTTCTATAATCTTTTCGTTCAATCATGTAATAACTTTCACTAACTTTGATTCTTTCTTCATAAACACAGAACTGGTGCCACGGCCACAACTGATGCCACTACTGTTGGTACAACAGCCGTGACTACAACCACAACCCAAGCTCCTGATAGTCCTGGAGTAGGCGGTGCTTGCGGAGAGGCTGGACTAACTGAATTGCTACTACTTGATTTTGAAGGTAACCAGTTTGACCCTCCAACAGGAGTTACTCTCACAGGTGGAGCGTTGAGACCTTGGGCTGTTAATTCAAGGGGATCTTGCAATGGATCGAGTAAAGGTTTAACCGCAGGTGTTGATGCTAGTGGAGCCAAGGGTGTTGATAGTTTATCAGAGCTGACTGTAGTAGCTCCACCCGGAGCAATGAAGATGTCTTACTTTTACTCATATCCTGTAGCTCTCGATCGTGGTGATGACTTCCATGTTAAAGTTGATGGTACCATGGTTGGCCAATACGAAACGGGTCCTGGGGTATCCTGTGCTTCTAATTGCGTTGATGTAAATGGAGGTTCTGTAATCCTTCTTTGTATTAGATCACTTCTTTAGCCACTCTTACCAACAAAGAAGGAGAAACGTTCCAACAAGTATTACCATTAACATAGCCATACTATGACCTCCGAGTCTATCTCTAGGCACTTCTTCAACTGCAATTTTTACCAACAAAGAAGGAGAAACGTTCCAACAAGTATTGCCATTAACATAGCCATACTATGACCTCCGAGTCTATCTCTAGCCTTGTTTGGAGGAAGTGCTATAACTTTCTTCTTTCTAGTTGGCTTGGGTGTTGCAGGCATTGCCGTAATCGTTGGTGATAGACTAGGGCTCCTAGACGGTGGAGGACTTGGAGAAAGTGTTGGTTGATATGTAAATGGAAGATTGAATACCTCAAAGACTAATCGACGGAAGTGATCTACTCGATTTTCCATGTATACCTTATCACCCACTGGCCATTTATCAGGGCATAAGTCATCACAGTTTCTTGTAACAATATTCACTACCGATTTGATGAAATCTGTTCCTACCATACCATCATTGACAAACTGTTGTAATTGATCCATATAATTCCAACCAGTGAGTGGATCGACATAGGATTGTATCCGATCTGTCCACTCTAGTAAGCCGAGTACCCAACGAAGCTCATTTGACTTTTCATGATTGCATATTGCCTCCGGAGTAAGACAAAAGTTGATATCCGGATAGACATAAATACCTCTATCCACAGCTCCTTGTCCAAGGTATATATCTAACTTCCCAAGTGTACAAGTACCCTTTGTCAACATGACGCCTCGTCCCCACCAACAACATCCGGCAACATCAGTCCTCCCTACTGTATTAGCATACGGAGATTGTATCACGACTTTATCAATTGTATCATAATATCCGGGATATACCTCTTGACCAACATTGAATTCTCGTGGTTTACACATGAATGGTGGTAGATTCTCTTCTACATTATAATCATTTGCCATAACTTCCATAAATGTATCCACTACACAATGAAATGGTTCATCCGCCACACATACTTCATCCTCATACGACCGACCATATTGACCACATGCATTACTCAATGGATACTTCTCATGTGGACTTTGTTCATACTCAGTATTCCATTCGTCACAGGTATCATATCGTATACCCACTTCTTTAACATTTGATAAGAACGCAGCTACATTTACTAATCCATATTCCATACCTGTTATTCGGGGAAGTCGTCCTGGTATATTTGATCCACTGAAGAATGCTTTATTGCTTGGTAGTTGCAATGCTGAGACATCTAAAGCAATTATAAAATCGTCAAACTTATACTTTGTACTAGATGTTCCATCGGGTTTATTGAATATAAATGATATTTCATCTTCATGTTGGAGTATATAGTTACGAAACATTTGATATGTGGAAGTTTCTGGTTGTATTGTTGGTTTGGTAGTAGGAGATGCTGTTGTTGGTTCTAATGTAGTTGGTGAATCCGTACTTATAGGCAATTGTATATCAATATCAATAGTACAAGAAACATCTAGAGGACAAGTCCAACCAGTCGGTACTACAACTTCTTCACTACATTTACCACTAATTGCACCAAATTCAATAATAAAACGTGTATTCTCAGTTGGACAATCATATTCACCTACCGGTATACCAAACTTACATTCAATATATGATTGACAATTTGTATTTGGTTTTGTTTGATATCCTGTATAGTTTGTTGGACATGGATTTGTTTCATCACAGTCAACTGTTTCATCTTCATTATTACCGGGGCTTAGTGTATCACCATTAATTGTTCCATCAGGCACATTTACTATCAAAGTAGGTGATACTGGCTTTTGTGTTACAGCAGGTCTAGATGTAGGTCTCTGTGTAGGACTATCAGTTTCTATCCGTTCCGGCATACAATCTACTTCATCACTATCAATGCATGTTACAGATGATACCCAATTGCAATATTGTTTAGAGTCATCGTATATAGTATCACCTGAACATCGAAAGGTGCCACCAATTTGTTTCGAGTTAATGCATTGGACATATTCGACACAATTTGTATTTGGTACTACTTTGAAGATTGATCCTGTTGTTTGTGTGCATGGATCACATGTTTGTGAGTTGATGGTCGGTATTAGTATGTTGATGAGGAGTAATATGGGATATGAAGAAGAGGGGGGCATCATAATAGCTCTGCTCTTTGCTCTTGCAATGTTTGAGCAAAAGATGTGTACAAATACAGTTGCGCTGCTCGTTCACTGGTAGCCTCACACTGAATTACTAATCTACTAAAGATATAGATCGTCCTACTTGCAATTAAGAGGGTTATATAAGCCGCCGCAAAGAGCTCGTGCCAAATTATAACAACACATAACACACACCATCTCTCAAAACCAAAACTCAACTCTCATAAAATTTCATCTCTTTATGTCAC
>Ga0214479_101148_pt1 | contig 11513 bp, 10 predicted proteins | sample M1_20Mar14CPVII9_5_FD_165054 | JGI IMG/M metagenome (GOLD analysis project Ga0214479, IMG submission 165054) | Marine eukaryotic communities from Monterey Bay, California, United States - M1_20Mar14CPVII9sort6BwellE14 | ecosystem: Environmental > Aquatic > Marine > Unclassified | place: USA...
ATTTTTAATAAACAGTAAAATTTGTAATAACGATCGTATTAGATATCGCAATATATCAAGTGCTCACGGTATTACAATATACCGATCTCTTTTGCTATTATGGAATTCTACATATTATCAATTGCTACTTGGAGAATATGAACATGATGACCTCGTTATGCAAAGACTGTTCCCACATGAATGGCTAAAATCAAAGATAAGCTAGGCACTTCTCAACTAAATCTAATGTCACATAATTGAGGATATTCTAAGAGAACTGCTCTATTTCTCTAATTCTAAAACTTCAACCTAGACATATCATCAACCCGAGCAGTAGCTAGATTGACTTAACACCAACCCTACAAATATCAATTTCAGATCAATGTAAGTGCTATATCCCACTCAAACCCTCCATCACGAACCAGGTGAGGATACCATAGTGTATACGCTGTGTGGAGAAGGGGGGGAGATTGATTGTCATCTAGATCGGGTGATAGGGTCGGTCGGTATAAAGTGAATCCAGCTACTGCTTCGTAGATATTTGAGATTCGTTCTATTATTGATACTCTATGTAATACTAATTTTAATTGAGACAAATGCATGCCCCTTGCCCCCCGCCCTACTTCGACTTAGACTTAAAATACTAATACTTAGTTACCCCTACCCTTCTTTAGTGTTTGTCAGCCACTCACGAGGGAACAATCTCCGCATGGCAAGTATCGGAGTATCTGTGTCTCCCATTTCTTTGTCAATAAATGTTTGGAAAGTGCAGGTGATATTCTCTTTTGATCGGGTCTCTTCAAAATTCTTCTTTCTGTTTGGAGAAGTATAAACATCAGTACACATCTTCACTTCGACTTCGTATGGGCATTTTCGTAAGTCAAACCATATGATACAATCATACAGAGGCATGTCTAGTGCCTCTGCTTGTCTCAAAATAGTCTCCGAGTTCTCCAAGAAGAGCTTGAGCTGAATCATATTCATGTTGATCTCAAGCTCTTTCAACTTTGAGGCAGCTCTTTCATTCGTTGGTGTTGCTGATGGCCACGCCCTGCCTTGGAATTGACCCGATTTCTCGTCATTATAGGACTTACAACATGGAAGCTTATGGCCGTTGAACCAATCATCTCTCTGGCAAGCTCTTGAGCAGTACGCCATACAGCCGCATCCATTACATAGCTTAACCTCTGTCTTGCTTAATGACTTGTTGCAACGGCAACAGTATGAACCATTGAGACTCAGGATAGATCGGACCATGTCTAATAATGTCTTGCGATCGGCATTGCTTGTGATGCTTCTCTTCTGTTCTAGTCGGACTAATGTTTCCTCAACTTGTACTCTTTTACTTCTAATTGCCTTTGCGGTCTTTTGATGTAATGACACGGAATGGACATGGTTCAGTGTGATCCCAAGAGTATGGAACATTGAGGCCGCGTCGATTCCGAACGCTGGATGATCTCTGAAACGATCAATGAAGCTCAAGCACATCTCAATCAGCCCTGCTCGGATTGCAACAGAAGTACGGGTGTCACTTGGACGATTTTTCTTCATATCAGTGCTTACAAGTATCATCCGAAAAGACATATGTGCCACATCCAACGCCCTCTCGTATTCGACTGTAAAGTTAAGACCCAAGTCTATCATATCTGTGATGACACCTTTGTCAACACAGTCTACTAATCGGGGAAGTAAAGTGAAATGTTCAGCCTTGTCGATCTTTGCTTGTCGTATCACCCCAGCTGTATACGAAACAATGCAGGCCGGATTGTACTCTTTATTGACTATTGGTGTAGTGCCAATAACCTTCAATAGACTTGTACCTTCTTCTGTCAATTCCCCGTTGCCAGCTTTCATTTGAAATGCATCCCTTAACAATTGTTTGGTGATATTTCTACCCAGATCAACAATGTATGCACAATTATTAACATCCAGTACCTGAATAATATCAGGTCGGTACTCGTCGCTCCAATATCCCCATTGAATAATAGATGTAAGTAAGCCCTCGTGTTGTTCTAGTAGAACTTGAACTATGTGATTGTTCCCAGGGTTACTCGTGATAATATTATGAATCAGCCCTGTAAAAGTTGCAATCCCCTGCCTCCAATGAGCGGTACTTTTGAAGAAGAGACGCTCCGTGTCGTTGCACATGCATCTAACTAATGGACCGATATTCTCAGTGATTTGTAAAGCATAACTTGAATCGGATGTTACTACCCGGAAAAGGAGTTCAATCCATGTAACCGGGCGAACTAAATCCCCACCTACGCTAGTCATTACTTGATCAAATGTTTCATGTTCGCATCGTTTCAGAAAGTTGAGTACATCTGGCACTATACTCATGATTACACATTTTGGTGTTGACGTTGATAAAGATTTCATCGAACTCAGCAATGCTAAAGTACCAGCTTCATGACCGCTTTGAACTTTTGCTTGTACTGTCTGAATTAACAAATCTTGGAGAATGTGTTCACTGATATTCCCCAGAACTTCTACACCAGCTGCTGACTCGGTATTTTCATCAACGGTAGGTACATAATTTGTAGCCACGGCCTGGGCTTTTGCAGCCTTGCGCTGTTTTCCTCTCTTCTTTTTAGATGATGATACCATATCGAATGTAAAATTGTTTTCTCTAAGTTGAACCTTTTGTTGTGAATGTGACTATCGATCGAACTACGAAGTAAAACCGAATACTTCGTAAAACTAGGGAATATTAACTACCGCTGTTGTTCATTCCTATCTGACACACGTGTATGTGAGATGGCTTGTGTGTATTTGATGTGTGGTATACCTATATTACTTTTTGTGCATATGATGTGCACAAAAAATCATATCAACTTTTTATACTTTGTGCAGTTGCAATAATCCCGATATGATGTTGTAACTCTGCGGGACACTATATACTGATATTATTCTTTCTAATGTTGTATGTGTCTCCGTCGATGTACGATATTGGTATAGTATAGCTAGCTTTATGAACACAAGATAGACAAGATGTACAAAATTTATCTAACACAATTTTTCTTGCTACTTTTTTGTATTGTTCCAATGTATCTATGGCGTGCGTAGAGTTTTATTGTATAGTTGTTAATGACAGTAGCGATATGATATCGGAGCGTTTGTATGGCTAGTTATAGAGAGTTATCGGCGGCCTCCTATTAGCAAATAATTCAATCAGCGTATGTATTTAAAATGACATTCCACTTGTAATAAGCAAAATCCAATCAAATTTGAGATCTGGCCACGCTGATATGACCATTCTGCAATAGTCTAAATACTCCAGTCTAAGATATCCAATATACCATCTATTGTATTGCAATATCCTTGTTATATATTGATTGCAAAATACAGCCGTCTATCGTACAGACAGAACATAAAATCTCTAACTTTACGACAGAAGTACTGTTATGGTAGCTTAGATATATTGACTATTAATATACCCAAGCTTAGATTATTAACATACCGTCGATAATACCGCGAATAATATGTCTACCTCTAATATGATGATGGATAAAATACCAATCTTAAAACGTCGTGCAGAACAACAACAATCTACTGCCGCCTCAAACTCTGATGCAACAAATTGCAAATCTGATGACAAAACAAACAACACATCATCAACTGCTTCTATCAACACTAATAACGCCAAGGATCCAATATGTGTAATAGTAGTAGGTATGGCGGGTAGTGGTAAGACTACATTAATGGCACAACTACAGAAATCTTTAAATCTAAAGGCTAGGGCAGAGAAAGAAGACGATAATAAGAAGAGCTCCTCTGCTGATGATAATGATGTAAGTTTATGTTATGTGTGTGTTGTTGTGATGTGTATCTGGTATGTATTGTACTGTGTGTGCTTATATCCGTATATAGATATACTAATGTCACTCTGCCCTCTGCACATATGCTCGTCCTCTGTATGCACTCTCGTATGTCATAACTCATTCATATATATGTACAGAACAAAGAAACATCAATATCAAATGAAAGGGCAGGGTATGCAATAAATCTCGATCCAGCTGCCAAGTATATACCCTTTACATCCTCAATAGATATACGTGATACAGTTGATTACATTGAGGTAATGAAACAACACAAGTTAGGTCCAAATGGTGCAATATTAACATGCTTAAATCTATTTGCTACAAAGTTTGATCAAGTTATGAATATATTGGAACGACGATGTTTTGGTGAGAGTAGTATTGTTGGGCAACAAGATGATGTGGGTGTGGGTGAAGAGAATGTCAAGGCATCAGGTAAATCATCAGAAGACGAGACCGACGCTCCAACAACCCCAAAACCATCTTCTCCACTAGACTACATATTAATCGACACACCCGGACAAATCGAGGCATTCACCTGGTCAGCGTCAGGAACAATCGTAACATCAGCCTTAGCAACAACATTCCCAACAGTATTAGCATTCGTAATCGATACACCTCGCTGTGCGGCCTCAGTACATACCTTCATGTCGAACATGTTATATGCATGTAGTATGTTATATCGTGCCAAGCTTCCCATGGTGGTGGTGTTAAATAAGATTGATGTAGTTGGATGTGAATTTATTAAAGAGTGGATGGATGATTATGAAAGTTTCCAGGAAGCGTTGGATGATGCCTCGTCGTCATCAAATGGTGGATACTCGGATGAAATGGCAGGAGGTGGGGGTGGATACTACTCATCATTAACACGTAGTTTAAGTTTGGTATTGGATGAGTTTTACACACATTTGCATAAGGTGGGAGTGTCGGCGGCAACTGGAGATGGTGTTGATGAGTTTTGGAATGTTGTGGAAAAGGCTGCGTTGGATTATGAGGATGAATATTTAGTTGATTTGCAATGTCGAATGGAGGAACAACAGGCTAAGGAAATGGCAATGAAGAGAGTTAGTGCTAGACGATTGGCAAGGGATTTACAGCAGGAGGAGGAGGATAGGTAGTAGATTCTATGTGTGGAATGTACATTGTATTATGGTGTTTATGATGCGGTGGAGGTGTAGTTGGGTTTGAGGGAGATTGAGACGGCGTATCAATTGAGAAGATGAGAATTGGAGGTAGTTTAGTATTAGTTGCAATTAGTTGATTATTGAGGGATATACTAATGGGGGGGCAATTATTAGGATTTAGTTGGGAGGAGGTTGGTTATTACTTATATACAAACAACGTGCTATACTTAAATCAACATTTGCCTCTGCTAATTAGACTCTCTAGTTAGTTAACCATTCATAGGGGAACAGCCTTTGCATCATGAAATCCTTAACCAACTTTCCATCTTGATCCAACACTGACTCTCCAATCAAGGTTCTCGAGATATACATGCATGTGATGTTATCTTTTGATCTACTATTCTCGAAGCCTTCCCTCTCTTCTCTTGATTCAAAGTAGCCAAACTTACATGAATCACAATCACAATCGGTGTAAATGTTTCTGTTGTGAGTATATGCAAAAGTCTTAATCTTGATTGGACATTCACGTAGATCAAACATTACAATACAATCATACAGAGGGATACCCAATGTCTTTGCTTGACTCAGAATCTCCTCCGAGTTGTCGAGAAACAGTTTGAGCTGAATCATATTCATATTGATCTCAAGCACATCCAACTTTGCAGTAGCCCTTGCACATTCTGTTGCTGTTCTAGGCAGCATCCTCCCTTGAAATGTACCAACATTCTCATTTGTACACATCTTATTGCATGTCAGTTTGTGACCATTCAACCAATCCTCCCTCTGGCAGGCTCTTGAGCAATATACCATGCTACTACATCCATCGCATTGCTTCACTTCTGTTTTGGTAAGTGATTTGTTGCATCGGCAGCAATATGAACCGTTGAGATTTAGAATCAATCTAACCAAATCTAATACCTGCTTGCATTTAGCACAACTCTTCATGATCTCGTTCCCTTCTAAATGCACCAATTCATCCTCGATGTCATTACTCTTGCTTCTGATTGCCTTAGCAGTCTTCTGGTGCAATGATACCATATGCACTAAATCGATCATACCCAGGATATGCTTAAAAAGTGATACTTTGCCAACGACCCCAATATCAAAGGACTCGAACTTCCCGAATTTCTCAACAAATCCCAAACACATCTCAATCAATCCGGATCGAATGGCAAATGCGGTGCGGGTGTCATTTGGCAGAATAATTTTGCCATTTGGTTTGTACTTATCATCGTATTGAAGAATCGTCATATTTGAGAGAAGACATACAAACTCAGCAGTCTTGGAATCGTTTGTATGGTTAAGACCAAAATCGATCATTTCTTTGATGACGCCTTTGTCAACACAGCCATTCTCAATTAGACCTAAAATAGTGATCAAAGACTCCCTGTCTTGCTTGATCTTTGTCACACGGACCAAACCGGCTACACATGACACCATACAGCTAGCATCATATGCTTCACTGATGATTGGTGTACTACCAATAGTCTGTAATCTATCCTTCGCTAGTTCTCTCATTCCCTCATCATCTTTGAGGATACCAGCGTTAGCCACTAACAAAGTTATAAGTGACCTTCCCAACGAGGCTATCCATGTAATGTCAGTTTCCGTACCAATGGAATTTATCTGTGGTATACTGTTTAGTTCTTTTGCAATGTCAGGCCTGATTTGCTCTCCCCAATACCCCCACTGTACAATAGTTGTAAGTAAACCCTCGTGACGGAGAAGAACAATAACTACCTCTTCGTCTGGATCATTATTTAGAATACGTGCAACTAGCTCAACAAATCTTACAATACCTTCCAACCAATGATTGTTACTTTGGAAGAAGAGGCGCTCGGTATCATTCACGAAACACCTAATCAAAGGACCGATATTCTCTGCTATTTGCAATCTACAACCTGGTTCTAATTCAACGGCCTTCAAGAGAACGCTGATCCATGTGATTGGTGACTCTAAATCCCCACCTACATTAGACAGTAGGGTTCCGTTTGGTGTTCGTAAATCCCCCCTTGCATCATACAATACTCCATTGAACGTTTCGTGTTCACACCTACCCAAAAAGTTTAATACATTTGAAACTATACCCGTTTGAACTAATGAGATTTGTTGCTGCATAATCCCGTGAAAAGGTAAATCTTCATCAGTCAAAGATGTCATTGATTCTGTGGCCGTACTCTCACCTTTCTGAACATAAAGCGCCGCCAGCTTGTGATGAGTAGGATGAAAAAATGTTGCACCTTGTCGGGTATACATCATGGCGAGATTATTTGGATCAAGACTAGCACTCTTTGCAGCCTTACGCTGCTTTCCTCTCTTCTTTTTAGATGATGATACCATATTGTAATGATGTTATTCTTTACAAAAGCAAGTAGTATATACTGTGTAGTATTTTTATGGCATATGATATGCACAACTTTTCTTTGTGTTTTGATATGTTAATTTTTGATATACAACAACAAATGATATGTTCTTATAAATAGAATGATATACTACGTCAGTGTCTTCTTATACCTGATATGCAATATTGGTATGAGCTGCCTGCTATACTGATATAGAGTGATATAGACTGATATTGATTTTAGAGAAAGTGCACCCTACCTAGATGATTTGTTTTGTAGTGCAACGATGACGGCGATACGTGGCAGTGATATAATATTTATAAACCACTAAGAATATTTCAATACAATAGGCGTTTAATTGGCTAGCGTAGACGGTGTATTAAGCTATTGCAATACTCATAATGGCGCCAAATAATGCGGTGAGAGAACTTTTGAGTTTTGAGATTTTGTGATGAATTTGTTTTCGCCAAGATGCTTACAAGTGGAATGTCATTTAGCAAGTATGCTGAGATTTGCAGACAAAGGCTTCATGCTATTACATACAATACAACTCACCATATACACTCCGATAACATATCATTGCTATTATTAGCTACTAGACATATACATAAAACCCCACGCACGCTCATTATTGCATAGATACATTGCAACAATACAAAAAATAGATGCAATATAACACAAATTTTACCCATTAATTATAACAATATAATTCCATACATATCAAAGCATAGCAAAGCATACACCAGGCACAAAGGAATTGTTTAGTTGGTTCATATACAAGTGTTTTGTATGAAAAAGTTAGGAGTAAGAGAATTGATACGGAAGTTAGGGGCAAGAGAATTCATAAGGAGAATTATTTGCAATATAGCAATTATGTCTTGTTTTTTTGACATGCGTGTGGTCGATATACATCGGATTGATATGGGCATATATGCATGTGAATATAGCTATTAGAGGGGTACTTTTACGAATTAGAAATTGGTGCAATAGTGCATATCATGGTATCATCATCTAAGAAGAAGAGAGGAAAGCAACGCAAGGCTGCTAAAAAAGATAGGGAACAATCATTAACACAAGACGATGATAAGGATAGAATCCATTTCCTCCCAAATGGTGATGGAACTTTCTATATTAAAGCAGGTCAAATAAAACGTGTTGGACAATTTGTTAAAAGTGGTCACGGTGCAATGACAGAATTGATAGCAAATGGTTTTGATGATGTAACCAATTTATCATTAAAAGATAGCGGCGTCTTGTCAGTGGTACTGTTTTTCTTGCAGAGATGTGAACATGAAAGTTTGGATGCAGTGGTGAATACGAATGTTGAAAGTAATGTACAATCACCATCAATATGGATTAGAGTTCTTCTTCAGGCAGTATCGCGAGAAGAAAGTTGTAGGTTACAGATAGTCCAAAACATCGGCCCATTAGTCAGTTGTATGTGCAATGATATGAAACGCATGTTCTTTAAGAGTAACAAACATTGGAGGGAGGGGATTATGTCATTTGTAAGGCTGATTTGCAATTTGGTATATTTAAGTGGTGGCAAAGAGGCTAAGGTAATCGAGTCCCTGCTTGAACATGAGGGATTACTTTCATCTATCGTACAGTGGAGATTTTGGGGAGAAGAGCACCGGCCTGACATTGCAAAGGAGCTGAGCATGGTTCAGAATGATTTGTGCAAAGACATTGTAGAGCTTGCAGAGACTATTACAGCAGACTTGATTCAATATTCAACTAAGTTCGATGATTCGGAATTGTTGACTACTATTGGTACCATACCAATCATCAACAAAGAATACGATCCAAATTGTATGGTATCATTTGTCGAAGGCTTTATATGTCATCTGAAGACTTCTGAATGGGATGATGGGGTTAACATTCTCAACAGTCTAATTGGAGACGCAGACTGTGTAGATAAAGGTGTTATTACAGGAATGATCGACTTAGGGCTCAATTTCATAGACGATTACAACGATTACAACAAAGCAAAGTTTGTCATAGGGAAGTCAATGGGGATGGTGCAACATTGGATATCCGTTGATGATAATGAGGCTGAACAGAGTGATACCCGTGTTGCCTTAGCCATCCGTGTTGGACTGATTGAGATGTGTCTGAACTTTATTGAGCGATTTCATAGTCATAAGCTTGAATCCCATGTGGTCGATGATGAGGAGGATGATGACGACGACTCTACAACATGCCTCTTTGACCGCATCATGTACATCTTTTCCGTACACATTCATAAGGTATCCCTTCATAAGAAAACTGCAAAGGCAATTAGAAGCAAGCGGGTTAGTATTGAGAAGGAACTGGTACGCTTGGAACAGAACACTAATATCACAAACAATCCAAAGTGCAAGAAGCTATTCGATATGGTCAAATCAATTTTCAATCTCAATGGATCATACTGCTGCCGATGTAATAAATCCCTGACCAAAACAAAGGTGAAACTGTGCAATGGATGTGGCCGTATGTCATATTGCTCAAGAGCTTGCCAGAGGGAAGACTGGTTACATGGCCATAGTGTTACCTGCTGTGAGTCATATACCGATGCAACTGCCGGGCAATTTCAAGGCAGACTTCGTCCAAGAGTACTACCAGAAAATGAAAGAGCTGCTGCTCAATTGAAGGAAGTCGAGACCAATGAATATGATTCATTTGAAACTGCTCCTTGACAATGCAGAGGATATTCTAAGACAGGCAAAGGGATTGGATCTTCCATTTTACGATTGTGTTGTATGTTTTGACCTATGCAAATGTCCGCCTACGGTCAGAGTGGAGGATTATAGAGAGAACGAGAAGTAAAGGGTTTCGAGAGAAGTCGTTTGAAAGAGAATATTACATGTGACTACTATTCATATATAATCAACGGGGAATTGGACGAGGATGGTGACATTCCACGCCTTATCATGCAGCGATTGTTTCCCCACGAATGGCTGACGAATGAGAAGAAACGAGGGACGAGAGAATGAATAAACTAAAGACATCTCTATGATACTGATACAGTACTAATCAAAGGCTAGCTGTGTATTATCTAATTGAAGATCCTTCTGAAAGTGATCACTCGGACTGCACCTCATGAATATCTCATTGGATTATCTTCTGCTGGCTTCGCCCCCTTCCAAATCTAATAATAAGGATAATCATCTCGTGCAGCAGCAGCTTCATCCCTCTGTTTACTCTTAATCTCTCCCAGGTATGCTTGATAGGATTGTAGTGCTGTTGTGTAATTATCTTTTGTTGCATGCCCATTTGAGTATAATTGTGGATTGTCTGCAAAGAGTCAGCATTTACACTCCCAACTGCAATCATAAGGTGCTTGATGGCTCTGTCCGCATTGCCTGCTTCTATTTCCATATTGCCTAGATTATACCTTGCTGTTTCATCCCCTCCCATGGCTGCTAACTCGTAATAATGTGTAGCTTTCTTTTCATCAATTTCAATCCTACAGTGTAGATTGCAATTGAATCAATAACCTCCAACTCCATGACTGTGGATTGCTCTTGCATCGTCAGCCTCCACTCTCTTCTTCATTCTTTCGACAATCTTCTTTTGTGTTGTTGGCGCTGGAGTTCTGCAAAATGGACACTCGTTTTGTTTGATAATGTCAACTTTATTGCCTTGGTTATCATAAACAGGAGCATAATCACATCCAACGCATATTGCTTTTCCGCAACATATGAAGTATGTAGTTTTGGTAATCTAAGGAAACAAATTGGACAATCATCTAATGGTGGAGGTTGTTTAAATAACTTCAGATCTGGTGAAAATCCCAAAATTAAGCCAACGTTTGGCCATCAAGTGGTGGTATGACAGTGCCGAAACACTACAATAGTGGTTGTTTGCCATTGTATGAATATACAAGAGGGCAATGAACACTCACAGCATGTGTTTCGGCGCCTCCGTCATACTTCTACAGCCCCATGCTGGCGGGTTTCTCGCCTCAGATCTGGTGAAAATCCCAAACTCAAGCCAACGTTTGGCCATCAAGTGGTGGTATGACATCACTGAAATGCTTCTATAGTGGTTGTTTGCCATTGTATGAATATATAAGAGGGCAATGAACACTCACAGCATGTGTTTCGGCGCCTCCATCATACTTCTACAGCCCCATGCTGGAGGGTTTCTCGCCTCAGATCTGGTGAAAATCCCAAACTCAAGCCAACGTTTGGCCATCAAGTGGTGGTATGACATCACTGAAATGCTTCTATAGTGGTTGTTTGCCATTGTATGAATATATAAGAGGG
>Ga0214479_101150_pt1 | contig 11504 bp, 5 predicted proteins | sample M1_20Mar14CPVII9_5_FD_165054 | JGI IMG/M metagenome (GOLD analysis project Ga0214479, IMG submission 165054) | Marine eukaryotic communities from Monterey Bay, California, United States - M1_20Mar14CPVII9sort6BwellE14 | ecosystem: Environmental > Aquatic > Marine > Unclassified | place: USA...
ACATCTACTATTGTAGCACCTGCATGCTGTTATACCCCCACTTGATGGCCAAGCTTGCCTGGATGTTGGCAGAAAATCGAGATTTTTTCCTGATCTGAGGCATGAAAGCCGCCAACATGTGGCTGTAAAAGTATGATGGAGGGCCCTGCAATCATACTTAGAGTGTTCATCAACTTATTATACACCCATACAATGCCAAACATCTACTATTGTAGCACCTGCATGCTGTTATACCCCCACTTGATGGCCAAGCTTGCCTGGATGTTGGCAGAAAATCGAGATTTTTTCCTGATCTGAGGCATGAAACCCGCCAACATGTGGCTGTAAAAGTATGATGGAGGGCCCTGCAATCATACTTAGAGTGTTCATCACTTTGTTATACACCCATACAATGCCAAACATCTACAATTGTAGCACCTGCATGCTGTTATACCCCCACTTGATGGCCAAGCTTGCCTGGATGTTGGCAGAAAATCAAGATTTTTTCCTGATCTGGCCTGATGAGACATGAAACCCGCCAACATGTGGCTGTAAAAGTATGATGGAGGGCCCTGCAATCATACTTAGAGTGTTCATAACTTTGTTATGCACCCATACAATGCCAAACATCTACTTTTGTAGCACCTGCATGCTGTTATACCCCCACTTGATGGCCAAACATTGCCTGGATGTTGGCAGAAAATCGAGATTTTTTCCTGATCTGAGGCATGAAACCTGCCAACATGTGGCTGTAAAAGTATGATGGAGGGCCCTGCAATCATACTTAGAGAGTTCATCACTTTGTTATACACCCATACAATGCCAAACATCTACTATTGTAGCACCTGCATGCTGTTATACCCCCACTTGATGGCCAAACATTGCCTGGATGTTGGCAGAAAATCGAGATTTTTTCCTGATCTGAGGCATGAAACCCGCCAACATGTGGCTGTAAAAGTATGATGGAGGGCCCTGCAATCATACTTACAGTGTTCATCACTTTGTTATACACCCATACAATGCCAAACATCTACTATTGTAGCACCTGCATGCTGTTATACCCCCACTTGATGGCCAAGCTTGCCTGGATGTTGGCAGAAAATCGAGATTCTTTCCTGATCTGAGGCATGAAACCCGCCAACATGTGGCTGTAAAAGTATGATGGAGGGCCCTGCAATCATACTTAGAGTGTTCATCACTTTGTTATACACCCATACAATGCCAAACATCTACTATTGTAGCACCTGCATGCTGTTATACCCCCACTTGATGGCCAAGCTTGCCTGGATGTTGGCAGAAAATTGAGATTTTTTCCTGATCTGAGGCATGAAACCGCCAATGTGTGGCTGTAGAAGTATGATGGAGGGACTTATAATCATGCTGACAGTGTTACTTACCCTATTTTACACTCAGCAGCTCGCAAGCTGTGAAGATGAGTACCCTGCATTGGTGATACACATACAAAGAGAGAAATTTTAGCATGCCCTGCGACAGAATTACGCGAAAGGACTCTATTTTCTGTTAGCATTTTTATTTTATTGCAGAGATGATGGCGCCAAACAATACCGCCACCCCGGCTTAATATAAACAACCAAGTATATATACAATATAATGTCAACAACAAAAGGACCATCACCATTAAGACGACGTAGATTAAGTCGAGGATTGATAGCCGGCAGTGAACGGCGTCCTAGTCGAGAGGGTAATAATGTTGTTGGTGATAGTTTAGCAAGTTTACCACCCCAACCAGATGATGATATTGCAAATACTACATCTTCATCTATAGGGAATGGCGATAATTCAATACCGCCGCCATCTAATGATAATGTAGGTGAATCATCCAACTCTAATAACTCCACCACCAATAACTCAACCTCTAACAATAATAACTCAGCAGGATCCGCCAATAAAACTGACAATCTATCATCATCTACTAATGATACCTTACCAACAATACCAAAACTACCACCAAAATCAAACTATACAAATCAATTAGTATTATCAACTATCAACAATTCATTAAAACAAGGTATAATAACTAAATATTATTTATCAAATGATAAATGTCGTAAATCTCTACTTCAAAATGCCAAAAATACATTAAACAGTAAAAATAGTACAAGTAAAAAGGTTAGAGGTAATGCCATTAATTTTAGTAAAGAAGAGGAATTATTCATCAATGAACAACTAAGAGATAATTTAGTACAAGATGATAGTGGTGAATATAGTTCAGCAGATGAAGATGAGTATTTAGATATAACAATAACTAATAGTGGTGGTGGTATAAATACTAACAATAGCAGCGGTGGAGTGAAACATATGCAACAACTAAAATCAGCAAGAGAACAGAGAATAAAAGAACCATATTATATACCAACACCAATGGAATATTCATCTATAGGACTACAAGGTTTACCATCTAACCCATCCTCCTTAGGTGGCAGTAGTAGTAATAATACAAATTTACCATTTAATTATCGAAAATTACAATACTTTGATATAATAACTGCTTCTGATAAATCTACAGCGAGGAGTTATTTAAATGGAGAGATTAAGGAATTGATGAAGTTAAGAAATGGGGTATTATTTGATTATTTAAAGTTAATGCAGGATGGCGAACGCGGTATTGAGAGTGGTAGTAGTATGGAAGGGGAGGGTAATGAGGAAAGGGATATTAACCAATTGGAAAATGAATGTATAAAATCTGAAAATGAAATATTATCAATTCCATTATCCCAACGTTTCTCCTTGTCCCAATCTCAACAATCCCAACAATTACAAGGTGATACAAATAATAAGAAACTAACACCAGGTCTAAGTGCAGCACTACTAATTGAATCATTATCAATAAATAAATTAGAAAGTTTAGAAGGGTTGAGTAAATGTTATGATGGTATTGTTAGTGCTGGATTGGCATTATTAGATTTAAATAATAATAATACTGATACTAATGGGGAAAATAATAACTCAACACAAGGTCCTGGGGAAGGACGAAAAGGCAATAAAAAACAATTATCAACATCTGAAATAATGGGTGCCCTATCCCCCCTACTAATATCAACACTCTCCCAATCCTCTGGTGATGTATTAATATCATTATCAAAATTACGTGCATATGCAAGCACGCCTCGATATCAACGACGATTTGTACAACGTATATCACCCTACTTAGTTAGACCATCTATTAGTAGTATATGGTGTATACAACATTTAAATGATGTAGAGGCAATTGTGGCTGCTGTGGAAATGATATTAGATTATGCTGAAGATGTTTTTAGTGTAGGTTGGTATGAGAGGGGACGGAATATGTTGAAGATGGATTCTAAACGTAATACTGCTGCTATTAATCAATTAAGTCGATTGAATAATACTAATGATGAGAGTGGGTGTGGTGGTGGATTGGTGGGTTTATTATCAACACCTGGTCATAGTCATCATGGATTATCATTACGACGGAATAAAAGTGGTGGTAATAAAGATCAAGGAATGATATCGAATGATTCCAATATGGAAGAATGGGAGGCAATTGCAATAGATACAGGTATACGACAGAGTATAATGGATGTCTTTTCACGAGATTGGGGACGTATTAGTACATTGAATATAACATCCAAGGAAAGTGAAGCACCAAGTTTACGATCATCAAGACGGAGTCATCATGGTATTAGTACTGTCAAGAGTAAGGAATGGACTGATACTTCATCTACTGCTACGGGAAGTGGTGGTGCTGGAGGATCATCATCGTCGGCCTCGTCGTCTCAACCAGCAACAATTGCAAAGAGTCCACGTGGTCCAATGAATTCGAAACTTCCATTATCACCCCGGAATAAAACAGAAACAGTTCCGGGAGCACAATTACCCTCGGCGGATGCATTGGAATCAACATTTGGACCATCCTTTTCATCCCAAACTGAGATTGATGACAATACTACCACCACTTCTACTAATAGTGTTGAAGCGTCTTCCTCCACCCCCGCCGTGGAATATCCAACAGCTCCATCATCACCAAGAAGAGATAACTCAAAGCAACAGTCAACACCTAAAACACCACCCTCGGCACATTACCAAGAGGCTAGTACAAGATCATCATCTGATAATAATAATGATAGAATATCACTACCAAACTTTCTATCCGATCATCATCATCCACCATCATCACCGAGTCGGTCAGCTCCACTATCTCCATCGTCATCAGTTGGCGGCACATCAATATCAAGTATGGGTACTGCACGATCAACCAATAACATGTCATCATCATCAACTACACGTGAACAATATCGTGCATTAACATCCACCTCCACTGATCGTAAACGAACAGTCGCGGCATGTCGAGCATTACGTGCACAAATTACACAATTTGAGGATGCCTTCTTCCAAATGCACGGAAGGGCACCCAAGGGTGCCGCGGAGCGGGCACCACTGGCAAGTACCTATATGCAATATCGAGAATGGAAACGTGCAATTCGAGCTGATGCGGCATGTCGTATCCAAGCTTTATGTCGTGGTGCACATGTACGGTTATTGTTAAGTAGGAGTGATGATCCGGCAGTTACAAGATTTGTTATGAAACGTCGTGGTTCTATGCATCCGTCATCATCATCAACTTCTAATAAACCATTGAATCATTTGAGAATACCATTGGATATGGGAGGAGGAGCTGATGAAACAGTGACTGCTGCCAGTGGTGGTGCCGCCGCGGATTCACTAAGGTTGGAAACGAGGACGGGTCAACGGGGAGGAGAGGATGATAGTGTTGAGGTATTTCCCGTGCCAAATTGGAGGAATCGACAAGGACGGGGTAGTAGTGGAAGTAGTCAACAACAGCAAACAACAAGCTCGAGTGGAAGTAGTCCAACGAATGCACCACAGCATAGTCCCCAGAGATCATCATCATCAAGACGTAGTAGCAGCAGCCTACCCGATGTTTCTGTAATGTCACTTGCCGAATTACAACAACGGAAACGTGAGTTGAAACAACAACTCAAGCTATACGATATGAACTTCCACAAACAACACGGACGTATGCCAGAGAAGAGAGAGAAGGAACCAATACGGCATCTATACGAGAGTTATAATGCGTACAAGAATCAGATTAGTACAATAGAAAAGGGTGAGGCTCAGCCAGGTCCGGGTACTGCTGCATTTAGGGGTGTTACGGACGCCGCGGCTGCTAGTTCTACTCCGGATAATGCTTCACCTACCAATGTCACTTCCCCATCACAACAACATTCAGGTGGTGGTGGCGACACATCTCCTAATCAAGGTAGTCATTATAGAAGATCATCATCTGGCGGTGGTACATTCAACACGGATAGTATAGATATGAATGCTTCCGCTACTACCCAAGATGATACAAATACGAATGCCACATCCTCATCTGCTGAGGTAGCATCACAAGATTTAGCATCATTAAAGGCCGAGAAGGCAACGTTACATCAAATGCTACGGTCGTATGAGAAGGACTTCTTCAAGCAACATAAACGTCAAGTATCGAGCTTTGCTGATATAAGACCTGTGGCTGGTCAATATAGGAGATATAAGGAAATTAAGAAGGCTATAGCACAGAAATCATCCAGCTGATGATGGAATGTGTGTTTGGCAAAAAAAAAAAAAACATAGAGAGTATGAGTGTTTAATGTCTAAATGTTTAGTTATCGTGTGTTTTCATTTGTTGTACTTGATGAGGTATCTACTTTGTTAATATCAACTAGCTTGTAGACAGATGGAATCCATATCTCTCGTTTGTTCTCTCTTTAATGTACATCTCATCAACATTCGTACTTTCTTAGATATTGATAAAGTTGATTGTGTTTTTCATTTCCTAATCCTCTTTTGGTCAAACATACCCACGGCACTCATTGATCAGGTGTGAAAGTAGAATCTCTTCCGAATGCAATTTCATCTAACCCCTGCCCAACTCTTTACATTTGTAGATCATCAGAGAATTTAATTAAGACATAGGTACATGCATAGAATAATATTGTATAACATAATATACGTTATATTTCTTACCTCGAATACTGTCCTCCTCGTTCTATAAAATTCGGACAAGGACGGTATGCTTTAATTGGCCACCATGGAAGAACAACACCAATACCGCCCAGTATGCTATATCATAATAGTATTTGTCAATGATATTTCCAAGAGATGGAAAGTTGGACATGAGAAAATTCTCTGTAATTTGCAAATTTAGTGCACATGATGTGCACACTTTCATATTGATATGATACGCACCGACCACTCCCATCACATAAATCACAATCAGGACACTTTACTGCCACTTTTGGTTCATTATTAGTAGCGTCATTACTATCATCTCCCTCTGCAAAACATATTGTTGTTGGCTGCAATTGAGATTGTCTTGTTTTTCCAATAATACTTGAATGTTGTTGTGTAGAGAATGCCGACGCCGCCGAAACTACCACCGCAAGCAACACCGCTATTGAAGATACTATCCGACTAATCATATTGCAACACAAGAGGATAATAAGAGGTACGGGAAGAAGCAAACAATGTAGATAACAAAAGAGTTGCTCTCTCAACTTCTTCAACTTGCTGACGTTTCACGTCACGGGACCACCACCAATATAACTCTTTATCTCGAGAGTTAGTGATATGTTGTCAAATCATCGGTAAGAGTAGTGACAACTCAAGTTAAACTTTATATTAGCCATAAGGCGGTATTTAAGACGCCTATGCCGAACAACCACGCTAACAACTTAGTATCTCGTGTATGAAGTCAGTAATGTATCTCACACTTCATCATTCAAGTCGGCAATAAATACATCTATCAACCTCAAGCAACCAACACATTCTGGAGCTGTACACTGTATTCCGTCTAAACATTCTTCTTTGTATTCAAACAGCAGTTGGCGGTTGGGTGGAAGTGAGCACACTTCACCTCAGTATCATTCAAGTCGGTAACACACACACCGACCTCAACCAACACCCGGCGGTTTGGTGGATGTACACCGACCTATTCTGGAGCTGACACTGTATTCCGTCTGAACATTCTTCTTTGTATTCAAACAGCAATTGGCGGTTGGGTGGAAGTGAGAGCTACACTTCCTGCCTCTTTGGACAAAGAACGACTGAGAAAGGTTTCAACAGTTTTTATTTCAATCAACACCTTTGTCAAACGCCCCCATTTGTTCTAGCTCGGATGCTTCCCTTACATATTCTCCTCTTGACCCCGACATTCCTGAACTACGCTTCTTCTTCTTTATTGCCTGCCTGGCCATTCTCAGAACCTCATTCTCAGTCATCTCGTGCCACTGACTGTCTACATCCATCTCTAGAAAACGGTGCCCCTGGTTCTTCACTGATTCAACTAACAACTCGGATATATTCTTCTTTTCCTCTTTGGTGGCACTCTCATACCAATCTCTATACTTGAGGGCCTCTTCGAGGAAGCTGGTGTTTCCCTTATGATCTTTGGATTCCCATCCTCTTCCGAATAAGACATCGTTCTCTGTAGGTTCAACTCCTTTGAGCTGCTTTGTTGATGTATCTAACTTGCTGCCTCCTCTTGTCACTGGCTCTACTCTACTATCATCATTCATACTATTACTAGAAAATCTCATCAAATTGCTTAGCCTCCTTTCTAGATCTTCCGCGGTTTGTTGATGTCGTTCCGTGCTATCATTTTCGTCGTCATGTACATCTATTGTCGAATCTCTCATCAGTGCACTATTAGATGAAGATATTCTAGCAGCATTATCATCTTCATCTCGTACCCTGGCAATATCTCCGTTGATTGACTCACTGATTGAGTTAAGACGTTCCACTATTGCCTTGTCTACCATCACCTTGATACTATCTTCGACATTTTCATTAACATTACCTCCATTGCCCTCCTCGGCAAGTTGTGCAGCAGAAGTATCCGATAGAGAAGTATTGCCATCGACAAGTTCAACACCAGTATCCAATAGCTCGGTATTGGCACTATTGAGTACTTGTGGTGGTGTTGCTCGTTTATTATGACGAGGTACGACTTTTGAGTAGATGTAGATAACAAATCCGACAGCAAAAATACAAACGACTGCAATACAGATGACAACGATATGAATTGTCTTTTTGCTTTCTTCTGGGGAGTCCTCTTCTGACATGGGCATGATGACAGCAGGGCAAGATTTAGATGGTTTAGTATCACCACTGTCGACCGAACAACATGCTCTGTCTTTATGTGATAATCCCTCCACTGATTAGGTAATAAGTTAGTTTTGAAATGCATCAATGGAGCAGTACAAACTAGAAGAAGCACTCACTTTCAGTATTCTCCCACAAGTTCTTTGGATAATCACCCATCATTTCACATTGCTCAGGAACAATACCAGTATATGAAGTGCTATTACAAACTCCACATTTAGCTTCTTCACCACCTCCGGAGAACCTCAGACCATCAAGTTCACACTCACTCAATTGAATATCGGGACATCTTGCGGTGGACAACATGACAAACCTTTGTAACATGGTTGATGACATTGCGTCTTCTAGAAGAACTTCCTCTAAGGCATCCATGTACATATCTATACCAACAACACCTATAAAGATTGGCGGATTAACAGATCGATCAAACGCAGGTGCACTGATGGTTGTGCCGATTTTTCCCTTGGGGTTGTGGAACTCGTAGGGTTCAACCCAAGCTGCAAAATCTTCATTGCTACCTTCGCCAAGACCCAGTGTATACAACTTGTAATATGATGACATTGCATCAATTAGATCATCTGTATAATCACTAACTGGTGTCCATATCCCGCCAGTACTGCAAGCCAGAGACTTTGTCACTTCGTGGTCTGCCGTCTCACCGAGACTGAATGTAAAGATTGTTGTATCCATGCCATGTTCAGTAGCAATGTGATTTGTATAACTATTAACGAGTTCAATAACATCAAATTGACCCGATGATATCTTACCATCAGTCATGAATAGGATTGCTATGTTGTTGCATCCCGAAGAAGCCTCTTTCTTTATGGTATTGTCGATAGCATCAAAGGCAACTTCAAAAGCCGCCATGAAATTGGTTGGACCGTCTGATGTAAGTTCATCAATGGCATGTATCAGCAGTTGTTTATTCTCATAAGTAGTGCGAATTAAACTGTCATATCCACCAATTTGCCGAGCCTCCTCGGAGAAGGCAACTATTGCCACTCGATCAGCCACAGTGAGAGTTTCTATGACTGTGATGGCTGCTCTTTTTGCTAATTCGAGACGTCCATAGTTTTCCATACTGCCGCTTACATCTAAAACTAATACCACATCCTTGGGACCACTGGTATATTGTAATGAGTTAACATAATTAATATACACACTAATATGATACATCAAACACTCACCTAGACGCAGCAACGAACCAAGGCCGACGTCTTGGATCGTAAACTCCACATGTCTCCTGTAGTATTGCCGGCACTTTTCGGAAAAGACCATTATGTGCACCAAAATAACTCCAAGAAGGTTGAACATTGTACTTTGCCCAATACTCTTCGTCGTCTTTATACTTACTTATCATGTATGGCTCAGCCAAAAGACTATAGCAAGCGCTCTCTATAATCTCGGGATCTGATGGATTATCCAAAGGTGCATCAGCAAGTGCAGACGGGATACTAACAGTTGAAAGTTCCTTATCCCATAGAGCTAAGGATAAAGAAGAGTTAGAAGCATACGAAAATTATGGTTTGTGCACATGATATGCATAAACTTTCGGCATCAAATATGATTGTATTCATGCGCATGTATCATAGATAGTTATATACATGCATAAACTTACCATTGCAAGTAACACCATCACCACAAGCCGTAACAACAAGCTCATTAGCTTGCATACAAACCTGTCCTGGAAAAGTACTACTGCAATCATTAAAATTATTCTCTTCGCATTGTATTAATGTTTCCGTATCACATCGAGCACTATATACACGTTCAATTTCATCTCGAAATGCTAATGCATCTGATTTCATCTTTTGGAGTATATCTCGTACTTCATTCTCTTTCTCTTCACTTGCTGCATTGACATAATGTATTATTTGATGATTTGTATGATAGATTAAAAGTAGCAGCAATAGGGAAGTAGCTCGTACTAATGATATCGCTGTCAACATTTTGCGTGTGATAGTAAATTATAATATGGTAGTATAATGATATTTACCAGTCTTAATCTGCTGTTTGCATGCGATGTAACTCTACTGTTCTGATTGGGATATAATATCTAAGTAGATGATGATATCAGCCGTCAATTTAGCATCAATAATATCTCTCAAAATCTAAGCTCGGTATCCAATAGTAAATGATATAAATCTATACTATAATTCTCCTCTCTCATCCTCGTATGCTTTCACTAATCCGTTGCTCTATGTCAATACATAAGGCCGATCATCAATATCTCAATTTCAATCTTTTACAACATGAGGTGGTTCCTATCGTAGTTTCGTTTGGGTTCATGTATCGACCTTATTTACGATTTAGTTGTTGGTGCATCTATTAGGTACTGCCCGACCGTACTGCCACCACTATTTGCCGTCTCGCTCCTCCATTAATATCACAATCGTACTCTGTAGTAGTGTTCTGCTCATAAACGCCACGCTGCAATTGTCCATTGATAAAATATATAAATAGAATTTCTCTATCACATAAGACCAACAGTGTTGCAGCATCGATTGAATTACAACTTACAACAAGTAAAGACAAACAACAAACATGCAGAGACACTCGCCACAAATACAACCAATGGGGACGACAGAAGATGTTCAGCTGAATGGAAATCCGCCAAGACCAAATGATGAGGAATCCGAGAGACTACTGCCATTGCATGTAACAAATGGTCATGATTCTACAACCACCACAGCTGGACCATCACAAGCTAAGAAAGTAGGCACTGCATTATTCTATGCAACATCATCATTAGGTGTTATATTTGCAAATAAAATTGTATTATCAACATATAAATTCCCATCTGTACAAACATTGGCCTTATTTCAATTCACATCTACAACTTTGGCATTGAAGATTGCATCCATGTTGGGTTATGTGAATCTAATGCCGATTAGTGTGAAGGGTATTAAATCAATACTGCCACTTAGTACATGTTACTTATTGAATATACTTACTGGACTATCTGCTACACAGAATCTTAGTTTACCCATGATGGTACTGTTAAGACGAGCTTCTATTCTAATGACAATGGTGAGTTTATGTTTGTTTGTTTTAAAGTTGTCATAGCTTATGTATACTATTCTCTGACATACCATTACTTTTTATATAGTTACTTGAGAAATGGATGCTCAACTCACAACCATCAAAGACTGTACAACTCTCGGTTGGACTGATGTTAGGGGTGAGTCACATAGTAATGTCCAGCTGTGCTTGTATTAGCTATTATGTATTCATCTTTGCTAACTTTCAGCTATATTCTCAAAGGGAGCACTTGTAGCAGCATTAGGTGATCTATCATTCAACTTGATTGGTTACATTGTCATCTTCTTCAACGATCTATTCACCGCACTCAACGGTGTGATATTAAAACGAACTAG
>Ga0214479_101158_pt1 | contig 11399 bp, 9 predicted proteins | sample M1_20Mar14CPVII9_5_FD_165054 | JGI IMG/M metagenome (GOLD analysis project Ga0214479, IMG submission 165054) | Marine eukaryotic communities from Monterey Bay, California, United States - M1_20Mar14CPVII9sort6BwellE14 | ecosystem: Environmental > Aquatic > Marine > Unclassified | place: USA...
TTAATGGGGAAAACAGTCCGCCCGTGCCTTTCAATTCTGCGGAGTATGAAGATGATAAGGATATTGCAAAGAAGAAGAAGAAGGTAAAAGACGAGATGATGAATCGAAAACCAACAGCTGTATCCACTTCTTCTGATACCAAAGAAGTCGTATTACCACCATCGGATAGAGATTTAATATACGAACCATCAAGGGAAGTGGTCGAGGGGAGCGAAGGTATATCAGATAATACCAATACAGGAAGAGGGGATGCTAACAGAAGCGGTTGGGAGGATATTGGCAGCGGTAGTAATGTTCGGGATATAGAATCACAGACTAGAACTAATGATCAGGATATAGTGGGTAGTATCAATAATGATCCAGTGGTAGATACAGAGGCCACCGCAGAAGCTCCAACATCAACAATTCAAGAAGTGGGGGATACAGCTATACATATACCAGACGCCTTCTTGGTTGAGGATGTAGAAGAAGAGGTGTATGATGCAACTTTTCTCGAGCCTACTCTACCCTGGTGGAAACAACGACGAACTAAGATTCTTCTTGGTTTTGTTTTGGTTATTTTAGGTACATTTGCAATTGCTCTGGGGTTTACTCTATCACAATCCAATAAGACTTTATTTGTGACACCCCCACCAACAGTCAGTTTTGCACCATCATTAAGTATCGCTCCATCTACTCCTCCTCCGCCAATAACGTATGAATGTTTTGGTGAAGATGACGGTGGTGAATTCAATGTTCTTTACAGAGCAGTTAGATCATATGTTGATCAAGACTGTGTTAATAATACAAAATGTATCATTGCACAAACCTATGGCTGGCCAATAAACTCGTGGTGTGTTGGAAATGTTGCAGATATGTCATACTTGTTTGACGATATGGATACGTTCAACGAAGATATCAATGGATGGAACACCTCGAGTGTTACTAGTGTGCGAGGTATGTTTCAAGGTGCAACCTCTTTCAATGGTGATGTGTCAAATTTTGACACCTCGAGTGTTACTGATATGTTTGCCATGTTCTGGGAGGCAACTTTGTTCAATGGAGATGTTTCAAACTTTGATTCCTCAAGCGTTACTGATATGAGCTTTATGTTCGGTTTTGCCAGCTCATTCAATGGCGACCTGTCCAACTTTGATACCTCGAGAGTTACTGATATGAACAAGATGTTCTTTCAAGCCAGCTTATTCAGTGGTGACGTATCTAATTTTGATACCTCGAGTGTTACTAGTATGATCGCTATGTTCAGTGAGGCAACATCATTTAGCGAAGAGGTATATCAAACTTTAACACCTCGAGAGTTACTGATATGTCCGGCTTGTTCAGTGAAGCGAGTTTATTCAATGGCGATGTATCAAACTTTGATACCTCAAGCGTTACTTCTATGTGGCGTATGTTCCTTGGTGCCTGGTTATTTAATCAAGATTTATCAAACTTTGATACCTCAAGTGTTATTAGTATGAGGTCTATGCTCGATGGTGCCAGTTCCTTCAATGGAGACGTTTCAAACTTTGATCTTTCAAGTGTTATTGATATGCGCTTGATGTTCGAGGGTGCTACAGCTTTCAATCAAGACCTATGTTCATGGCAAGATAGCTTTCCATACAACACAGCCAAGACCGAAGATATCTTCACCAACTCAAACTGCACATACAAAGCTACACCCCAAGAAGATCAGAACGGACCCTTTTGTGCTTTGTATTGTGGAGGGGGGGCACCAAGCATGAGCCCATCCTCATCAACAGCTCCCACTTCAAGTATGAAGCCTACTCAACTGCCATCGATATCAAGTTCACCTACAGAGACATGTTATTGGGTCGATATTGTAGTAGTCTTTGACGACTACCCAGAAGAAACGTCATGGAATATACAAAAGATTAACGACTCTGGTAATAATGTTGTGTTAAAGACATTCAATGGCACTTCCGATGATGCAAACAAGCTTCAAAAAGAGTCCGTGTGCCTTGAGGGAGAGCAGACGTATCAGTTTACAATCTACGACAGTGAAGAAGATGGCATTTGTTGTGAGTATGGGAATGGTAATTACAATGTGACAACAAATGGGAGCTTGATATTACAAGGAGGAGAGTTTGGGTATAGTGAAAGCACTATATTTTCCATTCCGTCTACGTAATTAAGTCTTGACCTTATTTATGTCCAAGACCAAAACTCGAAAACTCCACCATCAAGTACGAGATTCTCATCGTAGGCATATTGCTAGGACTTCTATTCGGAGTCGCAGGCAGTCTAGTATTCTCTCCAACATCAACATCAATCATGATCGAGACTTCAAACAGTCTAGGTCGTACAACAAACATATCCCAAGCGATGGAAGCCAGCCAAGTCGAAGTTCAAGTAGACGAAGAGCAAGCTAGCGTCGTATCAACATCTGATATGAGCAACAGTATCATGCAGAGCACAAACACTCAACATATCATACAGCTACAGAGCAAGAGCAGCACTAAAGAAGAAAGCACAGTCTCCTCGACGAGCCCCACCAAAGAAGGTAGAGTAGGCCAAGACTCGAGTACAAGCCAGAGCGTAGATGAGAGTAAAGCAGTAGCCACAAGCATTATCAAGTCTCAAACTCAAGATGAAACAGATACACAAGCAGTTGCCGAGAATGTCAAGAACTCGTCAGTAGAGCTAATTCCCAAGTCAACAAGTGACACATCATATGCACAAGAAGTGCATCCTACAAGCAAGTCTAGATCAGAGAATGATAATGAACATTATATCCTCCCAAGTCGAGCGTAGAGACGGAGTAGAGGTCCAAGCGAGGCCCGAGGTTGATAATGAACAACCCACGTCCATATCCAGGAGTAGTAGACAAGTAGATGAAGACATCACAAGTGATGCACATATCAAGTCAGACATCGAAGCAGATGCACAAGTGCAAGCCAAGTCCAAGAACGGCAGCAATATCAAGACTCTGACAGACTCACGAGAGGTCGTCGTAGAGCAAACTACAAGTCAAGATACATCTCATACAAGTATATCTCTCAAAGACTGTCATGACGATATCCATCTCCTATCTTCTACTACGCTATACTCCATAGCTACAATAGTTGACAACAAACTACCCTAGATACGTCATAACGATATAATTGGTTATGATATTCAAAGTGATTTATACGATGAACTACCTTAGTTACTACGAAATGTATACTTCTATCCACCCATCAAAAAAATGATAGTAGCAGTTGATGCATCGATTGAGAGACCCACCCATTTGTTAAGGCTATGCATTATCTAATACATACCTATGCGATATTCCTCAACGATTCTATATTACTCAAGTACCCAATGATGTTTATATACCTCCCATGATCGATATGTGGAGCCACATCGATGACATCCCTACGCCTCACTCATTTTCGAAAATGGTGTTATAGTAAGTGACAACTCTACACGGAACAATACTTGCATAAAAACAAAGATTATATACGAAAATCAAGTAGGGATATATAACAATTGATTCTGCTTTACTACATATCTTTGATCCGATAGTGGTTGATGTACAAAATGCACACATGATGTGCACAAGTTGTTATGTTGCATCATCCTACAATACAAATGATGATAAGAGTGGTTGTATGAGCATTATTGAGGTACTAGAAGACGAGAACCGAGTTATTAGCCCAACCATACGGATAGCTGCAACAGCGAACACAAGTACTTATTAATCAATTGTATATATGTGTCATTAGAAGCTAATTAATATCATCATGGATACTAATAGTTAAGTAGCTGATGTACATTTAGAATCAGAAGACGACAGAGTTAATGCTTTATTTGGTCCTCTTCGGCGACCCTAATTGTGCACTACCTTCCTGTAGCTTCTTGTATCCTCTTAACTCATAGTATTTCTCGATGTCGATAGTTCTCTTTTGCATAGGCATAGGCATAGTCCTCATTGAGTTCACCACTGTAATTTCTTCTGGAGATACACCCATCAATGCAACAACACCAGGACCTTGTAATCTCCATTGCTCTTTTATATCAAGTTCACGTTGGCATTGGCTCAGTAGTTGATACCGACTAGCCGATTTGTCGTCGTCCTCCTTTTCTCCCGACTCTCGTGGTTCTACAACCGGTTCAGCTTTATTGAGAATAGTCGATGTCGATAGGGCTTCAACAACTTCAGAAGATACCTCATTAGTTCGTATAGGCCAACAGCATCTATGATAAAATTGGAAGTCTTCCCGATATCCGTCACTGTCACCGTCTCCGTCACCTGTGCCTGTTTGACATTGGCAGGACTTAGTTTGTGATTCGTTTGGGATTGCTTTGGAACTAGTACAGCCCATTGATAAAAGATGTTCTTCTATAATTTGAGCTTCTGATTTATGGGCATATGCATTATGAACTGCAGCTTCCAGAGCACAAGATATGAACAAGAGCAAGAGTTGTGTTTCGTCTACGTAAGTCTTGACCTTATTTAGTCAAGACCAAAACTCAAATATCTCATGTCTCAATCAACAATCTAATACGCCATAGTATTTACGCGCATCTGCCATTATCATATCACGCCGCTACGGATAATTCTGCCGCCGTATATTCGCCTCTAGATAATATACAACAGCATCATTTAATTAAAGTTTTTATTATTGGTGTGTTTCTGCAAAGGATTTCATAAACACATCAGCACGACGATATTATACACAATAATAAGCCATCAACTTTATTGACCAATATTATCCACACACTGGGAATAACACTTAGATATCAGTTATTGTTATTAACTAGTTGTACGAATAATATTACATCCTTTAGTAGAAATTATTATATAATATCACATTATCATGGATAATAGCAATAAAAATGTCGATGCTTTGGAGCAAGAAAATGTGGATGTTGAAGTTGAAACATCAGATAATCAGCCCAACAACCATATAAGTACTAATAGATTAGCTATGCCGTCTAGATTGCAACAAATACAAGATGATAACGATGATATGCCTCTACCGATGGGTATGACAGAAGTGATATCAAATGGTAGAGTTGAGGTCGAGCAGATAGATGACGACAATGTTGGCCCCGAGCCTCCTGCAATGTTGGAAGAATCATTAAACGCCTCTGATCCTGAAATTGCACGTAAGGTGTCAGCAACCTTGCAAAACAATTTATCATCTGTTAATGATCAGAGCAGTCATCCGCCCGTTCCATTCGATTCGGCAGAGTATGAAGATACCGAGGATGTGATTGCAAAGAAAAAGGCAACAAAAGATGAGATGAATCAACAAAGACCAGCAGCCGTGTCCAATAATAATGAAGTAGAAGGGGAAGAAGTATTGATACCCACGGATAGATGTTTAATATTCGAGCCGTCAACTGATATTGAGGGAGGAGAAGGTATGTCGGATAATACCAATACCAATACAGAAAGAGGGGATACGAGTAGAAGGGGATGGGAGGATGTAGAATCAAGGGTGGCTCGTCAAGATATAGAATCACAAACAAGAACTGATAATAATGAGGATACGGCGGATATAATTAATAATGATTTATTGGTAGATATGGAAGCCAATGCAGGACCATCAACAACAAACCAAGCAGCAGGGGATACAGATATACATATACCAGACGCCTTCTTGGTTGAGGATAGAGATGAGGAGGTGTATGATGCAACTCCTCTCGAGCCTACTCTACCCTGGTGGAAACAACGACGGGCAAAGATCTTCTTTGGTGTACTTATTGTACTTGTTGGGGCATTGGTAATTGCTCTGGGATTGTCATTATCACAATCCAATAATCCCGACTTGACAACAGTGACTGTATTTGTGACACCCCCGCCTACAATCAGTTTGGCTCCATCATTGAGTATCGCTCCATCTACTTCTTCGCCGCCTACTAGAATATTCGAGGCAACTACTAGTTTTACTCTTCCAGCAGCACCAACTACTACACCTCCTACTACGACTCCACCAACAAGCGTAGGTGGACAGAGTACTCCATCTCCTTCTTCTTTATGCTTCGCTGCGGATGATGGTGGTATTGGTAGTGTTCTATATGAAGCAGTTCGTGATCAAGACTGTGTGAATAATCAAGAATGTGAGATTGCACAAACCTACGGCTGGCCGATGAACTCGTGGTGTGTTGAAAGTGTAAAAGATATGTCATACTTGTTTTATTTCAGTAGTACTTTTAACGAAGATATCAATGGGTGGAACACCTCAAGCGTTACTGATATGAGCTTCATGTTTAAGGGTGCATCATCATTCAATCAAGATTTATCCAACTTTGATACTTCGAGCGTTACTAATATGGAATACATGTTCAGCGATGCAAGTTCCTTCAACAGAGGCTTATCAAACTTTAATACCTCAAGTGTCACTAATATGAGATTCATGTTCAGTGGAGCATCTGCCTTTAATCAAGACGTGTCAAGCTTTGATACGTCAAGCGTTACTAATATTTTTGACATGTTTAAAGGTGCAAGCTCTTTCAATCAAGATCTGTGCTCATGGCAAGATAGGTTTCCATATTCTGAATCATCCTGGAGAGTTAATTATATCTTCTTAGACTCAAACTGTACACATCAAGATTCACCAACTAAAACTCAAAACGGACCCTTTTGTGCTTCTGATTGTCAATAATGTGATTAGTGAATAGTTCAGAGATAGACACATTGAATGTTTTAGAACTTTAGTTAGATCTGAACATCCTTAGAGTATGGTAATAAGACACATACAATAGTAATAATAACTAAAGGTACCAACTCAAAGTAATGTATGTGTACTTTGAATTACCTCTTTATCAAACAAGACGACTGATTACCTTATGGACGTATGATCATATATCTTCGAGGGAGTAATAACCATATCCATTAAATAATCATGTTCCGAAATGGGTATGATACCACTGCTACTTCCTCCATCATCAGCACTACCCAAATCAAGTCCATCTGGTATTGCATCTAAGAATTGTTCTTCTAAGCATACCCCCACAAGTAATGGCTTCTTCCTCTCTCCCTTTCCAGTCTCCGCGTTGTTCTGATAACGCATCTTGGCAATAAATCGATCATAATATCCTTTACCTTGACCTAATCGATGTCCATTACTATCGAATGCTAATCCTGGTACTATTAGTAAGTCTATATCACCTGGCTTTGCTATATCGTCTTTTGTTATAGAAGGAGGTTCGGGTATGCCCCATTTGTTCCTTGGCCAATTATCATAGAACACTGCAGCATTGCTTTTGTTATCAGCAGATGATGCTACCGAAGTAGAAGCAGCTGAAGTAGATGCAGTAGTAGTATCACAACAGATCAAATCCATATCACACTCTTCAAAGTCTAATCCAACTTTCGGTACATATAATATCTTCCCATCTTCGTACACAATCTTCTGTATAGCATTACGAGTTTGTATTTCATAATTTGGCATTGATAGAAAGAAACCAATACTTTTAGCTTGTGTATATTGTGGTAATGTAAATAGTTTTTCGAATACAGAGTTTGATTGGGTGGTTAGTAGTTCGTTTGTACTAGTGGTTGATGTGGATGGTGGGTAGGTTGATTTGATGTTTGATCGGATATACTTTCGTGTAATGTTTGTTTGTGTTGTTTTAGTAGTTTCATTGCTGCTTCGTCCATTGTTGAGTTGTTCATATTATTATATTGTTTGCTATTGCTACTGTATATCAATGTAGACGATATGAATGTACGTCGTTTGTAGTAATCTCGAGCAGTGAGTGGTGATAGAAAAGTTGGATAGATAATTGCTGAGTTGACGACGTTTATAATGACCTCTGCAAATAATAGTAATATTGCAATTGATAATGAAGAACTACTGAGCATCAATAGGAGGAGATATTAAACCGTCTATTGAGAGAGATAAAGCCACTATCTGCCCTCTTAGACATTGAGAATTGAGAGGTGTAATAATTCACACTCTCATAACTTGTACGCAAGGTATCCACTCGAGAGATCTATACAAAAGCACGAAGTACGATATTGAATCACAAGACTTTTGATTAGTTTTGATTTTGTGGTAGGTTGTGATAGGTACATGATGATATGAGGTTGTGATACCTATGCTAATTAGATGATATAAGCAGTCTGCAGGTGGAGAGTTATTCGTATCAAGTAGCATTAGAATATAGAGGTATTTTGGTAGAGGTCTACCATACTACCACGCAATCCAAGACTTACAAGCTAGAAAATCCTTATCTTGAAATTGCCGTCACGAGTATACGTATTATTGGATTTTGATGTAAGTATTGTTTATCGACATCATCAGAGATTTATGAAGATTAGATCGGTGAAGTAATTACGGCATATAATCACATAAAAATGAGTACGCCCGACAAGATTTGCAATGACGGTGCATCAACAAAATCAAAAGATACATGCGCGAGGTGAGCGATATGCTAAAAGACATCAGTATGATGGCGGATAAAGATAATGATATACCGGTATGTGCCAATTGTGGGAAGGAGGGTGATGATGTCAACAACATATGCAATAAATGTAATACTGTTAAGTATTGCAACGCTGTATGTAAGAAGAAACATAGACACAAACATAAGAAAGATTGTGAGGAACATCTCAGGATTGCTGCTGAGCGTGCAGCCAAATTACATGACGAAAAGCTATTCAAACAACCACCATCACAATTTGGAGATTGTCCAATTTGTTTTCTGCGTCTACCATCACTTGTTTCGGGGAGGAGGTACTATGAATGCTGCGGGAAAATGATATGTAGTGGATGTGTTTATGCTCCTGTCTATGATAACCAAGGCAATAAAGTCGATAATAAGAAGTGTCCCTTCTGCAGAACTCCACATCATACTTCAAACGAGGAGTTGGTTAAGAGAACAAAGAAGCGTATGCAGGCACATGATCCAATTGCAATATATAATATAGGAGTTTACCATCGAGATGGGTTATTCGGTTTTCCACAAGATCATACTAAGGCATTGGAATTGTGGCATCGGGCAGCGGAGCTTGGTTATACCTTGGCTTATGCCAGTATTGGTTATGCATATGATAATAGAGATGGTGTGGAAAGGGATAAGAAGAAGGCCAACTATTACTATGAACTTGCTGCCATGCGAGGAGTTGTAGGAGCAAGGTACAATCTAGGCCTAAATGAGGCGAATGCAGGCAATATGGACAACGCATTGAAACATTGGATGATTGCAATAGGGGGTGGATATACTGATTCTTTGAATAATGTCAAAGTATTATACCCCAAGGGCCTTGCAACAAAAGACGACTACACGAAGGCATTACAATTATATCAAGTATACTTGGGTGAGATTAAGAGTAGACAGAGGGACGAAGCTGCTGCAGCTGATGAGAAATATCGTTACTACTGAAGGCTATTAGTTCCTTCTTTTAAATCTTTACTACTCATTACAATCCTATCAAAGCATGGGAGAGATTAAGAGTAGCCAGAGGGATAAAGCTGCTGAGTATCGTTACTATTGATTGTGTATAACCTAGTAGGTGTAACCGATAAAATATCAGCCTCTATAAATATAGAATCATTTACATTTAGACAACTTAAACAGTAATAGAAGTCACGAATACAAACAGATCCCACTATAAGCATTTCATAAGTCTAATATCGATTCCGGTATATAATTATTATTATCCTCACTAATAGTAACAATACCTCCCATCATTCGCAGCGGCTTTATCCCTCTGGCGGCTCTTTATCTCACTCAAGTATTCTTGATAAGATATTAAAGCTGTTGTATAATCTTCTTTTGTTGCATCGCCATGCTTGTACATCTTTTTGATATAATCCAAAGAATCAGCATATCCATCCCTTACTGCAATCATATGATGCTTCAATGATCTATCCATATTGCCCGCACGCATCTCATTTAGGCCTAGACTGTGCCTTGCTGTTTCGTCTCCTGCAATGGCTGCTAGTTCATAATAATAGTCAGCCTTCTTCTTATTGATTTCTACTCCTTGACCATTATAGTAAACACTACCGATACCGCAATAAGCCATAATACAACCAAGTTCTGCTGCAGCATGCCAGCATTTAAATGCCTTGTCCATATCTTGTGGAAACCCATTTCTCCCATCTCTGTAATAATTCCCTTGATTATATATTGCAATAGGATCATTAGCCTCCACTCTTTTCCTTAACCTTTCCATTGCCTCCGCTTTTGTACTAGGCAATGGTGTTCTACAAAAGGGGCACTTCTTATTATCTACTTCATTACCTTGGTTATCATATAGAGGTGCATAAACACATCCACTGCATATTGTCTTTCCACAACATTCATAATATCTCCTCCCCGTTCGAAGCGATGGTAGAAGCAGAAAACAAATTGGACAATCTCCGTAAGGATTTGTTGGCTGTTTGAAGAGTTCTATATCATGCAATTCAGCTGCACGCTCTGTAGCAAGTCTGACATGTTCCTCACATTCTTTTTTATGTTTCTTTTTGTGTACCTTTTTACATACAGCATTGCAATAAGTTGTGACTTTGCATTTGTTGCATATATTTATATTATCACCCTCTTTACCACAATTGGCACATACCGATAAGGCGGCACCTATCCTCATATTTTCTAGCTTATTGTTCACAACACATAAACCATCATTTTTTGATTTTGATGCACCGTCTACGCAATTGCTATCAGATGTGCTCATTATATAACAGTTTACCCAAATAGTAGGTATATCTTCTTCTTTAACAATATAATAATACTTTATATTTTGAAACTGTTTCTTATGTTCGATACTATATTATATATCGTTTATGATCTGCTCATTGCAATACAAGTAAAATTTATTATTCGAAGTTTTGACCTCTTTTCTACTACCAAATACCAACTACTCTACCAAAACTAATGATAACTAATATAATAACACTGCATTCGATAATGACGGCGTGCTAATCTACCATCAAACCTCACACCAACAATAAATACAACAATAATATAATATGTAGCAATAACACTCCTGTACTTTCAAGGTACATAGTTAGAACGGCCGGAGTCAGAGTTGTGTGCCATCGTACCTAAGTCTTGGCCTTGTTTAGTCAAGATCAAACTCAAATATATCTCATGTCTCATCGTCTCTCTACTTCTCTCATGTCTCATCGCACTCCAACTGAACTGCCACGCAAACGGATACCAGATCCTAGTGCCGAAGGCACTCCACCCCCGGGAATTGATAACGGTTGGTGCAACCTAAAATAGGATACCGCCTCATTTTCATTGTCAACAATTGCAAAGCACCATGGGCAATATTTAGGGATGTGGGTTAAGGTGTTTAATTGATGTTTGGAAACTATCTGGCTATTGTAAATAGGATTAAAGTGGTTTGTTAAATTATTGTGCAGGATTTACTGTGCAGATATTATATGTGTTAATAGTTATTTACAACTCAAGTTTGTGTATTTTTATTCGATGCAGATAATAGCAACATC
>Ga0214479_101159_pt1 | contig 11398 bp, 7 predicted proteins | sample M1_20Mar14CPVII9_5_FD_165054 | JGI IMG/M metagenome (GOLD analysis project Ga0214479, IMG submission 165054) | Marine eukaryotic communities from Monterey Bay, California, United States - M1_20Mar14CPVII9sort6BwellE14 | ecosystem: Environmental > Aquatic > Marine > Unclassified | place: USA...
GGTTGTAGTTGTGTTTAGTTAGCTTGGATGATAATATAATATTGTAGCGTGTTATATCGTGGTGAATGTGTAGATCTGCTTATCGGTTGATCGATTATGAAAATTATGAGCACATCTTATACGTGGCATGCATAATAAATGATATATCCACGCTCAACTGAAATATCAGTTGAGAAAAAGTTTTGTTTGCAACATATCTTTTTTTGTACCGAAAGATACCATCAGCGCACTACAATTGTTTTCCACGTTTGTCAGTTGAAGTATGATGATTTGCATTGATGCACAATTCGGGAGAAGATCTTGCAATACTCCGTAAAATATATGGCCCCAATATAAATGATATCTAAACTATTTTTACATCGACATATTATAATATGACTAGCTCAAGACTCATGTCTAGTGATAATTTCATTCTCACGTCGTTGTCTCACGTTGTGACTTTCTAACATATATTATATTTCCTATCATTCTACTACCGAATACTATATACATCATAGTAGAGCTTGATTGCATGCCGACTCATTCCCCCACACTACCTCATTTCATCGGGCGTGGATTCGATACCCTCTAAAAATGTTTGGCGATTTAGTCCCTTGACGATCGCCAAATCAGTTACTTGGTCTCACTCAACCAACAATTTGAATGCTCATAATTTCATTAATTATCACCTATCGGATACGCTGGACTTACCGCCTCCTATTTATATATATATTAACCATGAGTAATCAAAAGATCAAGAAGGCTAGTGGCTCTGTAAGTTACATATGATGTGAGAGTGGTATCTTTTGCCGATGGAAGGCTAGAGCAGAGAGAGGCCATCGAGTGACATAGTCATGTCGAGTCATCATCATCCAACAATATTCGTATATAAAGTTCTCCTCCAGCAGAAAAGCTAAGAAGTTGAATACTTCATGTTGCAAAATATGATGATATCAAATCATTGAAATGATGACTCACATATACGTCCTAGGTGGCCTTTCCCCTAGCTTTATGTGTAATTGAGGTGGTCTCTCCCCTCAGTGAAGTTGGCCTTTCCCTTCACTCTATATTTAGGTGGTCTTTCCCCTATCTCATATGTCATCTAACCTCTCTTTTGATTATATCTTCTTTGGAATCACTTTTATAGGAGCCCGATGAGTTCGAGGCACAGGTTGCCCAAGAACTACTCAACCTTGAGATGACCTCCACTGAACTAAAGGCATCGCTTCGTGATTTATACATCACAGCCGCCAAGGAAGTTGACTGTGGTGCTGGACGTAAGGCAATCATCATCTACGTCCCATACAAGCTTCAGAAGCCCTTCCAGAAGATTCAGGCACGTCTTGTACGTGAACTTGAGAAGAAGTTCAGTGGAAGACATGTTATCATTGTCGCCCAGCGTAACATCCTTGGTAAGAGTTATGCCCGATCACAGAAGACTAAGGGATTACGTCCCCGTTCTCGTACATTAACTGCTGTTCAGGATGCTATCTTGGAGGATATTGTTTACCCTACTGAGATTACTGGAAAGCGTACTCGGTGTAAGGTCGACGGCCGCCGCATCTTGAAGGTATACCTTGATGGACGTGATCAGGCTAATGTTGAGGGACGTACTGATACCTATGCTGCTGTTTATGGAAAGTTGACCAACAAGCAGGTTTCTTTCCACTTCTCTTCATAACTTTAAAGTTAGAGATGAGGTTAAGTTAGCTCAATAAAGTTACTGACTTTTATCATATTAATTTTATGTGTACATCTTATACATATCTTACTGCAATACGGATGTGGTAGTAACAAAGCCAATGTATCTCAACTGCAAAGCAGTCCCCGTCGGCAAATACCTCTACGTTATTATAATCTAACAATTCCGTAACAGGGGGGGACGGAGAGGTGCACTCTTGGAGAGAAGAGAGTTCTCATTTTTCATTGTGAAAACTATGATCACCACACAAAGACAAAATAAAACAACAACATAAGAGGAAGACGATGTCAACATCAACAGACGATAATAATATACCTCCCAGTGGGGACGATGATGGAGAGTCTACACCAATGGATGTTTCAGAACCTGCTGCTCCGTCAGCAGATGTCACAAGTACAGACGAGAGCGCCACAACGGCAACAACGATGGCTAGTACTCTAACCTCTGCAACTGCTTTGCAGCAATCTGACGAAAGCCCTATGCAACAAGCTGATGCATCATCTTCACAGCAGAATGATATAGAACTAACAAGGAATATAGCAAATCGATTACTTAGTTTACGAGGATCTCCTCCCGGTACATTAGCAACTATGCAAGAGAATGAGATAAAATTTCTTTGTCAAAAAGTACGACCAATATTACTAGCACAACCAATGTTACTTGAATTAGAGGCACCGTTGAAAATATGTGGTGATGTACATGGACAATTTACAGACCTACTGCGTCTATTTGAATACGGTGGCTTTCCTCCCGAGAGTAACTACCTATTTTTGGGTGATTATGTAGATCGAGGGAAACAGTCACTTGAAACTGTATGCTTACTCATATGTTATAAGATTATGCACCCATCTAATTTCTTCATATTACGGGGTAATCATGAAAGTGCTGGTATTAATCGAATATATGGTTTCTATGATGAATGCAAACGGAGATACTCAATACGGCTGTGGAAAGTATTTAGTGATGTGTTCAACTGCCTACCGGTTAGTGCATTAGTAGATGAGAAGATATTATGCATGCATGGAGGTTTATCCCCAGAATTAGATAGATTACAACAAATTGCAGACTTGCATCGACCATGTGATGTACCAGATGTGGGTTTGATGTGTGATTTACTGTGGAGCGATCCGGATACAGGTGTGAATGGCTGGTCTGAGAATGATCGTGGAGTATCGTTTGTATTCGGAGCCGATGTTGTTGCAACGTTTTTAGAGCAACATGATTTAGACTTATTAGTTAGGGCACATCAGGTTGTCGAGGACGGGTATGAGTTCTTTGCAGGCCGTCGGTTAGTCACCCTGTTCTCAGCACCCAACTATTGTGGCGAGTTCGATAACGCCGGAGGAATGATATCTGTTGATGAGAACTTGATGTGTTCATTTCAGATATTAAAACCAAGCTCTCGAGCGGCCAGATTTGCTCAAAGAAATCAAGGGGCGCCTTGATGATATGGATATATTATAGAGGAAATAGGTAAAGACTAAAGGTCGAATAGAGTATCAGTGCTAACTATCTCTCATTATCAAACATTTTCTAGACTCATCTCCTTGACCTTTAAATAGGCATCATATGCACTCTCTGTTGTTGATGTAAAAGCGAGTGGATCATAGTCTAAGATGTCATCAGGAAAGACTTGTTTTGCAATCTCAACTCCTCTTCCACGTTCGTTAGGATCCTCTACTAAGGCATCATAACATCTGGCAAATCCCCTTCTTACACCTTCAAATATCGGCTCCCTCCCTGTTTCTAATCTAGTTACTTCCGGTGAACCCGGAGGTGCAGCAACTGCAAGTAAATGAGGCTTACTTGTATCTGAGTATGGTCTCTTAGTATCTCTTGCGCCTTCATTCAACTCAATGACTTGTTCTGCATACAACTTTTTATGATATTGCTTCCTCATGTAATCGTATGCTTTCCGGAGATGATTCTTCCGCATGAGAAATCTTCGTATTATCAACTTTTCAAAGAGTGAGGTCTTGCCCGTAACATCAACACCGTCTGGACGAGATCTTAGACATATAACATGTGTGGCACCCTCTTTTACCGCAGATCGATATGGCAATGGTTCAAAAAGCAGCGCATCTGCCATTGGCTCATAGTCTTCCTCATCTACATTATTCCTCGGTTTCATATCATATTGTAGTCGCTTGCCACTTGCATCTTGTACAGACTTCATATTCATCACAGGCCCGGCTACACCTGGCAGAAGACAACTAGCTCTCATACAGCATGCAAGTTCTTCAATGTTTGAGAAAGCTCCCTTTTCCATGTCTAATATGAACGCTCGTTCGCTCTTTAAACCAGATGCCAATACCTTGAGTGGTTGTACCTTTTGCATTTCTTCAAATGTTTCCCAATCAAGTGGCTTATTCTCTTGCATTGTTGTGTTTAGTAGATATGATAAGTCCAGCACTGGTTTGCCATGATTGCGTCGAAAGATGACATCCTTTGTCAATCTTGGATCCAACAATCCCAACCCAACCGCTCTTAGAAATCTTTTTGTATTGATAAATCTATCCCCTGCTGTAGTTAATGCATCATAATACAATTCAGGACCAAACCATGGTAATTGTCGTGTTATAAAGTATGCCCCAATAACTGTTCCCGCACTCGAGCCATAAACAACATCAACTGTATCTTCCAATCCAAGATAATGAATTGCAGCTACCATGCCAGCAGTTACACATCCTCTCATACCACCCCCTTCTACTGATAATGCTACTTTATATCCATCATCTGGTGGCATTGTGCGATGTATATTGCGTTTGTTACTATTTGTTGTATCTTGTGTTTGTGATTGCTTGATCTTTTCTATTTGACGTTTCCTTTCATGAACAAGTTGTACCACTGGATGTATCACATCTTTATGTTCCGGTGAGCCAATTATTTGAGTGTCACCCTTGACAGAGAGTGAAACTAGTAATGAGAGATAGTCAATATCATCATTCTTTTTACGAAATCGCTTCTCCGTATCATTGAAGTAATCTGTTAGTTCTTCTATTGTGGATACATCAAATGGTGACGGTTCTTTTGCTTTAAGAGTATCTTCCTTTGTCTCTTTAACTTTGCTAGATGATAGTTTGCGCAATCCAAGTAGATTTAGTACTCTTCTACGCTTAGATACTTTGCTTGTTATTTCTGTTTGCTCATTATCTTCTCTGTTTGTTGCAAAAAGAGTTTGTCTGTGCACATCTTGTGCACTATTATAGTGTTGTTGACTTATACTACCATATGTACTACTATACCGTATAAACGTTGAAGATTTCCTTCTATTTGTTGTTATTGGCAACGCTAATGATGGTTGTTGGAATGCAGTAATAGTTGCTGTACAAATATAATTTGCAGCCACTATTAATGCTAAAAGTTTAGGTAGATTGCGATATCTTCTTATGACCGCCATAACTTAATTCAGGACGGATAATAGCAGCCAACACTCCAACACTATAATATTTTGAGCAACTCAACGTGAGATGGTATGTAGTTGGGTTGTTGCTCTCAACTCTCACCGCATATCTTTACTCGTCACAAAAATGATGTAATGATGTGGCTGAGAATAAACTCCCAACCGCCACTGCTAAAAGATCTTCTAGCTCAATATAATGGGAGGCAAAAGCCTAGCGCTGAATGAAAGTCAATAATGATAAAGGTTGTACGTACTGCAGAGTGTTGAGGATTAAGTTTTATTCCTCATCTTTTTCATGGTAGTGGTCAAGTGACACTTACTTTTACCATCATGCACAGGCGTGACGAGTATTGCCTTTGATCTGATCTATGGCAGGGATTAAGTACATTCGTGTACCGCCAGTATTGTCATAAGATCTGTTATCAACGCTCATTCGAATGGTGATGACGGCTGATGACGGGTCCGTCTAGTAATTGAGTAATCTTAGGTTTAATTAGGAGCCATCACATACACATCATCATCATCAAGATTACTTGGGATCAAATACAATGTTTGTGGTTTGGATATTCTTAATAGCGGTGGCAGGTGGTATTCCATTTCACCATCAACGGTGTGATGCTTTTGTTAACTGCAATGCAGTTACCGTCGGCAGGTCGAACCGATTTACAACATCTCCTACTACTACTACTACTACACAAAAGCAAAATGATGATGGCAATAATATCAACACATCACCCAAAAAGCGTAGACGAAGTTGGGAAGAAAGTTATGATCTTTTATACAACTATAAAGATCTCAATGGACATTGCAATGTTCCCCAATCAGAAAAGCCATTGGGCACATGGACGAATACTCAAAGAGTTGAGTATGCAAAGTATATCAAAGGTACTACCTCATCAATGACCGCTCAACGAATTAAGTTACTAGATGACATATGCTTCATTTGGGATGCTCAGGGCTATACATGGAATACACGATATAATGAATTATGCGAGTTTAGAAAGATTAATGGCCACTGTGTAGTGCCGAGATATTCTAGTTTAGGTGCATGGACGGAGAAACAGCGTATCCAGTATAAGAAATATGTTGCAATGAATGATAACATTTGCAAAACAGATGATGATGAGTCATGTAAAACTATATTGACAGAGGAAAGAGTTAAGAAATTGGATACTATCGGTTTCGTCTGGGATGTACGAGAGAAACAGTTTGAGCAAAAGATAGGAGAACTAAGGATATTCAAAAAGCTTAATGATAATATAGATCCGAGGTTCATGGATGGCTCATTGGCAGTTTGGGTTAGAAAGTACGAACAATTGTATCTCAAGTATTTGGACGCAGTGACTACAGGATTTGACGAGAAGACGCTGTCAGGAATATTGCCCGAGAATCGACGTATTGCTTTAGAAGATGTTGGGTTTTCCAAGAGCATGTTTGATGATGAGTTACCTCGCATGAGGTCAGTCGTTAATCGTCGTGCTACTTGGGAAGAACGATATAAAGAACTAGAAGAGTATAAAGCAGAGTATGGACATTGCGTTGTACCAAAGAAATATGGGCCACTTGGCTCTTGGGTTCGATCTCAACGACATTCATATAATGATGATGAATCATTTGAGGACGGAGGATTGCTTTCCCAAGATAGGATTGACAAACTGAATAAGCTTGGTTTTATCTGGGATGTATATGCCTACCAATGGGATGAGACATATCGCGAACTATTGCAGTACAAAGAAGAACACAATCATACAAATGTACCAATGTCATATGGCGAGCTAGGGTTATGGGTTTTCAACCAAAGGAACAACTACAATTCATATATGAAAGGAAAACAGTCTGGCATGACACCATCCCGGATACAACTTCTCGAGAATATCGGTTTTGAGTTCGACTTAGGAAAGAAGATCTTGTCGGCTGCAGATGAACGATGGCAAATGAGGTTGAATGAACTGAAAGAGTGTAAAGCAAAGACTGGGTCTTTTGGTGTCAAACAAAGTGATAATGCATCGTTATATAATTGGTGTCAACATCAGAAAGCAAGGATACGAAAATCCTCACTAAAGAAGGAGAGATTGGATGCATTGATAGATATAGGTTTCATAGAAGAGGATACATAAAGTAGTAATAATGTAAACAAGTATTTTTATTGTTATTGAGCAAAGAAGAAGCCTTTAAGCTTCTGGCCGATATCACTTGCTTCCTCGTCTTTGCTACGATTAGCAACAGGGAGTCTTTTCAACATTGCATACTTCGTCACACGAGTCTCTTTAAGTATAAACCCAGATGTGTCGAACCGTCGACAAGTTGGATCTGCATAGACAAATTCATATCCTCTCCGCTTATAGAACTGTATGGCAGATTTATTATCATCTTCGACTTGTAATACTATTTCTTTATGTCCTCTATTCCAACTCATTACTACTTCTTCACATGTAGAAACAAGTTCTGATCCTATTCCACTCTTTCTAGCATAATCTACAACTGACAGGTTACCTAAATACGGCCGAGGTTTCTCGCCAGACTGTTTCTTCTTCTTCTTCCTGTTGTTTATAATCGGCTTTGGCTTTTCATTATTAAAGTTACCACCTAACCCAAATTGTTTCTCCATTACCTCAACATACCCTATTACCTCACCGGTTACATAAATTATCTTTTTGGATTGATCTATATTGTATATTCGGCTCTTGTCGCTAATTATGTTGGAAGATGTTTGTGTATTCTTGGTGTCATCATCAATAAGATCAACTATTTGTGCCGTATGAGGCACAGGGTATACCCGTCTAGCAACTATTAAATCTACTTTTTGTTCTGGTTTAAAAGTATTCCTTGCCAGTATATCTCCTCTTTGCATATTACCCAGATATGCCAATTGTAAAGCTTTCCATGGTTTAACTCTCTTCTTTTTATTACTACTAACTTCACCATTGTTTGTATCTGTCTTCTTTTCTTCATTAAAAAATACATCTATACACATGTCGGTTATCTCTTCTATCTCGCTTTTTGTACCTCTACCAATCTTTTGTATTATGAATGGTATGCCTTGCTTTTCTCCTCTATCATTGATATTATTTCCATTGATATTATTCTCACTGCTTTTTATTTTCTCTGAACTATCTTCATCCCACTGCAAACCCAGACCTTTACCTAATCCTGATATCTTATCTTGTACTGCAAGATTTAAGGAAGTATGCGATGATAATATACCATTATTGTTAAGAGACGGCGTTATTAACCATGCCATTGATATATCAATGTATATTATAATAAGTAGCAACATAAGGTGCATCATATTATTTTTCATGTTTTTAGGAGTCATTATGGAGTCGCTTCACTACTATCACACAATATGCCCCTGCATTCAATCTCTTCTAACAATACCCGAATCGATAGAGAGGCGGTTGAGGAGATGCAGCGGCGGCGATATTCTTCTTCCTATGATTATCTCTGACGAGACCGCTTTTTTTGTGTTGTCTAACATTTTCATTTAGGTTTTCTTCTAACCCTAAACCTATCTAAGTACTTTCGATATACCCTACTGTGGTACTGACAAATGACCAATCTTCAATCAATCAACCATTTTACTACATATCATTATATCATCGTCGTAGGATAACACGAGGCGTGCAGTAAATCTCAAATGATGGCTAACATAATATATTTAATAGTGGCGGCAGTGATTGTTTCAATATGCCCACATGCAGTAGCGTTTAGCTCACCTACACAGAACTTGCGTATCACACCATTGTCAGTGCATCATTCAACTTCAACATCTGCAAAATCATGTCAACAGCAACGCCAATCAAGGACATCATCACCATCAACTATTACTAAAAGACGATTACTTACATCTTTATATGCCAGTACTGCAAATGTAGCGCCAACGCCTACAGCTCAAGATGAATGTGATGTCTTGGTACTTGGAAGCGGCCCGGCAGCTCGTGCAATAGCAACCTTACTTGCTTCTTCAACAGATTCAAACAACAGCAATGATTCACCATATGATATATTATTAGCAGATTCGAACTTTGATCGTCCGTGGATACCAAATTATGGTGTATGGCAAGATGAATGGCAATCCATACGAGACTTATATGCATCATATAATCAACCAATTGGTACAGAATGTATTGATAGATTATGGAAGGTAACAGATTGTTACTTTGGTGGATCATTTGATATACCGGTGGATAATCGTGTACGATTAGATAGACCATATTGTCGTGTTGATAGGAATGCATTACGAAAAACACTAAGTCCGAATAATGAAATTAATGATGGGGAAGGCACTGCTAAATATCGAGTAATACGTGCCAATCATATTGCAAAAGCAACATCACTTAATATATATTCACCAAGTGGGTCAATTGTACATGATGAATCTGGCTCCACTGCTATGTTACAATCAAAAGATGGGAAAGATATAACACAAGTCCGTGCCAAGCTCATTGTTGATTGTACTGGTCATGAAACACGTATAGTATTGAAGGATGATCGATGTAAATCCATCCCACCCGGATTTCAAATTGCCCATGGTATGTTTGCAACGATAGATGAAAGTTCTATACCAGATAAGGAATATTGTGGACCATACTATAAAGAGGCCATGACTTTGTTTGATTATCGCACTGATCATTTTGATACAGAATCAAATGATTTGAGTAAGGCTGAGAAGGATCCAACATTCATGTATGTTATGCCACTTGAGGGTAATCGTGTATTCTTTGAGGAAACATCATTAGTGGCACGACCTGCTATATCATTTCAAGAATGTAAAGAGCGGTGTATGACACGCTTAGAGCATTTGGGTATTAAGGTTGAGAGTATAGAAGAGGAAGAGTTTTGTTATATTCCCATGGGTGGAAGTTTACCTGCAAAAGATCAACGAGTTGTTGGGTTTGGAGGAGCAGCGGCTATGGTTCATCCAAGTACTGGGTATCATATCTGCAGAGCAATGATGGGGGCGGGAAATGTAGCCAAAGCAATCCGTGAGGAATTAAAAGCCGGAAAAGATTGGAATCCTGATAGGGCATCTGCTCGTGCATATGATGCTATTTGGTCACCAAGCAATATAGCACAGCGCAACTTTGCTGTATTTGGTGGAGAGTATCTAATGAAACAAAATGTTGAAGGATTACGAGGATTCTTTAGTGGTTTCTTCAAGCTACCGCTAACAATGTGGGGAGGTTTCCTAGCAGGCTGGCCAGGACTGCCAAACAATGAGAGCCATGAAACATGGTCGGCACGTCTACTCTTTGGTTTGACGTTTGTATCCAAGTTACCACCACAAGTTGCATTGGATATGTTGTTGAGTATAATTTCATATTCGATTACAGAAGGTGTACCACTGCCACAATCTGTGACGCCATTACTTGGGCTACCAGATGGATATGAGTACAAGGAGAAGCCCAAAGCTTTTGGGGATGTAGCGGCCAAGGCTGAGGCTCGAAAGATGATTACTGAATCATCTGTAGCAGAAGAATCTGTAGCGTTTGACGAGGAGGGTAAATAGTTGTAAGCGTAATACATTGTATGATGAAAAAGTAGTTTGATGAGACTCAGTACAATAGATTACACTATATTATTTAAGCTTTCATTTCATTTCTCATTTCCCTCAATATATGAATATCAATTTCACATGTATTGCAATACAAATCTTATCGTCGGCCGCTACCAAACTTATGCATAATCCTAACAGACAGTGGATCGGAAAAGGACTTCTTCAAGTCCTTTATTAATATCCATGGTGTCATCTTCTTCTTTATTGGATTCCATTGAAGCGCTTCCTTTGCTAGGTGAGCTTTAACTTTGCTTATAAATGCTGAAGTATCAACGGCTGGATCCGGTAATTCGTTCTCGGTCACTCCTAGAATGAAGCAACAAAACAGTCTAGCCTCACCCATTGTAAGAGGCCGCTCATCTATCAAATCAAACAAACGATCATGATATCCCAACTCTCTACATCTGTGGAGAGGTAGTGCATATGTGATCCAAGGATTTTGCTTGTATACTTCTCTTGCCTCTCCTTTGTAATCATCAAGTACTTCGAGACTTATTTCTAACTGAGTATCAAGATTGTTGTAGAAATCTTTCACTTCATCTTCATCAGTGCATAACCGTATTACTGTCCAAACAGGTAGGCCTTCCAGCGATCTAAGCGCTCGTATAAAATCATTCGTAACTTGCTCACCTCCGTAGCCTAATTCATCTGTCGGCATACCGTCAGTTGCTAAGATGATTGCAACAATCTTGATACTCAGTTAGAAATAAGTCTCGAAGTACTTGATGATTACAAAGGAGAGGCAAGAGAAGTATAC
>Ga0214479_101161_pt1 | contig 11393 bp, 9 predicted proteins | sample M1_20Mar14CPVII9_5_FD_165054 | JGI IMG/M metagenome (GOLD analysis project Ga0214479, IMG submission 165054) | Marine eukaryotic communities from Monterey Bay, California, United States - M1_20Mar14CPVII9sort6BwellE14 | ecosystem: Environmental > Aquatic > Marine > Unclassified | place: USA...
TGTGCAAGTAGAGGAAGTGCCAGTATTTCTAACCTGTGACAAGTGTTCTTTGGTATTTGGTGATAAACATGAAGCATGGACTCATGAGCAAAGGTGTACACGTGATAGTATTGATATCATGCAAGGATCAAAGGTTTTTGATAATAAGAATACTCTTATACAGTTCATAATTGATTATCAAACTTCAAACAAAGGACAGGTACTAAAGGAAGATGACAAGGTTTATTTTGTTTCATCCGAGGAGTGTATAAACTATCAAGATCATAATCAGCAAGAAGATCGGGGAGCTGAAAGTTCTTCAAAAGATATTCAAGTAGAAGACGAAAAGAATGGTACTGATAAACAAAATACGCATGAAGAAGAAGCTGATGAAGACTACGATACAGCTGATATGAATCTTATTCAACATTTATGTTCAACAACGATTGATCCGAAAACAGGCCTACCCACACAGAAATTGACTGTCATGTGTGGTGATTCAGGTAAGATTTAATGAGAATTTATGTTGGTTTGATCGGTATTTATGAGTTGTGCACTTGTTTGCCTAAGATTAATCTCAACAATCTTATTTGTGAAATACAGAAACACTCTATGATTTTAGAGTTGATGTCAAACAATCTAGTATACCCAACGCTGGATATGGTGCCTTTTTGACGTACCTTGGCGCTAGAGTTTTGAAGAGTAAGGCTGAAGAACGTTCTACACGGCTAATAAAACAGCACATTGTGGATGATAATGACATTGGTACACATGAAGAGTTGGTGGCACAAACACTTGGTGGAAGGACGATGAATGTAAAGTTAACAGGGGACAATTTACATTATAATGATAACAGTCTGTATTGGACAAAGAAGCGTTATAAAAAGTATCAGTCTGAAGTAAGCCGCCGTGAGTCTATTGAATCGTTTGATGAGAATGCAGTAGACTGTGCTGTTCACGATGAGGTTGAAAGACTAAGGCAACGCATACCAGATGGTAAAGGGATTGGTCACTTGGGTATACACAAAGAGTCTGATTATCGGTGTGATAGTAATAAACCGTTTTGGAATCTACCAAAGGAAATGTTTGAGCTCGGAAGGTACGGACCACATAGGCCCGAAGATCGTAAGATCAAGCTACATTTTGATATCAAGAACTTCATCCAAAACTTTGAACCGTCGGAATGGTCGTATGAAGTACCAGAAGAATTGATGGAGTGCCCTCAGATGGTTGACATCACGGATGATAATACAGGAGAAGTTCATGAAGTAGCCAGGAAGCACACTCCAATATATGTAAATGAGGTCGGTCATAATAACAAGCTTCACAGAAATGTCTTCATCCGAGATAAGAATCAACGGTCTATTTACTACTATGTAGGTATTGATAAGGAACATGCTTTAAATAAGGGTGACACAGTTGAGTTGTTGGTTAATTATGGTGATCATTATGAACAGGTTCGTGAGAGGAAGGGATATGGACGAAAGAATGAGTCGGAGAAAGTGGGTAGTGATGAGGAAGATGATGCAGCTAGACTAAGGAGGAACTTCCTCGAAAGGGAAGAGGCAGAAATGGACATATCTACACTCAATGTCTATGAAATGTACAATCTGATCGAGTTTCTGACGGACAAGGTATTGGATCCGATCAATCTGTCTATCAGGAGAGCTTGCCCTGCAGAAGTATTTGAAAAGTCAAGTACTCTTCGATCTAGGGATCTTATTGCTAGGCGTAGGATACATTGGATTGGTGAAAAGCTTCAAGGACGTTATCAAGATCTCTTAGCCGACGAAGCCGTTGAGAATGACTCAGAGTTCATGTCGGGCATTCAATTGTTGCTTGATCAATGGCGCTTTAAATCACTACCTTCGATTTATCTTAAGTTGAATGAAGAGAATCGAGAGGCTCTACAAAACGAACTCACTGAAGAGTTGCTTTATCAGACGAGAAATCTATTGCCAAATCCACTCGATGAGAGGGTATGGAGTGAAACAGCCGTCAATCTAATGAATAGTGCAACTCTTCTCATAGGGCAGTATTGGTTCTGTTACTCGGGATTAGTTGAAGTAAGGAAGCAGTTTCTTGCAGAGAAGCTGCTTGCTTTAGCCAAGAATTCTGCCTTGGCTATTCGAGAGGGAGTGAATGCAATAAAGAACAATGAGACCAGTGAATTAGAAAGTCAAATCAGTAGTCTCACGTTCAAGTCTCCAAAACTTATCATCAAGAAGAATACTCTTATTGATGAGAACGAAAAGGTGAGAGACTTGTATGATATTCAGGATACTGTCCGTTATGGTACAGCTGCATCCATGGCAGATACACAAGCGTACTATGACGCTATTGAACTCTGCGGTATTGAACCGTACTATATTCCTGGCAAAAATAAGAGAGTTTATGATTGTGAACGCTCAATAGTATCACAATATGAGCCACGAGACAATGAGGCCGCCGAGAAACGCAGTCCTCAGCATCACTGGATGGCTCGTAGTGTTAATACCATCAAAAGAGGAAATGCATCTGTGAATGAGCAGTGGTATATTGAGAATCAAGTACTATTGGTACTTCATATTCTAGCATCGACTTGCGTTGACTGGAGCAGTGGTACAAGTGAAGATGGTGAAGAGGAGGGTGCAACTGAGACCTGGTATAGTCTGGAAAAGCTTTGTGCAGAGATCAATGTAGATCTAGACAAAGCCAAGAGAGCTTTATCATTAGGTGCTATTGATCCCGATTGGCCGCCAGAGGATGAACCCTTACTTCCTGACTCTGGTGATGGTGATAAAAAGAAAAAGAAGTCCAGGAGAGTACGGCGTAGAGTCGCTACACCCAAGGCATCCTTCGCTGGAGCTAGTGAAGAATTTCCCGACTGGCACATAAAAGGAGTCAAAAGAGCTACTGGAAATCATGTTGACAAATATTACAGTCACCCAGAACTGCCACAAGATCTGGTTGTCAGGTCAAGGGTTGGGGTACGCGCGTTGATAGAGTATGCAGAAGCAAACAATTGTGGAATAGGTGCTGCTTATGAGGAATATAAGGGGGTGACAAAATATTTCGGTGGAAGGAAGTGACAATAGAAGATAACGAAGTATGGTTTCATAATGGTAACAATATAATGTTGCTCGACGGACACTTTTTTTATACACTCATAAGGCTTTAACTTTTATTCTCTAGACATTGATACTGACACTCACTTTCTATAACAAAAACTCCAAATAACACATAATCACCATGCAATGTGCTTACAACATGTCATTAGCGTTGATTTGGAACATTACGGATAATTGTCAACTTGCGGGAAGCGTTATTACTCTTTCTACTAATCAGTTTTGAAACCTTGATGGCCGTCATGGCTCTCACATCTTCATCGTCGACAGCAACTAACTTATCGCCAACCATAACTTTACCACATATTGGACTAGTATCCTTGACAGCATGAACTACAGGAGCTCCATCATCTGGCGTGTCAATCACTACACCCAACTTGCCTGCGGGGGCATAAAAGTCCATTAATTCCTCATGTGTATCATCTTGATACGCCCGGTCAAAGGTTTGGTCGTCACTAAAGATGGTCCCCCCACTTCCCGGTACCATATTCGGATCTTCATCGGCTGCTGTTTGGCGTGTTCGAGAACCTAATGTACCACCTGCTTCTGATAATGATTGACCTCCCGCTCCGCCATATGCCCGTGAATAATCATAATCCACAGTAGCAACACTTTGGTCTCCATAAGTCGGCACCGATGATCCAGTGCCGACTCCTGACGTGCCGCTCATCATACCCTGTGTACCTGACAATGTTCCTGATCGATCTGCCTGTGACCCCTCGATGAATTCCTCATCATCATTATTCTTTTTCTTGTAATAAACATATCCAGCAATCAACATAATAAGAGCTGCACCACCGCCACATGCGATACCGATGATAGCGCCTGTTGACAATCCTCCAGCATCATTACCTCCATCGACGCCTTTGTTGCTATCATCTGATATGGAAATAGTAGACACTGCCGTCAAATCCTCATACCCATCAAGTAATTTCAACTCGCCAATGTACTGATCACGTAAGGGTTCCGTCGATAATGGATAAGAAAAGATTTCATTATTACTCAAACCTGTATCACGAGTGCGATAGTACATCGTTTGAGTGTAAGTAACTTCCACTGATGGATCTGATGCTTGCAGTAATCGACTACCTCCATTTAATCTCCTGCTTGATCCACATGTTCCAGCAGTATTGGAAATTGTGATTTCTACCTTGGTATCATACAAGTCCGAGCTGTTGTCATAAGCCTCAACAAAAGCATCGCCTGTACTCTGCTCATAATCGGGATTGCTTGGAATACTACACATACCTTTTAATGTCATCTTCAGCCCGGTGGTTGTGATGGGTCCCAGCAATTCAGAGCCAGGAGTTGTTGGTGGAGATGATACAAATGATGTGGGTGTTGCAGTACCATCCTGAGGAGATTGTGTAGGACTCTCTGTTGATACTACAGGACTAATAGTTGGCTTTGTTGTTGCATCGGCCTCTGTTGGAGCTGTAGTAGTCGGTGATACTGAAGGTGATGGTGATGGTTTATCAGAAGGTGATAAAGTCGGATCTTCCGTGGTTGGACCAATCACTTTGAATATAAAAGAAGGAATTCATATAAGAAAGATGATCATATAAATATGAATGATGTAGTACTTTCAAACATCGAATATAGACTTACCTGGTGATTTAGAAGGACGTACTGTGGGCGAGTTTGTTGGAGTGCCGGTTGTTGGTTTGGATGTGGGCGATTTAGTAGGCGATTCCTGTTATTTAGTTTGAATTGAGAATGACAAAAAGGATTAGAATTGATAATAATTCATAAAATAAAAAAGGCATGAATGAATGAATTCCTCACAGATGGCGATATGGTAGGATCCTCCGTTGTAGGATTGAGTGTCGGTTCGTCGGAAGGTTTCTGTGTTGGAGATTTCTATGGGGTAATGTTAAAGATGGATACAATTTCCGGTGAGAAAAGATAACATTAGTCATCATGAAGACGTATCACCTCCTTTTACTTACTGTCGGCCTATAAGTCGGGGACACAGTCGGCTTATTAGTTGGGGATTTAGTTGGACTTACCGTGGTTGGAGCATCAGTTGTTGGTGTAAGCTATATTGTATGAATGAATATAGATTAAGATACACATGAATGTAAGTGGATGAATATCAAATTTTAAGAAAAAGAAAAAAGTATAACCATTCCATTTCTTCTCAAACAACAAACCAGATATCCACTACTCATAACTTACCTGCGGTGCCTTTGTAGGACTATCCGTGACAGGATTAGGAGAGGGGGCATCAGTTACAGGGCTAAGACTTGGTTTATTCGTTGGTGCTGATGTTGTTGGCTCATTTGTTACTGGCTTATCAGAAGGAGAAATCGTGGGTGAATTGGTAACTACAACCTCGGTAGGACTAACTGTTGGACTATCCGTTTCACATTTGCCTTCACTTAATACACTTGTTCCTGCAAACCATGCTAAACATTCATTTGTATATGTTACTCCATTACAGCCACATACAAAAGCAACATTTGCTGTACATGTCTGTGGTTTGTCTGAACATAATCCTGTACCTACTGTACATGAATTGGTGGGTAGTTTACAGAATTGATTAGGGTTTGTTGTACAGGATAATGTGGTTGCAGGAGCAGAACAAGTTTCTGTTGCTGCAGGTGTGGGTGCCTAATTTTTGTTGTTTTGTGTATTGTTTATTGCATGTATATTTGACATTAGTAAAGATACCATTTTGTATATGGAGAGAGAATAATGTAGTTGAGAGATAATATATTGCTATATTAAATAAAAAGGGTAAAACACCTCAATCATGCCCACAAGTGTACTACAATATATCATAATCATATCAAAAGAATAGATACAAAAGATTCACTTACGTTTGTTGACACTTGAGAAGCAGGAGTAGGCTCTGTAGTTTGTGCCACAGTTGATACGATCAATATTGAAGCAATTGTAAAAGCACATATATATCTTGACATTGTAGCTGACGATATAGTAGACTTCATGATATTATATCGTGTATGATGTACCTATTTAATATGAATATTTACTTTTTTTTTTTTACTGTTTGTAGGGGATGGCAAATTGTTGCCAGCTTTTACAGCGGCACACTCAACAATAGAATCACTCTCAATATACCACTAATAACACTAAACAGAAGGAGAGTAGATGTTGTTATTAGTTAATAGTAAGGTGTAGATAGCATAAGCAATCCGCGGAGTTTATGGGTAAAAATGCTAAGTCGTGTGCAGTCGGCATATTGAGTGCAAAAAAGGATACTTTCGCTTTCTTTACACTCAATCTCACTTACTACTACCTCTAATGCTACCAACCAAAAGAGTTAGGCAAGATATTGTCGATGTTGCAACTTGGAGTGTTATCGTCCTCACATAACTATCAGCTGTAAATACTTACCAAGCCATTGATATGTGAAAAGGATACCCAGGTATGCCAGTAAGTTATCGATTCATATCTGTTGATGAAGAATGTTGCAATATTATAGCATCGTCTGTCGATGATATATCTTTGTCGCCATCACCACAGCATCCATCATGTTTTAACCTTCTACAGCAATTCTACGATGAGTTGATGATACCAACTTTTGCTTCATCCCAACGAGATGATATAAATGATTGGTATGAATGTTTTCGTGTACAAATAAAGTTACATAGACATCGAATCTATATACAAAAACAAAGAGATATAAAAGATGCACTTACTAATGGTCTTCAAGAGGAGGTAGCTTCAAAGATACAACAACTTGCATATTGCAATGATATAGAAGAAGATGTTTGTGAGTGTAATCCAGTAATGGATGTAATTCTCATGGTAGTAGATAATAAAGATGATAAAGAAGTAGAAGTAGATGATGACAAGCAAATCATCGGTGGAGCTGTAGTGGAGTATTATAAACAATCTCGAGTGGGATTATTATCATATATTGTCCTTCGTAATCAATACAGAGGACATGGGCTTGCAAAACCATTACATGATGAAGCATTATCTCGATTAGAAGTATTGGCAAACAACTATAGTACTGATAATATAGAAGGCGAATTGTCATCACACGACAGCAATAGTAGACCAAAGTTACAAGCCATATTTGCAGAAACAAATACAGTAGCTGCCGGAGATGTTACATTAGAGCAATGTTTGATACGGCACAAGTCTTTATACAACTTGGGATATCGACTAGTACATTTTCCATACGCTCAACCTCCGCTGTCTACCAAAGATGTGGATGCATCATTTAATGATATAGTATTGTTGGTATACTTTCCATTTAGCAATGAGCAGCTTACGAATGACTTATACAACACAGAGGTGATGAAACGGTATTGCCAGTGGTGTTTAGAGAAAGATATTGAAAACAATACCAATCCACAGACTGTTCAAATGAATGTTGAGATACCATTTCATTTCATTGAGGAGTTTTATCAGGTTGTATTTGGATTTAATACTGATTATGGACTTCCAGATTATCATACCTCAGAGTATTATTGTCTAGCAAAGCGTTTTAGTGCTCAGAATCGTCTTGTTGATGTTAGTCTATGCAAACCCAGTATACCATTTGAAGATTGCAAAAAGACATTGCTAGTAGAACATATATAAAGTTCATAAAAACTTTCATTAGACTTTATAATATACTGTATATATTCATGCACCCCTACGCATGTAAAATATCCAATCATCTTCCCCTCTCCCTGTTTTGCCAGCTCGCACGATCCTTGTATCATCGTCGAGGTAGCTCATTCGCCATGTTCTGGATGTTCCAGCTTTGAATTGTTGTGTAAACAGTGCTCTTTGGAATAATGAAAGAGTAAGTGATTCGAAGTCGACCTTCCATGTTGTACGTCCTACATCTGTTTCATCTGAAACACTACCACTTTCATCTAGGTATTTTCCATCCCACTCCTCCCATCGAGCGTCAAGTATTGCAGATAGCCATGCATTCTCATCCTGATCTATGCCACTACCACCAACATATAATTCATTTCGATATGTTTTATTCTCTAAGTCAATCACTTGTTTTGCAATACCCTTGAATAAAAGTTGTCCATTGCTTGGGGGTGGAGCATCCGTGTATTCTACTATCCAACTCCCTTCCATACGAGGATCACGAGTTGGTTCTGATAATGGACAAAGAGATTCAAGCTTTGATAAAAGTTGATGAACTTCAACTCGTTGTTGTGTACTAATTGATCTTCCTCTGTCGGTGTTAGCTATTGACTCCTCAATTTGCAGTTTAGCATCTGATATAATAGCATTTGATTCAGAAGAAAATAGTATTGACGAAGATGGTAGTGGACTACTACTGATTGCAACAGTAGTACTCCGACATGTTGTGAACGATGATACAGGACTCCAAACAGAAAGAAAGGCAGCTATCACCAAGATTATACTACTATTTGTATATTGCCACATCGTTTCCTCTTCTCTACCTCAATATGGAGACTAAAAAGTGATCTTATGTTGAAGAGCAGATTTATTAGCGGTATCCTTGAAATTCAAGACATAAAGAACACTCACCTCTCCTCTTGTGAAGTAGGCGGAAGTAGTAGAGTGCATGCATGCATATTATTATAAATAGGTTGTATTGCAACAGTTAGTGGACCTATTCCCTCGGTAGCTCAAATGTGTGTCGAAGTTTATGTGTCATTGACCCGACGCGGTATCCCCAAACTAAATAAACAATCGATCTTGATGTATACATAATACCTCATAGTATAATGTTGCTTCCTCGGTTACCACCAGACGCTTTACAGTGGAGCTATGCAGCATCAACTGCCGCGGCTATATCATATGCTGACAGAGGTACGTCAGCAATAGCTGCAAGTTCTCTATTAAATGAATTACATTGGAGTGAAAGTCAATTAGGAAATGTCCAGTCTTCATTTTTTATTGGCTATGGATTGACACAAATTATTGGCGGTATATTAGGCGGTGAAGATGGACGTAATAATAGTGATGGTGCTACTAAATCTGGTGGTTATCGAACAGTGCTTCCAACATCACTTTTACTTACTGGTATTATCACAATGTTGTTTCCGTTGGCTGCAAGTTATGGAGTTGTATGGGCATCAGCTGATCGATTTTGTTTGGGCTTATTAGAAGGATTGATATTGCCAGCGGCCATGGCTGGTATTAGTGACACAACAACAAAAGTATCAACAGTGGACAATGTATTATCGGAAGACGATGATATCAAGGCAACTGCCTCATCCTTAGTCATTGCTGGGTGCTATATAGGAAGTGCGTGGGCATACTTTTCTGCTTGGATCTTGTGCTCGGTGCAATTTCAACAACTCGCAAAAGAATGGGGTTACAATGGAACAATATGGCCTCTAGTGTTCTATGTTAATGGGATTATATCGATTGCCATCCTCTATCTCTTTAGACATGAATTCAATATACAATTGGAGAACATTTCCTTTGAGTCTTCTTCCACCGAGAGTATTATGCGAAAAGCAAACAATATATGGGAAGACACAATATCAATAGCAAATGAAACTATTTCTTCCAAGAGCGGGAGAGCTATTCTGTCTGCTCAAGTAGGGCAGGGAGCGTTGTTGTATTCAATCGCGTCGTATTCTCCACTATATCTTGAAAGAGTAATGCCAACACAATCTACTGCTACAAATATGATGGAATCGTCTGCTACCGCCGTTACTGCTGCCGCTAGTATTGCTGCATCTTCATTGATTCTACCTCAAATTACGCAAGCTTTGGTAGGCGTGTCAATTGGTGCAGCAGCGGATAATCTATCTTCAAACCATGGCACACGAACTACACGAAGATCACTGCAGCTCATTAGTGGTGTCGTCCCAGCACTTATCTTGTGGTATCTATCAACAAGTGGAGACAACAGCAACTTAGAACTCTCTCCTGCTCTACTATTTGGAATAGCACAAACTGTTAGTGCTTTTTCCCTCGGAGCTGTGTCTGTATCCCAATTAGATATTTGCGAAACTGATAAAGCAGGATCAGTATATGCATTAGGTAATGTCGCAGCTGCTGTATCGGGCTCGTTAATGGTGAGCATATTTGGGCAATTGTTAGATAATGCATCATCTGCTGGAATGAGTAATGATAACGAGTTTTCACTTCCATTTCAATTGGTGGCACTACTAAGCGCAACTGGGTCGGTCATATATGCTTTCACAGTAGAGACGGAGTTGGAAATTGGTTCTAATCAAACAGATCAGTCAGTACACCCTCAATTGTAGTTTACAGACAGCATATGCATAAATATATATCATAACTTTTTAAAAGAACTTTATACCATCATCAGATGATGTTTCTCCTTTAAACATTGTACATTTTCCTTGACCTTCTAATATACCAAGTGACCGTCTTAATAATTCTTCATCCGCTCCTTGGAATGACATGCCGTTAACATCCTCACCGCTATGTAGTTCATATACTGTACATACAGAATTGATATATCCATTCGCTACGGCCCAATCGTATATATCAGATGCTAATTGTTCTGGCTTTCTCCACATTATTCGACATCTCGTGCGTACTTCTGGGTCTTCCCATTCTCCGTGCCCACTCTTTATGAAATCATCCATTACAATCTGTATCCCCTCTCTATTCAGCTCTCTTCCTATAGTTGTATTCTTCCATAGAGGACATTCGTGAAGTACTAATGTTTTAATTTTGAGATCAGTATCTTACATTATATTGAATTGTGTTGTTGTTGTTTATATTGTTGTTTTGTTTGAAAAGTTTTGATTGTTCATGTAATATTTGTTTGTCCGTAATAATATAGAGGTAAGAAGACCCGAGCAAACATATTCATTGATAGTATAGTTACTACTCACGATACTTTAATATTAGCTCTCTCCATTGCCCCAGTTGTTTCTCTCTCGTAGATAAAACTGGTTGCATAGTAAAGAACGGTGGAAATTGATAAAAATCTGGTAGCTTTGTAATGCAATATAATACAGGGTAGTAAATATAAAGATGAGTGTGCTGAGGCAGGCAGATCAGAGATATGATAAAGAAAAAGTAACTCACATCATAACTTGATTTGTTGCTCATCTTGTATGTTAGTTTGAGCTGCCTCCTCGATTATTTAATTAATGTTGTCTGTTAATGATGCGGTTAATAATGAGTAGCAAATAGTGATGATTACTTGTTATCATATCCATATCCATAGCTCAAGTAATAAAGTACGATAGATACATAGTAGACCAACCATACCATACTTAAGTACCATATGTAGGTACTATGTATTATTCCCTGAAAATAGTGCGACAAAATGTCCCACTCTTTATGTATCCATTATTATATCCATATAGTGGGCTTAAATAACCACAACCGCCCGTGGTTGATTCCCAGCTCAGCACTTTTCCT
>Ga0214479_101162_pt1 | contig 11382 bp, 11 predicted proteins | sample M1_20Mar14CPVII9_5_FD_165054 | JGI IMG/M metagenome (GOLD analysis project Ga0214479, IMG submission 165054) | Marine eukaryotic communities from Monterey Bay, California, United States - M1_20Mar14CPVII9sort6BwellE14 | ecosystem: Environmental > Aquatic > Marine > Unclassified | place: USA...
AAGAATGGGTAGGGCTGTGGGCTGTATATGTTATAAATAGCCCCTGATGATGAGTTTCCTAAAAGCCTAGACTGTATATGATGTTATATGAGGGTATGAGCTTTGTAAAAGCCCTAGATAAATAATGATAATGCATATTACAGCCCTAAAAAACCCAACGCACATCGATATATTAGTATATCATGATCATGGGCTGTTGTTACTTCTCGTACAGCCCTCTGTTGTTGATTCGTACAGCCCTTGTGATTACTATGAACTCACTCCATCAAGCTCATAAATTTTACACATTGCAAACCAAACAATATGAGTTCTCCCACAGAAGAATCTTCATTGAAGATTAATTTGATTACACAATCCTCATCATCATATAATAACAAATCACTAGATGGTGATATCATCTTTGTAGGTGATTACATCGATTTGAGTAAGACATCAGATGCTGTTGTTGATTTGACGGAAGAATCTTCAGCGAAGATGAATAATTTGATTACACAATCCTCAAACGATGACGATGCCAAACAAAATCTAGTTGACGGTGAGGGGAAAGAAGTTGCTGACACCTTGTCGCCGTATAAACTCCCGTACAGTGCAACCAGGTTATCACGTTCGCTTAATACATTTAAATCTGAGATGAAGTTAAGCACTGCCGTTACAAAACGTGAGAAGTGGCTGCGTGATGGTAATAAATGGAATGACATTATGCCATCTAGAGATCTTCCAACCAATATTAAGTACATCGTCGTTGATGTAGAAACACATGACTGGAAGGACGGCGGTCCTCGTAATGGTCGCATTGTCGAGATTGCATGGATGGTATTTGATCGTGATATGAAATGCATTGAATCTAAGCAGTATCTGCTTAAGCCCCATAGGTATGACAAGATTGCACAGAAGGCTACTGCTGTTCATGGTATTACAACTGAACGTGCGGTTGAATATGGTGTTGACTCTCACCTTGTTTTTGATGAGTTTATTGCGATTGTCAGCCAGCTCCCAGATAATGGCTTTGTCATAGCACATTGTATGGGACACGAAGACTCGATCTTTAAGTGCAATCTCAACAAAGAGCAACAAGTTCTGTGGGGTGATGCTCCGAAGTGTGACACTTGGAATATTAAACTATTGAAACATCTACCCACAAGTGCTTGGGAAAAATATAAAACAAGAACTCTTGGTGTTAACCTTGTGGAACTCTATGGTGTTGTACATCCAACGAAAGACGACAACTCCTGGCATATGGCCATGGCGGATGTCAAAATGACATGGGCAATCTTTCTTTACTATGTGACAAGCGTATCATATAACGAGATCAAGTGGAAGAACGATTCCAAAGTCAAACGGAAATCCATGATTCCTGCATACAAAACATACGAGATATCTGTACAGAAAAGAAAGTTCAATGGTTGTTGAATTTATCTAACTTCTGTCACTGCTCCAGGATTAGGATAGATTGTTCAGCCGTGTAGGCAAGTCAGTATTTACTTTAGCTAGCTTGCTGTTAACTACTCTAGTAGAAATTGTGTTATATTATGCTTTAATACTAAGGCCGTTCCATACACCTAACACAGGGTAAACTGCTCCCGCCTAAGCGGACTACGGTTCTAGATACTACAAGAAAGTGTTAGGTAGATACCAATTAACTGAGGTATCTTTGCCTGAAAATTTCACACCCTTGTTCAACATCCAACACATGCATTTACCATCAAACTTACCTCATATCTAGGCTATCATACCTTTTGGAAGTTGATGTTATAATTATAATATGTTAGCACGTCTATTTCAATCTTCTGGGACTAAGTTGCTCATCAGGCGGACATTGTTGACTACATTATCTCCTCGTGCTTTTATAACTTTAACTTCTGACAAGAATGTTGGCTTAATAGATGAATCCTTTCATAAGGACATACTTGATCGGTATGTAACTTCGGGAGAGGATTTATCAATTTCGAAGACTTACAAGGATGGAGTGTTGTTCTACTCATGGCATCTCAAAGATATAGAAAAGTACAAAGAAGTCCAAGAAATGTTTGCTGATGAATTCAGCAAGTCAGTCAAGTACTCAACCTCCAGTTCCAGCCCTTCACCTCATGATCCTAAATGCAAAATAGTATACTCCGAGGACGTTGTCAAGAATGGGACAGGTTTATTCATTGAAAGGGAACGGACGGCAAGTGAAGAATGGCTGTATAAACCCGGATACATTGAGAACAATGAGAAAGTGCTCATTACAAGGGAGTGGATGGAAAGATGGCTAATGGGTCTTTCTGACAACTCATTTAGCAAAAGCAGTACTAGTAGTAATGGCAGTAACAGTGGCAACGGGAAGAAGACTTCTGCTATGGACATAGTTATGTCTACTTATGACAAGGAGCCACACGAGGTGAGAGAGATGACAAAGGAATTACTAGGCGTTGTTGACACCGAAGAATCTGGTTCACTTGGCGATTCGGAAATTCCTGACCAATTAACACTTGCTGTCACATTTGATACTTTTGATGACAATCGTGAAGATGAATCTGACTACAGAGAAGTTCATTTGTCTGATAAGTGTAAGTTTACAAGGACTCAGACTAAGGATGGAAAGTGGGGCTTGGTACTAGAATGTGTAATCAAATTATATACTCATTGTCTCGTCAAGATAAGATAACCAAAGCCACCGCTATTCTACTACCATCACTTAGATGTTGCTGTATCTCATCTTCTTCTCTCTTGAGAGCTTCACTACTTCTCTCTATCGTTGTATTCTCATATTTTCTATTCTAGATCCACATATTCATACTATCTAAACAAAGTTTCATAACATTCATTCACATCAAAATCAAGTGTGATAATCCATTGATTTGTTTGATTTTCAGAACTTGTGATTCATATATGATATTAGTGGAGAGGATAGGTGCAGCTGCTAACCAACAACGGAGTAATCATCATCTACAGTTATCGACGACGATCCTGAAAGCCACTAACACTAAGACAAGCACACCTTCTTGTTCAGAGAACCACGATTACAACATGCAATTCTATCACTAAGAACTGCCCCCCGTAATAGAGTCACATCACATACATATGTTATCCTAATTCAAATTCATTTGTGTTGCAAAGGAGAAGGATACAACACAGCTCCTCTTCTGCATATTTGACAGCGGCGGCGGTGGTTGTTGGAAAGAAGAGAGCAGCAGCGGCTAGGATGGTTTATTGATTGCATCATTAGCATTAGCATAGATTAGCATAAGAGAGAAGAATTGCATTGCTACGTATAAGGGCTGAGCTAAATTCGAGTTTTGAGGGGGGCTTGCAGATTTAGACAAATTGTCATCCTTGCAAATCAAAATAATCATTGTCGTCGGCTGGATAGAGCCCTTCCTATTTATTGCCATAATATCCACATAGACCAAACATATCAACATACAATATCATGACCGGCTACAGCACTGGCTCATCCTCTGCAAACAGCAAGGCAAACAACAATATCGACGATGATCTATCGTCATTATTTCACCTATCAACCATTGATATAACTAACCAATTAAATGTAATGTTAGACACAGAAAGTAAAGTCCAATATCAATGCTTTGATTATTTGCAATATGGACATTCTACTTATGGTAGCGGTGGTGGCTGCGGCAGTAGTAGAGGACATCCATCTCGCTCATCCATATCGTCAGCCTCTCGATCTACATTATCACACCACCAATCGGCATCGACCAACAATAGACATACCAAGAAACCATCAATAGCAATAACAAAATCATCACGATCGAAAATAGTAACATGGTTAAATAATTGTGTAGACTATCTCAATATATCACGTGAATGTGTTGCATTGAGTATGTCATATGTTGATCAATTCATGTCATCATCCCTACTACCTACCCTCTCTTCCTTTGAGAATGATGGAGGAAGAGAGGCGGCACATGTAAATAATGTAAAGAGAGATCATATAAAGAGCGAACACAAGAAGATTATATTACAGGCATACAATGATGCAACGATATATCAACTAGTGTCATTATCATCATTGTTTATTGCAATTAAACAACTCTCTTCTACTACTACCATCTCTTCCACCTCTTCAAGATCATCGAAGAGGAGAGATGTAGACGCAGTAACATTGGCAAATCTATCACACAATAATTATACAATGAAAGAGATTATTACTATGGAATTAGTTATTTTGGATGTATTGCATTGGAATATAATGGATGTTACCTCGTATAGTATTGCTTGTTATGGAGTTGCAATTTTGAATAAGGTATTGTATCGTGTTAACAATTCCAAGAAGAAGAGTCATAGCAGAAGAGCAAAAGCTGTAGATAGAAAAGAGAGAGAAGAGAAGATATCAAAACAAATTCAATCAGTAATAGACTTTACCAAAATACAAATTGAACTATCAATTACATCCTACAACACATCAACATTAACCACACCATCGACAGTGGCATTTGCAGCAATACTAAACTCTATCGAACTATTAGACTCTTCCAATAAGCAATGCTTTACAAGTAAAGAGAAGGATGTATATTATGACACCCTATTGGAATTAGTTGATGTTGATTTGTATGATAGGAAAGTGGATAAGATGAGGGATGTATTGCATGATTTGTTTGATGAGCAGTATGACGGTGTTGTTATGAGACATGATGAGAGGAAGAAGGGAAGCTCTTCTTCTTCTCCTGACACTGTTACCGCTGCCCCTCAAGATAGGAATGACAAGAAGATTAAGAGGAAGGGTAAAAAGAAGAGCGGTGCAAGTGTTCAGTCAATATCATCTAGTAAGAGTCCGACAGGTGTTGACGACTTGCATGATATGAGCAAGAAGAAGAGAAGTGGCAGTAGAAGTAGCAAGTCTGCCTCGCGTTACCATGGTTCGTCATCATCTCATCATCGCCATGAGGCAAACAGCAACAGTAGAAGCTATAGACGGAAGAATAGAGATGGGCATACCAAGAGACGTGTTCAGTTGGAACCATAGAACGGGTATCTTGAGTTGATCATAGAGATAGATAGATAGATAGATTTAGATAGAGACGATAAAAGGCAAATTTGATCTACTTTTGATTGACTGACGATAACAGATAGTTATTCGATCTTGTCTACCTGTGTCCACTAGATTCCTACCTACCTAGCTTCTTTACTTAATAGTAACGATGATCCTCACGGGCAGCAGCAGCTTTATCCCTCAGATCACTCTTAATCTCACCCAAATATGCTTGATATAATTGTAACGCCTTGGTGTAATCTTCTTTTGTTGCGTATCCATCTGTGTAAAATTCTTTGATGAACTTCAAAGATCCATGATATCCACCACTTGCTGCAATCATATAATGTTTTAGTGCCCTATTCATATTGCCTTGATTTTCCTCATCAACACCTAGGTTGTGTCTTGCATATACACACCCTCCCATAGCTGCTAACTCATAATAATACGTAGCCTTCTCCTTATCAACTTCCACACCTCTACCTTTATCATATGCGTAACCAATAAAGTTATGAGATGCGGTATGATCTAGTTCTACTGCTCGATAGAACAGTTCTAATGCCTTGGTTTGATCTTGTGGCAATCCATATGACCCTTCATTGTACAAGCACCCTAGATTGTAAGTTGCTCTGGCATCGTCTACTTCCACTCTTTCCTTCAGTCTTTTGATATAAGTAGCATAAGTATTATGTGGAGTTCTGCAAAAAGGACAAGTCTTCTTAGAAACTTTATTCCCTTGATTATCATAAACAGGTGCATAACCGCATCCACTGCATATAACTTTTCCGCAACATGCCATATATGCACTTCCCGAACCTAAATATGGTATGCGTATGAAGCAAATTGGACAGTCATCTTCTTGTGGCGGTGGCTGTTTGAATAATTTCTCATCATGTAACTTAGCGGCATGCTCAGCAGCAAGTCTGACATGTTCCTCACATTCTTTTTTGTGTTTGATTGTGTCGGTGTTTCTTTTTGCATGCGGCATTGCAATATTTCACTTGTTTACATTTGTTGCATGTGTTATTAATCTCGTCACTACTACCCTCCTTACCACAATTGGCACACACTGAGGCATTATTATTATCAACGGTGTTCATATTTTGTAACATATCGTTCATATCACATACACCATCATCATTTGATTTTGATGCACCGTCTTTGCAACTGCTATTGGATGTGCTCATCGTGCACTACTTTTTGAAGATATTTATATAATGATTGTATACAATACAACACTCTTCGCCAACTATTGGCTATACGATATTGTAGTTGTACTGGCGTTATCTACAATTGTATCGTAGGTATACGATATATTGTCCTTGCAAAAATAATATCATCAATCATCGATCATCAACTTTTTCTTCTCATCATGCATACACACACTACTCCTTTGCAAAATCTAACACACCTCTGGTCATATGTCATATGTGTGCACATATGTGTCTATCTTATTTAAGGCAAGTGTGTTTATATTTGCTCTCTCTTTCAATTGGTGGTGGCTCCGTTATAAGGTGGTATCGATTTGAGATTGGAATGGAACAAATTGATTTGATTTCAGATAACGTGAGGTCTCGAGCAGTAGTAGCAACAGAAGACGGAAGAATAGAGATGAAAGTACAACCAAGAGACAGTTTTCAGTTGGAACCATATGGTAGAGAGGGTATCCATGTTCAATCGATAGAGAGATAAAGATTCATCGCACCTACTGTAAGATATATTATTCTATCGTAACTACTTAGCTTTTTATTTAATAGTAACGATATTCCTCATCAAATGCAGCGGCTTTATCTCTCTGATCACTCTTAATCTCACTTAAGTATTCTTGATATGATTGTAAAGCTTTTGTGTAGACTTCTTTTGATGTAAACCCTTTCAAGTATAACGTTTGGATGGTGTTCAAAGATTCATTATTTCCACCCTTCACTGCAATCATTAAGTGCATCAATGTTCTATCCCTATCGCCTTTGCGCCCCTCCATATGACCTAGATTGTGCCTTGCCTTTATATCTCCTCCTCTCGCTGCTAACTCAAAGTAATATTTGGCCTTATTCATATCAACTTCTACTTCTTTGCTACCAAGCTCATAAACATGACCAATATTACCATATGCTTTAGCGTAACCGAGTTCTCCCGCTTTTTGCCAAAGTTCTATTGCCTTAATATGATCTTGTGGAAATCCCCAGCTCCCATCAGTGTAAAAATTTCCAACGTTGTAGATTGCAATAGGGTCACCGACCTCCGCCCGTTTGTTCACTATTTGAGATGCTTCTTCTTCTGAATATGCTGCTGGAGTTCTGCAGAAAGCACACTTCTTCTCAACAACTTCATTCCCTTGGTTATCATAAACAGGTGCATGAAGACATCCGCTGCAAATAACTTTTCCGCAGCATGATTGATATCTCCAACCCGAATAAAGTTCCGGTATTCGCAGGAAACAAATTGGACAATCTTCAGCTGGCGGTGGTTGTTTGAATAGTTCTATATCGTGTAACTCAGCTACTCTTCTCTCACATTGTTTCTTATGCTTTGATCGGTGCTTCTTTTTACATGCGGCATTGCAATACACCACTTGTTTACATTTGTTGCACGTGTTGTTAATCTCGTCATCACTACCCTCTTTACCACAATTGGCACATACCGAACTATTGTTATTACCGATGTTCATATTTTGTAGCTTATCGTTCACATCACATACACCATCATCATTTGATTTTGATGCACGTCTTTGGATGTGCTCATCTTTACTACTCTAGCTTAGAGGGCGGCGACGGAGGATTAATATGTATACTAACAATTGTATACCATACAACGCTATTCATCAATACAAATTATGACTACCTTTGACGCATGGTGTCGACTTAGACTTATTTAGCCTCACTGAGTGTTCGTATCATTCTGCTTATTTTATTTTTCTCACATACACTCCTCTGTAAAATCTAATTCACTTATGACTGAGCTTGAGTCAGATTTCATAACGATGTCTACATCTATTCCTCCCTACCAATCGCAGTTAGTCTAATATGTAGGTATTGCTCTATTCTTCAATTGGTGGTGGCTCTCGATTCTTTTGGTAACTAAAAAGGTATCCTTTTTGGATTTTGGATACTGGAAATCAGCGCTATTTTATTGTTGAGATTCGAGAGATCATAGTCAACGATTGGATTACCAAACTGTGATATAGTATATTATTTAGATAGATATTCTTTATCCCCTTCGATTGGTGGTAAGCATCTGGTAGCATCTATCAATATTTACAAAGATACTGTACAACAAAAAAAATACATACAACAATGAACCAGCCAAACAATAATGAAATCGTTACAGCCAATGATATTGGTACATTAGCATTATCCTCTATAAAGAACTTTTCAAAACGTCACAAGGTTATGGCAACCAGCTATTTATGGGGATTAACTACTCTCCTACTCATTGCAATTCTAGGTGGAGGTACCAAGTTGTCCTTTGATCAACAACGTCAATACGATCGTATTATGAACACTATTGATTTACAAGCTGAATACTCAGCTGCATCTGCATATCATAGTGCATATAGTAATTACTATCATAGTAAAGGTTGGATATCCTGTGATGCTCATTGTCAGCACTACAAACGAATCATGGACAAGAAAAAGTATCAGTGGGATGAAATAAAAGCCGAGGGTAATGCACGGATGTCTGATGCCAAAAGTGTTGCTGGATTGTTTAGTGAAGTAGGAGTCGGGGAAGTTACCGATAGTTTTTGGGAATACTTTGCACATGGGAAGAGATTTGCAAAGAGACAATCTATGTGGGATGCAATGTGAGTTAATTGTATATGTTTAATGGTATATTTGTTGACTTTATTTCATATCTAATCATTACATGTACCTCTTTAAAGGTTCATGGGCATGCGGAGTATGGGCAGAGATGAAAGCATGGCAGAATATATGTTGAAAATGTTGATGCAAGTACTAATCAATTTCAGTATGGGGTTGATTATGGCATTATTTATCTTCATCTTCGGTTTGTGGAGTATTGTTAGAACATATCAGCCCAATCCTTTGACTGCCCTATTCTTCTTCATCACTGCGGCCTGTGCAGGATTTGCTTTTGTGTCTACCTATTTGTTGACATTGTACGGAGCTGCGGCTGGTGGAGTTTATACTCTAGTGAAAATGGCCGAAAACAATCCAAACATGAGAATCGACGGTCGCCGTGGTGGACGAAGGCACATCCAAGGAGGTAGAATCCATCGGACTAATGCAGGGTACCGACCACATTATCAGTAAGGAAATGAGTACTACAGGTAGATATTGAATAACTTTCCCAACTTCTAGTTTAGGAATGTAAAAGTAAGTGCCAATCAGTACCAAATGAAAATAACCCCTTCTAATTCATAATAATCATTCCAAATCATCGTCTGCCAAGATTTCAGTTCTCGCTTGGGTTGCCTCATCCCCCTTGACATCCACCTCCTCATCATCGTCTCCTTCTTCGCAGTAAATATCCTCCGCCGGACTCCAAATCTGCATAACATTATCCTCGCTAACTCCTGCCAAACACCAATCATAGTTTGGATTCCAAGAGAAATCATTCACCTTTGACGTGTGACCACCGTGAATGAATAACATTTCGGGTGGGCCATCCTCGGCATCTTCTGGGCTTTGTTCCATACCAATCTTGGATAAATCCCATAATGCTATACGTCGATCAGCCGAGCAGGATGCCAAGACTGATTCGTTGAATGGTGACCAGTGAATGGCGTAGACTTGATCAGTATGTCCCTCGAACGTTTGAAGTGGACTAGTGTGGATATATAATGAGAAGAGAGTTTGAGCATAAGATATACACACCACACAACAGGTTTAATCCAACTCACCTTTTCAAGTTCCTCATATCCCAAAGCTTCACAATCTTATCACTTCCACCACTAGCAAATAGAAATTCATTCATTGGATGGAATTCCAAACTATTCACATCACCGGAATGTGCATCCTTCACAATATGAATGGGCTTATCATACTTCCCCTCACGTACATCCCATAAACAGATCAATTTATCATCACCACAACTACCAATCATATTCGCATCATGATTATGCCAATCAACATCTTCAACGACATCGGTATGGTATTTAAATGTTGCAGACGGTTTAACAACTGTACCATTCTTACCCGTTTTTAATGCCTCCTTGACATCCCATAAACATACAGTCTTATCCTCCGAACTTGTAATTAACCGACCTTTGTTCTCTTCACCAGCAATACCACACCATGCCACACCATACCCCTCACCTGTATGTCCCTTACAAATAACATTTGGATTAGGCGTTGCACCCTCGGTTGGGAATGATGAATGTGAACTTATATCCCAAATGTATACATCGGAACTAGGACCACGTGTGGCAACCACAAAGTGATTTTGGGGCATATATCGTGCCCTATTAACTTCACCATCGTGTGGGATTTTCATTTTAATATCAATTTTACCAACATTGTCAGAACCGGAGGTGTAGGTACCTAATTCATTTTTTTCTTCATTGTAGTTTGTTGCTGGTGTGTCTGAGGTGATAATTGATTTTGGTGATGGTTCATTACCTGCTGCAGTATCTGTCTTTTGTTTTTTAGATGCTTGTACTTCTTCATTGGCTGCAACTTTCTTATCACCCTCTTCTCCATCTTCAGCAGTATCCGTATCAGCACCAGTACGATTATCAATAACAGCATCCTCCCTAGGCAAATTAACACTGGCAACCATTAAATAATTCTGTTCACCAGTGGTATGCGTGCCGACTAATAATTCATGCTGTTCGGCTATATTTGTTGATACACCATTCACAGCGCCGACGGGCTTACTGTTGTTTAATTCTTTTTTAGTTGGTAGCCATTGGGTTGTTAGTGATGGCCATTCTAGACCGTGTGTCATTACAAAGTCATATAGAAATGGCTGTATTGTGTGTTATATGTGTTGAAGTTTTATTTTTATTTGTAGGTGTATGTGGTTAACATAATATGTTGTATGTTGCAATATTGAAATTTGATATTTTTAAAGAGGATAGGTAACAGTTAGATAAACGATAATACACGATATGAGAGTATACCAACATATAACATAACACGCAAACATGGGTATATAAAATAAGGTGCATGCACCGACATTAAAAAAATGACAATTAATATTATATCAGTAACTCACCGTATTCTTTTTCCATATCTTATATTCCTGAAAGATGCGAAAGAGAGGAGATAATAACATTTGTTAGTACATCTGGTTTGTAAAGGCAATCAAACAAAGGTAAACCAAGTTCAAATGAAGTGACCACATCCACCAACACTGCATTTGATCGCGCATGATTTCATAAGATAAAACAATACAAACGCGGACTTTCCTGTTGAATAGACTGTTCTTCGAGTTTAGCTGTTAGT